>ENA-UOOK01005240-UOOK01005240.1-fermentation-metagenome-genome-assembly--contig:-NODE-5240-length-13153-cov-35.518629_pt1 | contig 13153 bp, 16 predicted proteins | sample MGYA00245777_ERZ724023 | MGnify/ENA primary metagenome ERZ724023 (study PRJEB28704, sample SAMN03018312) | fermentation metagenome | biome: anthropogenic terrestrial biome; feature: soil... | reverse complement strand
CAAAGTGCGTTAGATTACTTTGATGATGAGGAGTAATTTTTATTGTGCCTAACGGAGGAGTGTATGAAAAGTAGCCCATACACAGGCGTTCGGAATTATTACAAAACTTAATTAGGCTATTTTTTATACACATTGTTAGCGTTTCATTTTTTAGCGTTGGCATTTAAAACTAAATTATTATGGATATTGAAAAGCAAATAGTTAAACGAATGGAAGATTACGGCTACACAAGATTAGATGCTATCGCTTCTATGAATTTAGGAGAAAGAAGCAAGGCTGCCGAAAGAGCATCAGCTAATAGAGCGAGAAGAAAAGAACTTATGAAATATGATATGGATTTTGAAACCGCTTGTTTGATTGTAAATAAAGAGAACGAGAGAGCGTTGGCAAATGAATGTTAATGAATGACAATAACCGTCAGGTGGGGGATTGAAAGCTCCGAACCTTCACATTGACACTAAACTAAATTAGGAGCAGATAACTTCAAGCTGGTAAATCAGCCCCCACTTGCAGTTATACAATGTTATGGGCTGGTGTTATTTAATCTTTTTTATTATGCCTAAATATTCAGGTAAAGACGAGAAAATCAACGGGAAATGGTATCCTGTTACCGTTGAAGCATCATTATTGAAAAGTGCGATTAAAAAATTGTATGTCGGGCAACGTAAATCTTACGGAACTGTACAAGCAATTAGAGGTCGATTTTCAAAAAATGATTAAAGTTATACGGCAAGCTGTTCATTGGTTCGATCGGCTTGCCTATAACTAAAACCTTAGAATTATGATAACAATTAAAGAATAGAATTATGAAAAAAATAAATAAAACTTTGACAACGTTGTCGGTGGTGGCAATGTTATTTATATTCGTTCTAAATTGCTTCTCACCCTGTGGGGGTGGTGGTGTTTGTCCAAGATGGACAATTTTCATTTATTTGTTGTTGTTTTTCGTGAGGTTGCAGTTATTCGCAACCTTACGTTTTTACCGTTTTTTGATTTTGGGTAACATTTTAACAAGTTTTTTAATAGTCTTAATTTATGGAGCTTCTTTATTTAATTTGATTATTATGCTTATTTCCATTATTATTGCAATTTACGATATTTATAGTAAAGACGGATTTTCAAAAACAATTAAATATTTATTAAAATGATATTAGAAAACGAAAACTGGAATAAGCACCAAGGACTTACCTGTAATAGTTGTGAACACAGACAAAGATGGAAGTGCAATAGTAAAGTGTTCCAATATTGTGGTGTTAGGAAAAGCAACAGAACTCATAACGGATTGCTGAAAATTAAATGTAAAGATGGTGCTTGTTCTCTATACGAGCCTTGCACATAACGCCCGATGGCTTTCCATTCGGTTTATATTTTAACGCTAATACAGGGATTTAGAAATAGTAGACAATAATAAAAAAACAAAAACAAATAAAAACAAAATGGCTGAAAAATTTAAGTTCTCAAAAAAGGGGATAAAGTGTCCAAGCTGCCCCTCTTCTGATGCTTTTTTTCCTATTGTGAAAAGAAATGGCGAGATTGATAAAGAAACTGGTAAATGTTTTTCCTGCGGTCAATTTTTCACAAGCAAAAGTAATTTTGAGAAAAAGGAATATGAATATGAGATAAAACAAACTTTTAATATTAAGCCTGATTTTCTTGAAAAACTGAAAGATAAACCATTGGTTGATAATTTTAGTACGGAACTGCTCAGGCGATTTAATGATATTGGATTTTATCTGAAACGCTACAATGTCGTATGTGCTTCGATTTCAGGAAATGCAATTTGGAAAAACTTTACTGGCTTTCCAAAAATTGATTACTCGCAAAAAATACGGTCAATTAAGTGTTTTCAGTATGATAAAAATATAAAGACCACTTTTTACACAATCAAAAATGAGGGCAAAAAAGACAAAAAAGTAAAAAATATCAACTGGCTTCACTCCCTAAAACCTGAACTTTACGACAATAAGAAAACACAATTTGTTGATTGCTTTTTCGGTGAACATTTAATTTGTACAGCCGATTATAAATATATAGGTGTAGTAGAAAGTGAGAAAACGGCGATTGTTTCAAACTATTTTTTCGGTAAAGACTGGATTTTCTTAGCGACTGGCAGCAAATCAAGCATCAAAAAACTTACACTAAAAGGAGTTAACGACAAAAAGGTTGTTTTATTTCCAGATGCTGACGGTTTGCAAGATTGGACAACTTTTGTCCAAAAAAACAATAACCCTAATTTCATTATTTCAGAATATTGCAGTAAATTAAAAGGCAAAGAAGATACTGCTGATATTTTCCTAAACACAAACAGCGGTCATGAAATTGTGGAAATCACAAACGAACAAATTGAAAGAGTGTTCGATTCTGCAACAAGCCCGAAAGTAATTAACAAGTATAAGGTTACTAATTTTGAGGTGCAATATTACAACTCTATTTTCTCAAAGCTACTTACGACTATTGACTTGAGGAAAATTTTCGAGGACAACAAAATTGACCAGACCAATATTCAACTAATATCGGTCAAAGGATTCTCGAGAATAACAAGAAATGATAGTCCTATTTCATTATTTGAAATTTTCTTACAGGAAAATAAAGAGGCTGAGTTTTACAAGTTTCTGAAAGTTAAACACATACCGAAATTTTCGTGGCTAAAAGATTTTTCATTTAGTTTTTCTGATGAGGAATTTCTCCAGTATCTGAACGACTTTAACGATTTGTTTTTTGATAATTTGCAGTACAATATTATCAATCAGTGTTTTACGCAAAAAGATGAAATTATAAATGACTTTAATCTTGAGGCGCACATAAAACAATCAATTGAAATGTTGTTGATGTCGGAGCTTAACGAACGAGGATTGAAGCAATTTTTAAATCAGTCAAAAAATTCAATCCTGACCAGGTTTTGTGAAGAAACTGAAAACCTACGAATTTTTAATATTGATTTTCCAAAAACATACGGCAAAAAGTACGATGAGATTTTACAGGCTGGGAGGGGGCAAATGAAAGCAATGAATTTTGAAGGCTTTGATAATGACTCTGTCTTACCTTACATACTTTCAAAACTCAAAGGACTGTTCTGTATTTCAGATTTTGACGTTTTGCAACTCATTTTCTTTTGTGCTGCATCGATACGTAAGAAATTTTTTGACGAGTATCAATGGGGGAAAATGTTGGTCTTGTCGGGCGATAGTGGAGTCGGGAAAGATACGTTCTTTCCCTCAATGTTAGTTGGTAGTTACGTGCTTGACAATGAGCAGATTTTTAGCGACAAACAAAAAAGCGGAGAATTTAATACGCTCACTCCTGAAATGGCAAAGAAAGTCATGTATACCATTGTTTCGGACGACTTAGAAGCCTCAAATATGACGGGAATAAATGATATTACAAAGCCTACATTCCACATTAATAACAAGGGTGTCCAGATGAAGGTTGTAAAAAATTCATTTAACAAAATTATCACATCAAATTTTGAAAGGATTCTATTTAGTAAGGAAGTAGATAAGAATGCACTTGCTCGAAGATATATCAATGTTAGAATCAAATATTTAGACGGAAACAAATCGGAAGATTATCTAATGTTCTTTAAATCAAATGGCGAAAAGTTATATCCATTTTATAATCTGTTTTTTTCTTATTGCTTTGAATTTGCGAAAGACATTGAATTGCTTAAAGATGTTGAGACCTCAATAATTAAGCACAATGCTACGCAAATGAACAATCTTATATATTTGAATAATGAAGATATGATTGTAATTGAGAATTTTCAAACTTACATTAACAAAGAGTTGGCAGATAATGCAAGCTTTTCGCAAACCGTCAACACTTCGACAATCAACAATGAAAAATTTTTGCTACTTAAATCACTTCCTTACAACTCATTTTCGCCTAAAAAAGAAATGTCAGTCAAACGAATTAGGGAAGTTTTATCGATTTACTACAAATCACTCACCTTTAATCGAACCGTAAGAATTAGCGGAACTACAAGCAAATTTGATACCTTACTAATTTCGGAATTTAATAATAATAATTTGAGCACAAAGACAGAAACAAATAATAACACAGCTAAAATAAAACTATCATGGTAATATACAATCAAACAAAAATAGAGATATTAGCGATTAGGGTAGTCGAAGCAATTTACGAGGAGAAAACCAAAAAGCCTAAAGCTGGTAAATTTCTGTACAGGGAAAAAGTAAGTTTAAAAACCACGGTCGAGGAATTAGAATTATTAAAATCGTATCTATCTAAAAAATACAACACTCCCCTCCTTTTCGTGCATTGCGACTTTGAGATAATTGAAAGTTGAAAAAGACTTCCCAAAGTTGTTTTAAAATCAAAATAATCATAGTTATTAACAATTTATCAAAATCGGCTTCGGTCGATTTTTTTTTATCTCCTCAATTTATTTGCACATTTGAACTTTCCACTAAATATTCAGTTTTACAACATTTACCACAGCCAAAAACATGATAAAAGTCATAAAATCACCAAAAAACCCATAATGTTACCTTTTTTACAAAATAAAAAGGTAACACGGTAACACGCTCCAAAACCCTTACGCCGCAACAGTTACAGCGTTTTAACCTTAAAAAAATGCAAAACGTAACTCGTTGATACTCAGGATGTGACCTTTGTTACCTGTTTTTTCGCAGTTAGCAACCAGAAAACTGTTTTTTACTCTGGAATTTTGAGTAAAGATTTTTTATTTAACATTGAATTTCTTAAAAAAGTGCCGTTTTTAGCTCCTAACCATAGAAAAGCAGGTAACAAAAGTAACATTCTTTAACTTACTGATATTTAATAACTTACAAAATATTGTTCTATATTATATATATTCTTTAAATAAACTTAGCTAACTTATTAAAAATCAATATATTAAGAAAGAAAAGAAGAAAAAGAAAGAAAAAGAGAAAATACTAAAACTGTTGCTATTACCGATGTTACCAAAATGTTACCTTTTACGAGTAACAAAAGTAACACAACTTTTTTATTAACAATTTTGTTAACCCTATTGCATAAATGAAATTTTTTATTATTTTGCTCGCAATTAAAAAAATGCTTACCTTTGCCAAAATGTCGGAAAAGAATAAATATAGAACGCTGGACATTCTCGAAGTAATTTCAGAGGAGGTTATTTTGACTTATGAAATATTAAGGCTTCGCTTTCCTGATGTAAATTTTGACGAGCGGGACGATACAACGCATTTTAAAAATGCAATCGCATTTAATAAATCTTCTGTGTTAAATTCGATGCTGGCGGACAAACGAAAATTTGACAGAGACATTTATGACATTTTAATTAACGATGATTTGATTGATACAGATAATTTAATTAAACTCGAAATTGTACGCAACTCTCAGAAATGAAAAAAATACAACTCATAGAAAAGTTTGCGGATTTCTTCAGCGACACGAAAAACGAGCCGTTAGTAATTTTACAGGGCTCAAGACGTTCGGGCAAGACTTATCAAATTTTAATTGATTTAGGATTAACTTTCAATTTAAATAAAAACAAAATTATTCAAATATTCAGTGAGAGACCAGAACAGAGAGAATCAGGACTTTTCAAGGACTTCAATGATATTTGGCACTATTTCAATTATGAGCAACGCAGCAGCCGTTCGCCTTTAATAAACAAAAGGTCAGGTAGTCTAATCAAATTTATCAACATTCCTAACAACGTTTCAGCATTCGACTACGCTAAAAACATAGGGAAGTCAAATATTAGATACCTGAACGAGTGTAATGTTTTTGATAAGAAAACAGTTGAAAATCTCATTATTTCAAATACCGAAAAAATGTACCTTGACTTCAATCCAACTGCAGAATTTTGGATTGATGATTATATCACAAAAAAGAACTTCCTAAAAACAACATGGAAAGACAACCCATTTTTAACTGAAGTGCAAAAAGATGTTTTCAAAAGCTGGACTAAGCTCGGCAAAGCAGCCGAAGTCGGCTCGTATAATTATTGGCGATGGCAGGTACTTTGCGAAGGTAATTATTGTGAGTTAGTAGGTTCAATTTTCACAACAGAAAATATACACTTCGCACAATTATCAGAAAAAGAAATAAGCGAACTCGAACACTTAATCATATTTGGCGATCCGTCAAAAGCAACTGGCCATGATTATTTTGCACTGACTTTAACAGGAATTGACCAAAACGGCAAAATGATTTTGATTGATTCGTTTTCGGCAAATAAGCTACATAGAAAACTGATAGCAGACCAAGTCAAAGCGTGGCAAAAGCAATACGACATCGAACGAACGTTTATTGAGACCAATGGAGAAATTGGAAAAGGATTCTACAATGATTGCATCAATAATGAAATCCCAGTTAATGGCTGGTACTCGAGAAACAATAAGTTTGAGCGAATTATGGCAAATTATGAGACCATCGACGATAAGGTATTGATTCAGGATAACAGCAACAATCGAAAATTTGCAAAACAAATCTATCAATTTAGACAGGACGCTGAAAAAAAAAATATACACGATGATAATATTGACTGTTTAAATAATGCGATTATTGCATACAAGAGCATTTACCGCCTTTTGGGAGGTAATTTTGATGACTAAAATAAATAAAGTTATATACATAGCATTGTTAAAATGTATTTTTAATTAAAATAATAGTTATATTTGCAGCATGAAAAACAACTTCATAAATAAGACGTTTGGAAAAGTACAAAATTATTTTCTTTCACTTAGACCATTGAACTACATTCCAGCTCGCAAGAATGAAAGAAGCTATGGTATTGATATTGGAAATATAGATTTTGCCAAAGTTGTTTTTGAGAATGCCTGCGATATTTTAGTTGATTTAGTTTCAGATACAACGCTTGAGTTGAAATCTGGAAATCTTAAAGCCTTTCAAGCCTTTAATAAATTTTTCAATCGAGACGGTAAAAGAGCTATGGTTGATATTTTTAGGCAAGGATATATCGTAATAGGATATAAAGATGAAAGTTTTAATTTACTAAGCTCGGACGATTATCGCAAAATTACAAACGGCAAGCGATTAGAGTTTAAACACTTAGACTCAAACTGGGGAGGCGAAATTATAGTTTTCGAAGGCGAGCACCACAGAACTTACAATATGAGCCACTTTGAAAAATTAAAACCATTTTTAGAAATGCTCAACAATGTTTTAAATGCCTCAAATACGATAACTAAAAAACTGGGCGTTTCTATTTTTGCGACACCCAGGACACCTTCAGGAATGAATACTATTCAAAAATTGCTCCCCAAAGAAATCGAAGAACTCGAAAAAAGCACAGAAAAAAATTATGGGGCTTTGGACACACAGAAGATAATTCACTTTTTATCTGATGATTTGAGCTTTGAAGTTATAAATTTAGCTGGTCAAAATCTAGGACTTGAAGAAAAACTAAGGATTGCCGTTCTTGCGATTGTTGATAAAATTAAAGTACCCGCAAACCAGATAAGTTTGATTGATGCAAACACGTCAAAAGCATTTGCAAACGGCTCGGAAGTTTTAGAGGGTGATTTTCAGAAATATCAATCATTTGAAAGGTTGCTAAATTCTACATTTATTGAGCTTGCTAAATTGCTCAAACTTGATATTACTTACACGATTTATAATAAGCCTAAAATCGGACTAGAACAATAATAATAATGAAAAAAGAACTGTATATAAATTATGACATTGAAAGCACATTCTGGGGCGAGGTTGGAGCTTTGGGTAAAATAAAAAACGAACTTGAAAAAGAAAGGCTAACCCCCGAAGATGAATTGCATGTAATAATTAACACGTATGGGGGTGAGATTTTCGAAGCGATAAGCATGAGGGATTATTTCAACTCTTTACCTTGCAAAAAATCAATTACAGTCTCAGGAATTTGTGCAAGTGCTGGGACTGAAATTTTATTGGCTTTTGAAAATCGAAGCATTACTAAAGGTTCATTTGTAATGTTTCATCCTGCAATGACGGGAGCTTGGGGCAATCGCTATGATTTGCAAAAAACATTAAATTTGCTCACAAAATTAGATAGTGAATTTATTGCTAACTACAGAAGCAAGCTAATTATAGATGTTGAAAATTTGGAAGAACTTATCAAAAATGAATGGTGGCTAAACGCTGATGAGTTTGTCAAGTATTTTGGCGGAACTCTAATTGACAATAAAGAAGTTACGAACAAACTAAAGAACAAAATTAACAATACGATATTTAAAGATACAATGAAAAAATTTGAGCAACTTACAAATATTGCATCAAATAAAAAGTCTTTCAATGTCGAGAAATTTAAAAACGCTCTTATTAATTAACATGAATTATAAATTTAAAAATTAACGTAAAATGAAAGAAATCTTAGAAATTATCTACGCACTTTTAGTTGGACTAATCGGAGATGATGCGCCCGAAGACGTAACAAAGGCACTTGCTGACCTAAAAGAAATGATTGACTCGTTGTCTGACGAAGGCAAAACAGAAGAGGAGACTCAGGAACTCGAAACGGAAATCACAACCGAGCTAAACAATCTGTTGCGAAAGGTTGAAAACACAGCAAACAAAAGTGAATTTGCAAAACTGAAAAATCAGTTAGCTAACTTGCAGGGCTTTATGTTAGATAAGGCGGTAAAAAATTTAGCTGCAAACAATCCTAAAGTGGGAGGGGGAGGAAAAGTGAGAAACGGTATGCGATACCAAGAGGCTAGGGGGACGCAAAAGCTTGTTAACCTTATTACAATCCACGAGGACTTAATTCCAGTATTTATTGAGCAGGAGGTTATTTCTGTAGTCCCTGAAAATGCGGACTTTATGTCTGATTTGGATTATCGTGGGGACAAACGTTCCACCGTTTTCGCAATCGATAGTTACGAAGACGACGAGGAAAAAGAAAGAGCTGGTGCATGGGCAGGCGGCGGTTCTGCAAAAAAGAAAATGATTGCAGCGTTAACTCCTAAGAGAATTAACACTCAACCACTTTATCAATTAGCTGGAATTAGCTGGGAAGAGCTCGAAACTAACGGCGGAATGTTACCCGCGTACAGGGTTGCTACAACACTAAGACGTTGGAGAGAGGAGTACATGAGAGCCGTTCTTATTGGAGATGGTCGCAATCCTTCAAATGATAGACACATTACAACACTTGTTCCTATCAAGAGAAGTGCATCGGATGCTTATTGTACAGTAATCGCGCCTTCAACAGCACCAACCGTCAAGAGCGTAAGGGCTGCGATTGTTGCAAATTTAAAAAGAAGCTTCGAGGCTATTCTCGTAGCAAACGCAACTACTATCAATGCTCTTCAAGAAATCAGCACAACCACAGGCATAGTTACCTATATGTCTGATGAAGAACTTGCAAAAATGTTAAAAGTTAAACGTGTTGTTGTTAACGAACACTTGGCTGATAATGAAATAGCAATTTTTAGAAACTATGGAGTTATCGGAGTTTCATCTCCTTCAACAATTGAAGATTATGAAATCACCACTAACACAGACTGGTTTGAAGTAATCGGATTTGTTGGCGGCGATTTGTATAGTCCTGAATCTGCACTTTGGATTAACGCTCCAGCAACAGATCCAGAAACAGATCCAGATCCAGAAACAATTTCTATTGATCCTAAAACTGTAGAATTTGCTGCAGCTGGTGAGGAAAAAGAAATAACAGTAACGGCATCTGGTGAGTATGAAATTATAAGCAAACCGTCTTGGATTACTGGAGAAATTGAAGAAGATAAGGCAACATTGACAGCAGTAGCCAACGCTGGTGCGGCTAGAAATGGCGTCGTAGTTTTCGCTCTCACTTCTGATGCTAATGTAAATGCAAGTCTTGTAGTAACTCAACCGTCAGGAGAAGAGTAGTAATTAACAAAAGTAATTAACTAATAAAATTTTAAAGAAATGGCTCAAAAAATAAAAAGTATTAAGGATTTAAAGAAGTTGCCTTCTGGCAACTTCCTTGATACAAAAACGAGAATAGTTTGGTGTAAAGCAATAATTGAACAAGAATTTGCTGAAGAATTGGCAACGATTAAGGAAGTGAAAAAAGTGGTCGAAAAACCAAAGGTAGCAGCAAAATCGAAATCAAAAGCGAAAAAGTAGTAAGCAATGATTTTAACAGAAGCTATATTTTTTCAAAACGACATCATAGATTTGTCATTTGTTTGTAACAACGGACAAATTGGCAATCTGTTATCAAATGTTGAGGGGTCAATAATTGAAAGGCTTTTTGAAAAGGTCGGCGAAGTTGAGGAAACTCCACAGACCGAACTTGTAAATGTTCTTAAATATTTTGCATTTATCGAGATGATGATAAATATAACAAATGATTTTTCTGCAAAATATGTGAAAAGTTATTTTGCGAATATTCTTTCTGAAAATCCAACTTTAGCATTTGAGATGACTCGAAACAGAATTACACAAGCGCGCATTTACGCATTTAGAGAAGTGCAAAAATTTGAGTTGGACGGCTGGAAAATATACGCTAAAAATTATGAGATTTGCAACTACTTGTAAAAAAAGTAATAATAATTTAAAAAATTTAATAACATGAAAACAGCATGCGATAGAAATAAAATTTTAACCGTTACGGGAATAATTGGAATTCACTGCAAGGCGGATTTAGATTTCGTCCTAAGTGCCGACACCACAGCCGAAAGACTGCAACGGTTTGTTGACGATGGTGATGCATTCTTTATCAACTCTGAAAAGAAATTGGTAATGACGCCTAACTTTACAGAAGCAACAGAGGGCACAAGAGCGAACGGTGTAACCGTTCCTATTGAGGGGGCAGTTGAAGGCTATACAGTTGAATTTCCTGAGACCCTTGAATGGTCTAGAAAACTAAAAGCAATAAAAGAGGTGTGTAATAGAATGTATCTTGTGAATGAAGAAGAAGGCGAGTTAACCGTTTACGGAATGGGAGCAGGAGAAATGCCCGAACCTTTTGATATGACAAGCATATCAACTGCAATGACAAACGGAAGATTTGGACATACGACCAGTTTACCAGTCAACACAATTTCGTTCAAAATGAACTTAATGGACGATATTACAAGCGGCATTTCTGAATGTGATGCAACTGGATTAAGCGAATTTCAAATTGTAAGAATGTCGATTGACGCCAACACAATATCATTCCATTCTGCCGCAAAACCATTTAACGCAAATGATGCGATTATTCCAATTGCTGCAGATGCGATTGTTGATATTGCAGACTTTGAGTTTTCAGGCACTTATACTCCGACAAGCGTAGCTATTACAAATGGGAGCATTGTCTTCACTTCAGATATTCCTGCGGGAACTGTAATAACTCAACTTAAACCCGTTGATGGAATGATGAGTTTAAATCAAGTTATAAAGCCGACAACTTAAAAATAACTGACTTTTTAAAACGAGATAAAAGCCTACTTACAGCAATGTGGGTAGGTTTTTTTCAAACCAATTTCAAAAACAGTAAATAAAGTGAACGAAAATAAATTAACCGATATTGAGGCAACAACCTTAGACGGCTGCACTTTGAAAGAATATTTAACAATCTTTTCAGAAAAGCCGATCGAGAAAGCCAAAGCGGTTAATGATATATTGCGTGAAACAAATTTACATGACTTGAAAGGTTTAATCTTGAAAAGAATTAAGCTTGCAGCCGAAATAATCAAAAATTATTCAGGAGCAAAAAAAGCTAAAATAATAAGTCTTGATAATGAAATTGAACAAAAAGCAATCGGATTAAGTGTAACAACTTTTGAAGATTTTAACAATTATATTGTATCTATATTTCGTGCAAGTGAGCAGAAAATAGACAAGGCAATTTCGATGTTAGATTTTTACAATTTAGAAAGTCAGGTTGAGCGGGAATATAAAATGAGGCAATTAAATGAGGCGAAACGAATATAATGATATTTTGAATAAGGAAAATAAGAAATGGGTGCAGAAAGTTATCATAATTCAAACTTTGAGAAACTCTTACTAAGTGTGATAGCCTTGTTAGCACTCGGTGTGGGAATTTGTTTTGGTGTTAAACAAGAGCGATCCTCGTTTGTTCACGTAAACAACAAGCCTAAAAGCAATATTTGCGTACTTGTCGAATCTGGACATGGAGGAATAAAAAATAACGTTTATTTGACGTTAGGTAAACAATCTCCTGAATGGCCTGATGGTCTGAAAATTTACGAAGGATATTCGTGTAAAATGCTAGCAACCGATCTCGTTAGCTCATTACTTGATGCCGACGTTGATGCCTTTTTACTCAATTCAGAAGCTTACGACTATTCAAATATCGTAAGGGCTGAACGTGTTAACGCATGGCTGAAGCTTGATAGAAGAATAATTCTTATTTCACTTCACCACAACGCGCAACCAACGGATAAGGCAGACTATGCGGACAAATACGGAGTTAAAGGCTACATGAATAATGGAGCTACTGGCATTGAGATATATACTTCAAAAGGAAAAACAAAATCTGATTTAATCGCTGACTACATTTATACTGAACTCTCGCACGAATTTACAGATATAAAATTCAGATGCGATTGGAACGATGGAGATGCCGACAAAGAAGCTAATTTTACTGTTCTGACTACAACACATTGTCCTGCAGTTTTAATCGAATGGCTTTTTATGACAACATATAGCGATTGTAAAATGATTGCAGACAAAAACTACAGAAAAAGGTACGTTGAAGCACTTACACGAGCCATGAAAGCATACAATCAATCAATAAAACAGCATTAAAATTATGGAAATATCGATATATAGCACAATTGATTTTAGCAAATCTCGCAATTTACTGACCGAAAGACAGAAGAATGTAAAGGCATTCAATCCTATTGTGCCTAAAGGTGGTTGTATTTCGTTGTTGGAGCTTAATCCAAAGCAATATTCTAACGTGGATTGGATTTTAATAAACGAAAAAACGGGTAAAGAAACGGTAACTACAGCCGAAAGTAGCGATGGTATGCACTATGTAGCCATCCCAGAGGAGCTGCGATTAGGAACTTACAGGCTTAAAATCGTCACGACGACTGCAACAGTAAAAAAAACCACAATTTCAAATCCTTTCGAGTTTGTCGAGGCTAGCGAGGATATAATTACAATAGTTTCCAGAAACTTGGAAAATGATTTAACTGGAAATATGCAGACAAGAGCAACTATCATACAGCCAATTTATACCAATCCACCATCAGGG
>ENA-UOOK01005238-UOOK01005238.1-fermentation-metagenome-genome-assembly--contig:-NODE-5238-length-13156-cov-5.633463_pt1 | contig 13156 bp, 14 predicted proteins | sample MGYA00245777_ERZ724023 | MGnify/ENA primary metagenome ERZ724023 (study PRJEB28704, sample SAMN03018312) | fermentation metagenome | biome: anthropogenic terrestrial biome; feature: soil; material... | reverse complement strand
GTATCGAATTTCAAGACCGCGCTGCATGTTGTTGCTTTTGCTGTTGCTGTGTTAATCGTGATAAAAGCTGCTCCGTTTTTTACAATTGTGAATGTTGTATCGTTATCGGTTGTAACAGTAGCGTCAACGTTGTAAAATCCCGCTTTTGTAATTGTAATGTCGTTATTTCCAATTGTAAGTCCCTGCCCAGGCTCATAGCTTGTTAGAGGAATGTCGGTTGTAGATGTTGTTCCGTTGGAAGTTGCTCCACACCAAGCCGTTTTAGAATTTTGAATATCGAAATCCGGAATTTCTTCCACAATGTCAATCATGTTGTTTTCCAAATAAATGTTATCGAAAACAGACTGGTTTGCAACTCTCACAAATTTAGTTCCACTAGGAGTTGTGTATCCCGTTTCCTTCTTTTCACCGCATCCGATAACAGATAGTTTTGTAACATTACTATTCCCGTTACCAAGTAAAAAAATGGTTGCTGCCGTTTCAGAATTTTGTACCTTGTTAAAAGTACACCCGATAATGTTGCAAGCATTTGAGAAATTGGCGTCCGTTGCAAACTGGTTGTCAAGTATGATGTCACCAAAGCCTCTGTTTCCCTCGAGATAGCATGAAATCACATTTATACCTGTGGAACCCTGTCCGCCATATTTATAAGCAATTAAACCGCCATTGTCTCTATTAGTGGCACTCTGTCCGTTGTATTCGATCGACGTTCCAATAATCGTAATATTTGCGCAATTGAAAAATTCTGCACCATAATTGTCATTATTTCCAAACACGCAAGCAAAACAGGAAATATTGTTAATACCTGTATATTCTATAAAATTTTGACTACCAGCATATAAGCCTTTTATGTTCCACCTTGTGCTAACTCTGTATAATACTCCATGATCTGTGTTATTCAAAATAATGCCGTATTCAAAGTCGTAGCAATAAATGTTTCGCAACTCAAAAAATGACAAAAATTCAAATCTTAAACCTGTACCGTTTTTGTTGTATCCGGAAATTGAAAGATTACTAATTGTTACTCTTCCTGCATTTCCCGCTTCTGAAAAAGGCGTTGTTTTGATACCGTGTGCCAGAAGAACAATATCGAGGGTGCCCAATGTTTTAATCATAGTTTTATAGGCAGACCCGTTACCACGAATTTCAAACGGCCCGTTTGAAAAATCTGCGTCAAGAGTTTTATTTACAATGTAAACGCCCGCGGGAATTTCAACCGCATAACCGGTTGTTTTTGCGTAATTAAAAGCGCTTTGAATTGCTGCCCAGTCGATAGAATCTGTCAACGCTTCCGCAGCGGGGAAAACGGCCTGTGCATCTTCAAGACTTGAAAAACGCTCACTTAACAGGTGTAATGTGCCATCAGCGGACGGATTGTATGTTGCAACATTAATTGTTCCAGCAACTTTCTTTTCCAGGGCCGCGTCTTCTGCTTCTCTCGCGGTCTGCTCATTCTGAATCGCTTCTTCTCTTGCGGTCTGCTCATTCTGAATAGCTGTATCCAACTGTTCAAGACTGGAAAGAAGTTCGGTCAACATAATTTGCATCGAGTAGACTCTGCAATTGCTGCCGACAACATATTGATCTCCGGCAATCATGGGTAGCAACACTTCGAGAAGCTGGCCATTTACCCATACAAGGTCATGAACGGCTCTAGGAGCGCTTGCCGCTGTTTCATGTCCTTCGTCGGGAATAGTGATTGCCTGTTTTACACTTTCCCACAATGCGGAAAAATTTCCAATGTTTGTCCAATACTCCGTCCTATCCAGGGACACGCCAGCGGGTACAGGTTGAACAGAAAGATAGGCATTCCCATCCTTATCAAGAACAACAGTGTTCTTTTCATACTGGCTTGTGATATCCCATTGAATAGGATCGGCATATTTAATTGCGTTAATGCTGATGAAGTCCCGAACATCGCCTGTCAGTTTTTTCAGTTCATGCACAATCCAATCCAGATTTAAGTCGTGAAAATTGGCATAGGGAAAATATTCAAAAACACCCATAATATAAAACCTCCTTAATAAATCAGCAGACAAAACCTGCGCTTGAAGTCTGCAATGATATAATCAATGGTGTTAAATTTCACCGTCTGCCGCTCCTGCTCTATCATCTGTTGTGTAGTTGTCACGCCGATATTTCCGTAGGCGTGGCCTGTTCTCATGTTGTCCCTGCTGCCATTTTCGCTTGTGCTGCCGTCCGCGCTTTCCGTCTGCTTGGCGCTGTTTTCTGCATTGGTTGTTGTGCTGGTGTCCGTCTGGGTGCCGAGTGTTGTTGTCTGTTTATCTTTCGGGGAAAGTGAGGTTTCATTAAAGGCGGAAACATCGGTTTGGGCTGTGTCCGTTCCGCTGTTCTTGTTGTTTCCGGTAGCCGTGCTTTTCCCTGTGCCGCTCCCGGTGCTGTCCCGGCTCTCCTCGTGACTTCCGTGCTTGCTTTCCGTTTCATTCTCCGCCCATTCCTCTTTACGGTCATAGTTTGAAATGGGGTCATAGTCGAACCGGGTAGAATCAAACAGCTTATTCCAAACTGGCAGTTGCTTTGCGCTCCAAAACTCAATAGCCTGTTTCATGGTGGCGGCGTTGGGGTATAGAATTTCAAATTCCGCAAGTTCCAAGCAGATATTAGAAATTAAATTTTGCTTGTCAATTCCCGTTGGAACGCTCATTCCGTCAAAGATCGTTTGGTCATAGCTATACAGGCCCAAAATGGAAAGCGTCGCACTCATTCCGCTGCACCCCCTTTCCCGCTATCCACGACAAGCGGCTTCACGCGCCAATCAACAGACATTTTAATGCCAAACATATTTTCCGTCTCTGTGCAGGTCTTTTGTAATTCTTCAAGCCACAAGGCGCATTTGCTTGCAGTTTCTGTGTTGTTGCTGTTCACCTCGTCTGTCAAAAGGCGTTCTTTTTTGTCTGTGTTAGCGTTTGGAATCCCGATGTCATTATCAAACATCTGTTCCCATTTTCGAAGATCGGTTAGAATGTCCCCCACAATATAATTTTGTCCGACATTCTGCTCGAACTGCTGCCAAGGGGCTTTACCGTCAGCACTCAAGGACTTGTCAATAAACGTCGCAGGCTGTCCGCTTGCAATTTGATCATACAGCTTTTTAAGGCTTTCCGCCGCCGCTTTATCACCCGCTGTAAAAACATAGGATAGCCGAGAATTCAACAGGTTGATTCCGGCAGTTTCCGACGATAGCGCCATCATGTCGGCGTAATAGGAAACAAGATCATAAATACCACCATAATCGGGCTGTAATTTAAACAGTGTGCATTGTGTTCCAATTCGTAAAGTTGTCAACCCGTGCAAAAGAGGATTTGTAATGATCGCGTGGGTTGGTCTATAAAACACGTCATACCCCTGCAATCCGCAAGCCTGTGGAATGACCCCAAATGCGTTGGTGTTAAGCACCGCGACAAAACCCCAACAATACAGGGAATAAAGGAAATAGTCGCGGCTCCAATTATCAGGAATTTCCCACTTGAAAACAGATAGCGCCTTTTGTAGTAAATAGCGCTGAAAAAATCGTGAAAGACCACTATCTTTCACATGAACCGTCGACGGTTGCACAATGCTGTTTGCTGCATTAATATGATCGTAAAAAATAGGCGCCCCAAATCCTGCCGCATTCATTCCCATTATGTCAACCTCCTTTTAAATTGAAATAGTAGCCAAATTGGAATTTGTTTTACAGGTGGGATGCCGCCTAGAAATTCATACCATGCAAGGGCCTGTGTGCTTCTCCATGGCTGGTCTAGGCTTGATGGGCGTTCATAGTTGTACAGCCATGCTTGCGCAAGTTCGGCGGGGTCAACAGTGCTTTCTACAAACTCTGAAAATGACATAGGGTATTCGCTTGTGCTTATCCATTGCAAATTGTTTTCCAATTCATAGATTACTCTTGCACATTCTCTCGGGCCGTTATCTTGCCAATCTTCTCCCGCCCATTCGCTGTATTTTGTGTAAGGTGTCCACTGTACTAGCCCATAACCACCTGTAAACGGTTCAAGATTTTCCCAAATGCCGGGATTTATATTTGATTCGCTTTGCAAGTTTCCTAACATTGCAGCGACTGCCTCCAGCGTCCAGCCATAACCGCTGAAAAAGTCCCAAACTAAAAGCGCATTGTTTTCCTGTTCCGACTGTGTAAGCCAATTGTTTTTGCTTATCCAATCACTCATAGAAAAAACCACTTTCCATATAGCGTTTTACTTTTTGATTTTCCGGGGCCGTTGCATCGAGTGAAATATCAGCGTCAGCAACCATAATATACCCGCTTATTGTGTCAATTCTTTTCGCTTTACAAAGCGGTCTACCTCTGTCGGCGTTGTCCTCGTCCACAACATTTATAAAACGTGCGTTGATAGATGGTGTTTTTGTGAATGGCAACAAACTTCCGTTAGAGCCGCCTGTCGCAAGTCCCGGCATTGCGCTTTTCATCATGTTCCCAATTCCGCTAATTCCGCCAGTGATCGCGCCAACAAAATTTTCAGTTGCAAGACCTGCGGCAACTGTTGCCGCTGTTCCTACGGTTGAAACCGCTTGCCCGATATAGTCTTTAGCTATCTGCGCCAATTGAATGGGAGTACCAAACATTGCATGACATCGGGCGAAAATGTATCCGCCTAGCGTCGGCTCCACAATCATTTCAGACATCCCGGTAACATAGTCTACATTGTAAGTCATGCTAAGACTGGAAACGGATTTAAGCGCTGCCGTGTCAAGCGGGATTGTTCCCCATACGCGCGAATCAAGGACATAATCGGCATAGGGTGCAAAATTAAGAAAATTCCCGCGCGTAGCCGCTTGCGGATGTTTCGGGACTTCCAGAATCGCCGCGCTAGGCATGTGACCATCAGTTCTGAGCGTCTTTGCAGAAACAGGAATAGACCACCACCCAAAAGGAACAGAGGAAATGCCTGTGCCGCCCGCTATCATTTCAGGGAACCAAATACAAGAAACGATGTATTGAAAAGGATTATATAATGCCTTAAGCAAATCCGCACCAATTTCCGTAATATCTCCCAACCAGTCCACGCTGCCCATCAGATATGCACAAAGCGCACTAAATTGCGATTGCGAAAACACGTAATAGGAAACTGCCCCGACCGTGTTTGTATCCGTGTTGATGATGCCAATGACATAACACCCGGTCGAAAAATTTGCACTAGGCCAAATATCGGTGGTAGTTTTTGCTGTGGAAACAACGCCATTTCCGGGGTATAGGCTGTCCATTATATTCCCGTCGCTCTCGGCGCTAGCTCGTAAAACGTACTGTGTACTAGGGCCGATATTGAATTTGTACGTTGCGAGCACATCAACTTCCAGCGCGGCAACCCACAACCCGCCCGAAAATTGCCACTCATTTATAAAATAAAAACGGTAAAAATCTGGGATATAGGCATAATTCAGTTGAGACGGATTTTCATTTTCTGGTAACCGAATTACAAGAACTGGATTTATGATTCCACATTTATCTTTTAGCCGTACAGGGTAAACATGTGCTGCTGTCTCCACGCTGGGCCGCGCTGTGGAGTTTTCCCGCTTGCTAAATTTGTAAAACGAAACATTGAAAGGCATTTTGCACCGTCCTTTGTGAAATAGGCGGGGAATACTCCCCGCCTATGTGTTTCACATGAAACATTAATCGAGCAGCAACACCACACCGTTTTCTGTGAAGTCGTTCCAGTAACGGTCTGTGAAGTGATAGAAAATGTTGCTGTATCCACCTTTTGCATTAAAAGGCGTGGGAGCGCTCCACTGATTGACAACGGTATATCCCGCCGCTTCTTCATCGAACATGACACCAAACACGTTGGCCTGATTAACTGCTTCTGCCGCCGTCTGCAATGCACCCGTGGGGAGCAGATAAACGGGCTTCACATTCAGCGTGTCGGGCGTTGCGGCGCTCTGCCAGAAATTCACCGTTTCATTCTCTGCCATGCGAAGGAAATTATCGTGATAGGTATCGGCCAAGACCATTGCTTCCGTCTGGAAACGTGCGGGGCCGTACAGATACACTTTCTGCTTGTTTACAGGCGTGTGTTTGGAAAGAGGATGATCAGTAACGTTGATGTGAAATTTCTGCGTTCTTTCGGTCATCATGGAAGAAGTCGCTGCAATACGGGAGTAAACCCATTGCATAAAGGGTTTGAAGTTTGCGGGGAGATAGATGGTTGCTGTGGTGAATGCTGGCGGGGTGGTTTCCGACGTGAGGCCCAGCATAGTGTTGTACTCGGAGAGTAGGTGAATGACACTGGGCGTATCGCCCAAAATCTTCCCGCCGATGAAGTTTCCAATCGTGGCCCTTGCGAGATTTTCGTGGGCCTGTTCGATCATGTCCGTGCTGTTCTGCATGACCATTGAAATAAACCGACCAAACTCGTCGGGCGTTGAAAACGCGCAATCAAGCTGATCGCGGAAAATAGTCAACTGCTTTTCAAAGACGTTTGCGCCGTAGAAATTGGTCTGCAAAATGTTCGGTTTGTTCACCGTGTACATGTCCACGCTTTCCCCGTCAACAAGAGAAAAACGAGTGTCTTCGGTGAAGTCTTTGTCGGAAATGTTCAGTTTCCGTGTGATGTTGCCGTACTGCTGATTCGTGACCTGCAACCCGCCAAACTTCCGGGCATAGGGCCGAATGCTGAAAATGGTTTTGCTGAGAACCTGAGAAATAGCATTGAGAACCGGGTCATAACCCGTTTTCAAAGCCGTCTGGGCCACGGAAACAAAACTTGACGTATCTGTGGGAGTGATCGCTACTTTTCCTGTTGCCTGCTGAACAACGCTGTTCAGCACCGTAGAAAGTTGGTTAAATGAAAGTTCATTGATCGCCACTGTCTTTATACCTCCTTATTTCTTGTCCTGCCCTGTCAGAATGGGCGGGTTAATGATCGACGCGAGAACATCGTCCGCCGTTTCCTGTTTGGGCTGCTGGCTTGCGAGAATGCTGCTTGCCTGTACCGCCGTGGTTAGAGCGTTAATCTGCTGGACAAGCGGGTCAATCTGCTGCATCTGCGCCATCTGCTGGGGCTGCATCTGCGCCATCTGCTGGGGCTGCATCTGCGCCATCTGCTGTGGCTGCATCTGCGCCATCTGCTGTGGCTGCATCTGCGCCATCTGCTGGGGCTGCATCTGCGCCATCTGCTGGGGCTGCGCTTTCTGCATCTGTGCAAAAGAAGCAACCTGCTGCGCCGTGAATCCCATCTTTCCGAGTGTCAAAATGTCGTTGAGTTCCATTATTATGTAAACCTCCTATTATTAGCCGTTCCAACGGCTTTTGTTCATTCGAACGTCAACATGGCAGAACGTTTTATAAATGCCAATGCCGCCTGTGTTTGGCATAATTTGCGCTGCATATGCGGCAATTTCCTGCGGTGCAACTCCTGTGATTGTAATGTCTGCTGCCGCGCCATGCTTGTGTTGCGAAAACTGAGCGCCGCTGTTTTTCGCGTTCCAAACTTCCGTTCTATATCCGCTCAAAATAGAAACGGGCTTCTTGAAGTGATCGCGGATTTTTTGCAGAATCACAACCAATTGGTTTGAAATAAAAACGGTGTCCGTTCCATCATGACAAGCAAACTCTTTGACAGTAAAATTTCGTGTCATGCGATAACTGCCGTTTTTAGCTAGGGAAAAGCTCATGCACGTCTGCCCGTTCATTCCCCCCCCCCGTCCAGCTTCTCTACCAACTTTGTGATCGCCAGCGTGTTGTTATTGAGCGCCTCCGTGTTCTGCGTTTGGACTTTTACAAGATACCAAAAAAGCCCAATACAAGCAGCAATGGGAAACCCTAAAGAGCCAACAATCTGAGTAACGGTGTTCGCGTCCATTTCAACCCTCCTATTAAAATATTGCCCGGTCTTTTTGGTTAAGCGGAGACATCTTGCGCCGCACAAGCGCGTGGGCCGCCTTCCGGGCGTGTGCTTGCCCTGTCCCCGCTTATTGATATTCAACCATAAATTAGAGAAAATGTCAAGAAAAGTATTTGTTCAACAGTATTTCGCATAAATATTCTTCAAACACTATATTACTGCGCATATATTCCGCCCAAATCCAATTAAAAGTTCGTGAAAAACGGGCGCGTTCCGTTTCGCCTGTTCCATATTCGGGCGGACTTCCTGTTTTATGCGTGGAAACATAATATTCGCGCGTTGCCTTGTGCCTATAAATTGTTATTTCCCCTACTGTGACAATTGGCTTGTACTCGGTTAATGGGCGTGATTTAATTGTGCTAAGTTCCTCGTTTGCAAAGTCGTTTTGTAAAGACATTCGGTTAAACTCGCTGCCCTCTGACAGCTTGTAAAGCGCCGTTTGCTGTTTTCTGCTGCTGATGGGAGACTTGTCAAGAATAAAAAGGCCAACACCGCGCTCCTTATCTATGGAAACTTCCTGCCCTTTTCGCCGCATTTGTTCAGCCTTGCGCACTAGTTTTAATTCCATAAAAATGGGGTTCGCCAAATCGTTAGCATTTGCCAAACAGAGGACTTGCAAAGGTGGTTTCCCTTGCAACTCGCGGTTTCTGTTTATCGTTTCATAAGCGTTTAAAAATGCTGCACCCTCGTTCTTTATTGGGCGTTCGTGCTTTTCAGGTATAAACTCGTCATAAATCAACACACGTACGTCAGAAGCATCAAAACCGCGCATATTAGAAATAGTAGATAATGCGCAAGTGTATCCAATAGGCGAACCAATGCAAGCCCTCCCCCCGTCTTCCGTTTCCTCTGTTTCATAAAATCCGGCGTTATATTTTGACAGTGACGCGCTGCCAACGTTCCACCCACGGTCTTCATTGAGAGATTTAAACGGGGAAAATTCTGGCTTGTTAATCATGTCGGCCTGTGATTGCGTTCGACGCATATATATAAATTTTACACCGTCAGCCTTTACCGTTTCAAGGCTTGTGTATGTTTTCCCGGTGGCCCGTCCACCTACAATAAAATTAAAAGGAAGTCCCAAAGACATAATTTTTCTAACGTCCAAATAGCCGGATTCTTGATATATATTCATTTAACACCTCCGCATAAGAAACGGGAGACGGTTTCCCGTCTCCCGCCGATACGCCTGTTAGTCGACATAGGCGCAGGTGAAAAACTGCCGCCCCGCCTTGCTTGTCCCGGTTACCACTTCCAAAGCAAAGACCGTCCCGTCTTCTCCGGCATCGCCAAGCAGTTCGTTGATTGCTTCAAAATCGCGCTGGAATGTCGCGCTGTTGGTGGCAAAGACCTCTCCCTCCGGGGTCATGATGGAAAGAATCTGCTTTTCCTCGCCGCTCTTGGTGTCGGTGTCGATGTACTGGCACCACTTGGCAACCTCGATTCGCTGGCCCTCGCAATCCTTGATGCGCTGAATTTTCGGGGACATGGTGAGATTGTACTTGTCCTTTACGGACAGTTCGCCGCTGGTATTCATAATTTTCATTGTTTTGACCTCTTTCTATGTTTTGTTCGGGTTTCTGCCATTATATTACAGCATAATACAATAATTGTCAATACCTAAGATCAGAAGTTTTTAACAAACGTTCATATTCGGCTGTTATTCCCAAAGTGTACGTGCTTTCTTTAATCATGACGTTGGAAGTGATCGGGAGAGAATGTCCCGCTACTTGATATATTTCTAGTTCTGGACGGTCGTTGTATACGCTTTCTGTTCCTCCTGCTTTGCGGAAAATAAATCCGGGTTTAAATGCTGTTATCCCCCCGGCTTCTTCCAGTTCTTTACCACCTTTTGACTTTGTTACTCCTGCTATGGTTACCTGTAAAGGCTTGTCATGCTTTTTACGGTAACAATACTTTTTTGCGCCCAGAGTTGAAAACTCGTAATAGCTGCCCTCGTCCTCATATACTCCCATGTAATGCTCTACCCCGCTCGGGTCTGTTGCGTGGGCACCACTTTTCATGCTGTCTTTTCGGCGCTGCGCATTGTATGCCGCCCAGTCGATTTCCCCTAGATACTTTACGCTGTCCGTATCGCAGTATACAAAATTTTCACCCGCTAGACGTATGCCCTCCTCGAGACGAAAACGCGCCCATGCAGTGACCCAAACACCCCACTGATAGCACAAAAACGCTTTTCTGTTGTGTTCTTCTAATAGCCCCTCGGGCGGGTCTTCATGCTCTAGGAACATTTCATTTACAAAATCGATTGACTGTTTTACCGGGTCTTGTGCCATCATTCCGTAAATACTATTCAACTTGTTTTTTGACTTCATATAATAAAGTTCTTGCCCGTCCACGTCCTTTAAGGAAGTTTTTGCTACATAGTATTGAATTGTGGTTTCAACTAATGGCCGTGGAAGATTGCCATATCTAGCATGGGCAACGTCAAAGGCTGTCATATCGTCAAATACATATTCTTCAAGAATAATTTGTAAGTCAATATCGGTTAGTGTTGTTTCTAGGTATTCCGCGCGTAATATTCGCCCGTTATCAAACCATCCGTCTATAATGTGGCGGCACTTGTCGCGGGAAAGATAAGGGCAACCCCATGTTTCAACTTTAAGCCTGATATTTGCAAAAGAAACGCGCATTAAAACGGCTTTCTTGCGTACTGTGATTAGCTTTATTAGTTCGTCGTATTCCATTGGCCCGGCATAAAAAAACTCGCTGATTGGAAATTTACAATTGCATTGTACGTCGGGGTAGCTGCTAGATCGGTCTGAGCTAGATACATCGTGTAAAATCATTCCGGCATAATAGCGGTTGGCGTGGGTATTCCCACCCCGAAACGCTTCACGGCACATTTTATAAATTTCATAATCAGGCATTTGATTTTTGACAAACCCAAAAGAAACTTGACGCATAGCCTTTTTTGCGTCTCGGCGAACATAACCAGTTGACGTTAGTGGGATTGTATATAATGTATCCTCGTCGTGCTGCATTTCAATTTCAAGGGCTTCCACAAGCCCTAAAACATCGTTAACAGTATATTGCAATTCCTGTTCCGTCAATGAAGTCCAAGGGAAACGCTGTATTGAATAATCAAATTCTTCGCCTGATAATTTTGTATGCTCCGCGCCCATCTTCTTTGTGTACTCTGCAAGGCTCATGTTAGAATGAAGATAGCTACACCTAAATTCTAACTTCTTTTCGTGCATGGTGCATTTTAAGACTTTGCGGGACTTGATTGCAAAAACATCGTCCGGTTCAAAAGCATAAATACCGCGCAGAAATTGAAATTCATAAGACAAATTGTGAACGTATATTACCAGGCTTGTTTTTTCTGGAATACTTGCGCAAAGTCTTTTTGAAAAGGTGGTAAACTGTTCCCATGTTCTCCCGATAACTGTGTATGTCGTTCCAAACTGCCATTGCCAAATGTACATTATACTTTGTTCTATTTCTTTAATGGCTGTTGTTTCAATATCAAAAGCGGAGATAATATTGAGATATTTTGCGCGTTCTTTCGTTCCGGGGTTTCCTTTTCTCCGTGCCAACGGCTTTATTTTGCCGAACCATTCAAACGGAAATTGTTCGGGCGTTATAATCTCCGACACGGAATCACTCCCCCATAATTGCCTTTTTGTAGTCCTCTGCGCTATGCGGTTTCTTGCTACTTATCTTTTTCATTTCTCGCAGGGTATCCCGATTTTCTAGCCAAAACTCGAAGTCTCTGTATAGATCGCGCGGAGGTATTCCTTTTTTCTCTGCTGCTTCAAAAGTTTCTGCCACTCTTTCACTGTCATAAATACGATTTAGACGGCGTATGCGGTATTCTTCCATAAAGTCCGCAAAATCGCGGTAATTCTTGCGCGTCACAAAGGTGTAGCCATGCTCGTGCAGCGTTGCAACGTTGCGAGAACGAATATGCTCTAGTCCTGATACGCTGCCGGATTCTGCCGTAATGAAACGTGCAATATCTGCGAGTAAAGACACCATTTGCGTTTTGTTCTTGATATCCTTTACGGGAATGTATTTCCCACGGTTGAATTTGTATACTTGCGTATCTACCCACTCTGTACCCTCGAAACGCTCAAGACGTTTACGAGCGATGGAGCGTAGACGGGAATACTCTGCCCGTATTTCCTTATCTGTCAGGTTGCGTGACATCATGGAGACGGAAGGGACATAAAATTCTCGCGGGTATTTCAAACCCTTATCGGCCCTGCTGCCGCCCAAATAGCGCATTGCACAATTCCTCCTTGTCATTCTCAAAATAGTGGACAATCAGCACCGTGAGCAAAGACGAGCGGGAGATCCGCTTTTCTGTTGCGCATTTGTCCAGCTTGTCCAGCAGGTCGGACGGGATTGACGCTGAAATGGTTTTAACGGTTTTCATGATTTCACCTCTTTATACTGGATTTCATAGAAATTGGAAAGTTTAACAAAGTATACGTACATTCGACGATCGTTGTGCTGCGCGTACAGGAAACGCGCACGGTGTAAGAGTTTCAGCAAATTTGCCTGTTGTTCTGTCATTTTCAACACCCCTTTACCAGATTGTACATGATGTGACATTAAATGTCAATATGCTGTTGACAATCAATAGGATTCGCGGTATATTAAGAGTACGGAACAAACATATTTGAAGGAGGATTTAATAGTATACCATATTGCTAGCGTCAGCTGGGGTAAGGATAGTTTAGCAATGCTGATAATGTTATTAGAAAACAAAATGCCGCTAAATGAAGTTGTTTTTATGACACGGGCGCGGAATTTCAAGCGATTTATAACATTCGTGATAAATTTATTCCGACATTGAACATGTACGGAATAAAATACACGGAGTTATACCCAAAGAAGACTTTTTTATACAATGCTTAAAAGACCATGTTACAGCAAAGAAAAGGGGGCGCATTATGGATATGGCTGGTGTGGCGGAATGTGTCGTTGGGGGACAACTGGTAAGATAAAATCCCTAGACGCTTATGCGGAACAGTTGGATGCGAAAGTGTACATTGGAATTGCCGCCGACGAAACAGCAAGACTAGAAAAATCAAAAAAGCCGTACAAACTACACCCACTAGCGGAATTTGGTGGGGGTATGACAGAATCAGATTGTATCAATTTATGTAGGTCGCGCGGATGGGCGTGGTTAGAAAACGATGTTGATTTGTACAACATTTTGAGCCGTGTTTCTTGCTGGTGTTGTTGTAATAAAAATTGACTGTGATCCTGCACTTCGGAATTCTATTGTTGTGCAGCTTGAAAAA
>ENA-UOOK01005237-UOOK01005237.1-fermentation-metagenome-genome-assembly--contig:-NODE-5237-length-13158-cov-3.782798_pt1 | contig 13158 bp, 9 predicted proteins | sample MGYA00245777_ERZ724023 | MGnify/ENA primary metagenome ERZ724023 (study PRJEB28704, sample SAMN03018312) | fermentation metagenome | biome: anthropogenic terrestrial biome; feature: soil; material... | reverse complement strand
CATTTTTAATGTTATGATAAGTCGGATTTTCCATAAGCTTAGGACGTAAAACATCTTCAATGTAAACAACCTTATCAATGTTTCGACCAGCTCTAGCAATGTCATCATTAATTTTTAAAACTTCTTTTATAATTGTTAAAGAATGAGATGTTAAAATTACTTGTAACTTTAGTTTTTTTGCTTCTTCTTTTACTAATTTAATAATTCCTTCTTGTCTCTGTGATAGTTTAATCTTCTTCACCCTCTTTCTCAAAAGACTAATAATTTTCAATTCCTGTTTATTATATCATCATATTAATATATATAGTATAACACTTTTCCTCATTTATGCTTATTTATTTATATTATTCTTCATATATATATTTTTTTCTTTTATATTCTGTATTTAGCTTATTTTTTTTATTTTTGTAACATTGTACAATTTTATGAATGAATTTTAGTATCATATGTGAATACTGAGAAATGCTATAGCCTACATTATAATAAAACAAATTATTTTAAAAACTATGATAATTCTCCTTTATTAAATATTACCAAATTATGAAGTTTTATTCAATATATTTTAATAATAACAACCTAAAAGTCAGCAGATTTTATCTGCTGACTATATATGCTTAATATTATTCCTTGTCTTTGTCATCTTCATCTTCAACATTTACTGTATAGGTAAATCTGTTGTTTTCTTTACTATTAACATTGTTATTTGATGAAAACTTTTCCTTCATTGAAGATGTTTTAGTTTGAACCTTTCCTTTAACATCATCCATTGTAGTTTTAATTATCTTATTTATTACTTCAACTGTTCCATCATCTTTAGTAATTTCTACTGTAACTTGAGTTAATGCTGCAGCAAATAGTGCAATAGTTATGATTGGGGATGCAAACAATCCAACTGCTGTTACTGCAACCCCTGCATTTACAGGTATATCTGCAATAACTTTATCTTCTTTCTTTATTTTTATTCTAGTTATATTCCCTTTTTTTATTAAATCCTTTATCCAAGCTATAAATTCTTCCTTTGTGGTATATAACTCATCCTTAGATGATTTTTTATTTTTCTCAATATATATCAGTGCATCTACCACATTTCCATCAGAAACTTCCAAAGCTTCCTTTGCTTCTGCATAACTAACCTTTGTTCTTTCCCTTATAACATCGATTTTTTCTAAAGTTATTTCACTCATTTTCTCCACTCCCTTTAATAAAATTAAGTGTTTCTAAGCTTTTAGGTTTTTTAAAATAATTTTGCGAAATTATGGCGCTTAATACTTTATAAATTTCCCCTTTTATGCCCTTAGGTATAGTAACCCTATAGCTTTTTTCTAAAGGCAATTTATTTAAATATTTTAGTATATTATAATGTAGAAAAAGGCCAAGTTCAAAGGCTCGTTGATTCAACGTTTTTTAGAATAATTGAAAAAAAATATATTACTGATGCAAATGGAATTTGCATTATACCACAGAAATGTCATTTTAAGTGGCCTTTAAATATCCAGTTTATCGCTTCAGACACTATTGTGATTAATATTGATATTGATGAAAAAATAATTATTGAAGTTGGGAAATTAGCAGATAAACATAATTTTCAAGTCTTTATTATCGGTGGATATGTTAGAGATTATTTCCTTAATCGAAATAGAAATGATTTTGACTTTACAGTAGTAGGTGATTGTATTAAATTTGCTCAAATTGTAGCAAAACATTTTAATACAACTCCAGTTTTATTCACTCATTTTCGTACAGCATTAGTTCCAATTAGCGATTTTAAATGTGAATTTGTGGGTACTAGAAACGAATCCTATACTCCTGAGACTCGCAATCCAATAGTTACTGAAGGTTCTCTTTTCGATGATATTAAACGCCGAGATTTTACTATTAACACCTTAGCATGTAGTATAAATGGTGATAATTTTGGCAAAGTACTTGACATTTTTAATGGTCATAATGATATTATAAATAAAGTAATCATTACCCCCTTAGACCCTGTAATTACTTTTTCTGATGATCCATTAAGGATTATGAGAGCTGCAAGATTTGCTTCTCAATTACAATTCACAATTACTGAAGAAGTAATTGAAGCTGCTAAAACGATTTCAGATAGAATAAAAATAATTTCAACTGAAAGAATCAGTGATGAATTTTTAAAAATAATTGCATCTCCTAAACCAAGTATTGGTATTAAATTATTAGATGAAATGAATATTTTGGAAAAAATATTTCCAGAATTGACAAATCTAAAAGGTACAGATACAATTATTGAAAATGAAACTCATTATAATCATAAAGATGTCTTTTTGCATACTTTAAAAGTATTAGATGCAGTTGCCGAAAAAAGCGATAATTTATGGTTAAGATTTGCTGCCTTAATTCATGATATTGCGAAACCAAAAACAAAATCTTTTACAAAAGGAATTGGTTGGAGCTTCCACGGGCATGAAGAAATTGGTGCAAGATGGGTAAAGAAAATTTTTAAAAATCTAAAACTTCCATTTCAATATATTCCTTATGTCGAAACATTAGTCAGATTACATCTTAGACCAATGGCTCTAGTAAATGATGACGTAAGTGATTCTGCTTATAGGAGACTTGCTTTTAATGCTGGTGATGCTCTAAATGATTTATTTACGCTTTGTAGAGCTGATATTACTACAAATAATCCTACTCTAAGTGATAAATATTTTAATAATTATGAAAGAGTAAGAGCTAAAATAATTGATGTACAAGAAAAAGATAAATTAAGAGAATTTCAATCTCCTATTCGTGGAGAAGAAATTATGGAAATATGCTCTATTCATCCATCAAGATTAGTAGGATATTTAAAAACTCAAATCGAAGAAGCTATACTCGATGGAATAATTTTAAATGAATATATCCCAGCAAAGGAATATTTTTTGCTAAACAAAGATAAATGGATTATTGATTTTAATAATATTACAAATAATTACCCTAATAATATTAATCAGAAATAAATTCATATAAAAATTTAAAAGTCTGAATATTTTTCAATATTCAGACTTTTTTATTATTAACTAATTTAAATTATTAATAACTTGATTCTTCTAATTTTACTTTACCTCTGAACACTCTATAAACGATAATTTGATAAATTAAAATTAATGGCACTCCTATCAATGCAATTATAAACATTGTACTTAAAGTACCTTCTGAAGAAGCACTATTATATGCAGTTAATGAATTTGCTAATTCTGGTTTAGATACTACAAAATTAGGGAACATTCCTGCAATAATCGAAATTAATGTAAAGGCAATTACACCGCATTGAGCAAAGAATGCTTTTAGATCAGTATTTTTCTTCAATAAAACTGGAATCAAAAGTAAAGCTATAATTGCTAAAATAGGTAATAAATATAATACCGGATAGTTATTGTAATTAGTAAATAAATGATTTTGAGTAGCTATAGTATAAATGATCGTAATTATATAAAGCACAATAAACACATAATAATTAGTCATTGTTCTTTTTCTTAAATTGTTATATAATTCATTTTCAGTTTTATATAATAAATATAAATTACCATGAAGTCGTAATCCAGCTACTCCCATTAATCCAAATACTACTGCATAAGGATTTAATAGTGGTAATAAACCACCATGATATTCCATTTCGGCATCAATTGGGATTCCGGCAAATACATTTGCAAATGCTACTCCAAGAAGAAGTACAATTAAATAACTTGCAATCATAAATAAATTATCCCAAAGATTTCTCCATTTCTGAGTCTCTACTTTGGAGCGAAATTCAATTGATACTCCTCTAATTATTAATACTAATAAGAACAGCATAAAAGCTGTATAATATCCAGAAAAAATAGTAGCATATACGTGCGGGAATGCTGCAAATAATGCACCGCCAGCAGTAATTAACCAAACTTCATTACCATCCCATACTGGACCAATTGAGTTTAGAATAATTCTACGATCTAAATCAGTTTTACCTGACTTTATTTGCATTCCTACACCTAAATCAAATCCATCAAGTATAATATATCCAACGAATAACACCGTTAGTAAAATATACCATATTAAATTATAATCCATTTTTATTTCCTTTCATTTATTATTCCACAGTAGCTGGTTTAAGCTCAGCTTCAGGACCTGATTTAATTTTTTTAACTAATAAAAATACGAATAATGCAAGTAGGACTATATATACTAACGTAAACATTATCAAAGAGAACCAAACTTGTTCTGCTGTCACTACTTTGGAAATAGCATCTTTAGTTAACAATATTCCTTGTACAGCCCATGGTTGTCTTCCTACTTCAGCAGAAATCCATCCAGCTAAATTCGAAAGATGTGGTACGAAAATACAAATTACGAACGATATCATTAACCATTTTTGCTCAAACAATTTCTTTTTAAATTTAAAGAAATATGCAATTATAATCAAGCCAATCATGCCCATTCCAAATATCACCATCAAATGATATGATTGAAAAGTCAGCTGAATTGGAGGATGCTCTTCTTTTGGAAAGTCATTTAGACCTTTAATAGTTGAATTTGGATTAAAGTCTACTAAAAATGATAATAATCCTGGTACACCTATACCGACTACATCTTGATTTTCTTCGTCAACATATCCAAACAAATACATATCGCCCGGACCGGTATTGTAATGCCCCTCAAATGCAGCCAATTTAATAGGTTGATTTTTACTCACTCCAATTGCACTTAAATGGCCAGTAAATAATTGGAAGAAGACAGCAAATGCAGCAAAAGGTAATGCGACTTTAAAAGTCATTTTCGCAAAATCAGTATTTTTGTTTTTAATGATATAATATGCAGCAATACCCAATGCGAAAAATGCACCTGTAATCCAAGCACAACCAATGACATGAATATATCTTTCAATTGTAGAAGGACTAAATACCATTGCCCAAAAATCTGTGATTTCAGCTCTAACTAAAACTTCCACACCATCTTTCATTTCTGTAATAAGTTTGTATCCAGATGGAGTTTGCATAAACGAATTTGCTACAATAATAAAGAATGCACTTAATGTAGCTCCAAGTGTAACACAAATTGAAGAAATAAAGTGCATTTTTGGTGATACTCTATTCCAACCAAATAATAAAACGCCTAAAAATACAGATTCCAAGAAAAATGCAAATAATGCTTCCATCGCAAGAGGACTACCGAAGATATCCCCTACAACTCGGGAATACTGAGACCAATTTGTCCCAAATTCAAATTCCATAACAATTCCGGTTACAACACCCACAGCAAATGTAAGTGCGAAAATTTTAGTCCAGAATTTTGCTAATACGTCCCATTTGTCATCTTTTGTTTTTAAATGCATATATTTAATTAATATAAGCACCATACCCAAACCAATACTTATAGGTGGATAAAGGAAATGGAACCCAGCCGTTACAGCAAACTGAATTCTAGAAAGTAATAATACATCCATAACAATTCCATAAAATGTTTAAAAAAAGAATTTATAATTTTTATTTTATATTTACATTTATAATTTTTACTTCAGCTTTTTCTAAAAATCTTTCAATCTCAATTTTATCAAATGAATTCAATGTTTCAGAATTATTTAATATTTTATTATTACTTTTCAAAATTGCAAAACCTTTTTTCAGAGGATTCAATGGATATAATGAATTTAGCAATTTTGAAAAATTTGTAATATTATTTTTTTGCAAATTTAAATTTTGTAAAATAACTTTTTTTAAATAATTTGTATTCTCGTCTAATCTCTGCTTTTCAATGTTAAAATTATCAATAATCTTCCTGAAACTATAGCTTCCAATTAGAGTATCAATTTGGTCTCTAAGTGAGTTAATATTTGATTTTAGAGAAAAAGTAATATTAGTAATATTATTATTTATAAAATTATTTAAATCGTTTTTAATAATAGGAGTAACTAATTCAGCAGCAGCAGTAGGAGTAGCTGCTCTTAAATCTGCAACAAAATCAGCTATTGTAAAATCTGTTTCGTGTCCTACAGCAGAAATTATTGGTGTATTGCAATTATAGATAGCATTTGCAACAATTTCTGTATTAAAAGACCATAAGTCTTCTATAGAACCCCCACCTCTTCCACAAATGATAACATCTAATTTTTTAGAATCCAATTCATTAATTGCCATAGCAATATCTTTAGATGATCTATCGCCTTGTACTTCAGTAGGTCTGAAAAAGATTGTAGCTATTGGCATTCTTCTTTCTATAGTACTTAAAATATCTTGTATAGCTGCTCCAGTTGGAGAAGTTATTACGCCTATTTTGAGAGGAAATTTTGGAATTTCCTTTTTATTTTCTTTATCAAAATAACCAATTGATTTTAGTTTTTGTTTTAATTCCTCGTAAGCAAAATATAAATTCCCTTTTCCTACTTGCTCTATTGTCATACAATCTAGCTGATATTGACCTCGCGGAGGATATACACTGATTTGACCAGTTACTATAACTTTCATTCCTTCTACAGGTACAAAAGTTACAATTCGAGTTTTCCAAAGGACAGCAGAAATTTGAGCATTTTCATCTTTTAATGAAAAATATCTATGCCCGGAAGAATGTAATTTGTAATTTGAAATTTCTCCAACTACCGATACAATCCCTATTCCATCTTTTAATAGGTAACTGATAGAATTAGTTAATTCTAATACACTAATTGGTTCTTTTTTCATTTTTTACTTGCTATTTTGAATTATCTTTTCTCAATTTCAAGAAAATACCCAATTATATTATTTCTATATTCTAATGATTCTATTTGAATATTTAATTGTATTTTTTTATTGTCGATTTTGGTAATAAATTTTTTACCATCGTTATAAAACTCAATTAATTCATCAAAAGAAAATAAAATAAAACCTTCTTTTTCGTTTTCAACAATTAATGGTAGGACATCTAAGAAATTTTTATTTATAATCACATTACTTGAATAATCAGTTAATTCCTCAGTCCTCTTATTTGCTTTAATTATCTCTCCATTACTATCTAGAATAAAGGAAGCTTTTTCTTGCTTTTCTAATAAAAAGTTTAACCATAATTCATTATCTCGAAATCTTCCTTCAACTTTTTTATTTTCTACAGCAATATCAATATGCATTTTTAGCATCTTTTCGTCATAGGGTTTGATTAGCACATCAAACATACTGCATAATTTTGCATCAGAAAATATTTTTGCGTTTTCATGCCCTGTGAGAAAAATTACAGGGATATTATATCTGGATTTAATAACTTTGCAAGTCTCAATACCATCATACATACTATTTTCTAATTCAATATCCATCAGTATCACATCAACGTCATGATTTCCAATATATGAAATAGCTCTTGTGCTATTTTCTCTAACCTCTGTTTCATAGCCAAATGATTCTACCATTTTTTGGGTTAGTTTTGCCATTATTTTTGAATCATCTACAATTAAGATTTTTGGTTTTGTACTCATTATTAAAATATTAGCCTGAATAGTTATTAAATCACTATATGCAAATTAATAATATTTCAATTAATATAAAAAAATATTTTTATTTTTTAGTAATTTTGTAAGTATTAAAATTAATTATTCAGCTTTTACATTTATTTTTTTTTAAAATATTTCATAAATAAATATGGACAAAGGATTTAAAATTGAATTAGATAAAAAAGGACGACTTGATTGGGTGATTTTAATTATAGTAATAGCTTTGATGCTTTTTAGTGTTGGGTTTGTATTCAGTGCTAGCGCTCAGAAATCATTAATTAAAACAGGTGAATTTTATTCATATTTATTTAATCATGGCACTAAAGTATTTATTGGTATTTGCTTAATTTTTATCTTTGCTTTAATCGATTATCACATTTGGCAAAAATATTCTAAATATATTTTATTACTTGCAATTATACCATTAATCTTAGTCTTTATTATTTCTGTTCCCGTTAATAACGTATATAGATGGATTGATTTAGGACCTATTAAATTTCAACCTTCTGAGTTAGCTAAATTTGCTTTAATAATACATTTATCATCATTATTAGCAGAACGACAACCTGTAATTAAAAGCTTTAAATATGGAATGCTTCCATGTTTAATATGGAGTGCTTTAATATGCGGCTTAATAGCTATTCAACCTAATTTCTCAAATGCATTTATAACTTATTTATTAGCATTAGGCTTGATGTTCATTGGAAATATTAATTTAAATCATTTAATAGTTACTGGTTTCATCTCTAGTATTATAGCAACTATTTTTGCTTTATCTGCATCATACAGAATGCAAAGGATCATCTCATTTTTTGGTTTAAGCGACAACCCTAACCATATTGACAAATATAACTATCAAACTCAACAAGCCATTCTTGCATACGGTAATGGTGGATTAAATGGGATAGGTCCTGGTCAAAGTAGACAAAGTAATTTGTTCTTACCTGAATCTTTTGGTGATTTCATTTTACCAATTATTGGTGAAGAATATGGATTTATCGGAGTTTTCTTAATTTTACTTGCCTTTTGTATAATTTTATGGCGTGGATTAAAGATAATTAGAAATTCTAAAGATGATTTTGGATATTTTCTTGCTTCTGGAATTGTCTTTACTTTTACACTTTATGCAATGATCAATGCATCTGTAAGTTGTGGAATTTTACCAAATACTGGAGTTCCAATGCCATTTATTAGTTATGGTGGTACAGCAATATTAATTTATTCTACTGCTATTGGGATACTTTTGAATATTTCTTCATATTCAAATATTTATCCAAAAAAGCAATAATAACTAACTTAACATAATGAAACATTCTTTTTATATAGTAATATTAATTATTGCTTCACAATTAATTGCCTTTTCTGCTGATAATAATTTTGAAGTAAATTCTGAAATTAATTCACTTAATGACTATTATTTACAATATTATCAATTTGTAAAACCCCAAAAAGGAAATGGTTATAAACCTTATAAAAGATGGTCTGATTTCTGGAATGAAAGATTAATTAATTATAAAGATACAATAGAAAAAAGCGATAAGAGAATAAGTAATGTTGAACTAAATGAAGTTAATTTAACTAAAATAAGTAGGAAAATTTATCAGGACTTGAATAAAATATCACCTAACCTCATTAAAAAATGGGAAGAATTAGGTCCTTTCATTATTCCTCTTAATAAATTAGAGATCCCATCTTCTGGAATTGGAAGAACTTCATGTATTGCAATTAATCCCAAAAATGAAAATAATATTTTTCTTGGCACTGCTTGCGGTGGTATGTGGGAATCAAAAAATAGTGGAATTTCTTGGAATCCTATTAATTTCACTCAATTTTTATCTATTGGTATCAGCGATATTGTATTTTCTTTTTCAGATACTAATATTATTTATGCAATTACTGGAGATGTAAATGGAATTGGACTTACTAACAATTATTCATTAGGTATAATTAAATCTAATGATGCTGGCAAAACATGGAATTTTACTAATGATTCAATATTATTAGAAAATAATATATTATTTTCTAAAGTATATGTTTCAAAATTTAATTCTAATGATTTAATACTTGCTTCAAACAAAGGTATTTATCTCTCTAATGATGGATTAAAGACGTTTAGGGAAACTTCCTTAAGTGATTATTATGTAAGAGATATGATAGTTAACCCTGATAATGAAAATGAAATAATAATCTCGACTATTAAAAATAATTCAAGTGCTATTCTTATATCCAAAGATAAAGGATTATCTTGGGAAAAAGTTCTTGAATTACATCTTGCAAATAGAATTGCATTAACGAAATCATATTTTAACAAAAGTACAATATATGCAATAGCTTCATCAAATAAAGATGGTGGATTTTTTGGATTTTATATTTCTACCGATAGCGGGAATAATTGGAAACTACAAACAAATACCCCTAACATTTTAGGTTATACTTTTGATGGCAGTTCTCAAGGTGGTCAAGGTCAATATGATTTATGTATAGAAAGTTCAATTTTTGATTCAAATACTGTTTTTATTGGTGGAATAAATATTTGGAAATCTGAGAACTCAGGCATAGATTGGAATTGTATTTCTCACTGGGCAGGTCAAGACTCTTTACCTTACGTGCATGCTGATCATCATTTTCTCAAATTTTCTAAAAATGGGGTTTTATTTTCATGTAATGATGGAGGAATTTATAAAAGTAGTGATTCAGGAAATACTTGGAATGATATTAGTAACGGTTTATCGATTAATCAAATTTATAAATTTGATGTCCATAGAATTAATAATAAAAAAGTAATTTCTGGCACTCAAGATAATGGAACTTTAATTTCTAACGATATAAATTGGCAACATGTCTTTGGCGGTGATGGAATGTCTTGTAAATATTACACAGATGAAGAAAAATATGTACTTATGTCATTAAATAATGGTTCAATATATAAATCTGTAAATTATGGTCTTAATCCTAAAATTGTTTTAAATGAAAATATTACTAAAGAAAAATCAAGTTGGATAAGTGAAATAGCATTTAATCCTCAAAATGAAAAATCCTCTTATGTAGGTTATTATAATATATGGAAATCTGAATTTTATTCAGATTCTGGTACTTTTAGCAAATTTACTACTTTTGGAGATGAAAATCCTATTTCAAATATTTTAATAAATCCAAATGATACAAATGAAATTTTTATTTCGAAAAATAATATTTTATTAAAATATTTCGCAGATAACCATATTTGGGATACTCTCTTTATATTTAACAATAAAATTACTGATATTGCAATAGATTCAAGCATAAATCAATATTTATATGTAAGTATTTCTGGGTTTAATAAAAATGAGAAAATATATATTATTAATAATTTAAAAGCAAATGATAGTTATCCTATTAAAAATATTAGTTATAATATTCCAAATATTCCTATTAATTCTATTGTATGTGACAAATCAAAAGATAATGTAATTATTTATATTGGTACTGATATAGGTGTTTTTTGGCTAAATCCAATTTCTAATATTTGGGAAAAATATGGCAAAGATATCCCCAATGTTATTACAAATCAATTGCAGATCCATAAATTAAGCAAAAAGTTATTTGCAGGCACATTTGGAAGAGGATTGTGGAAATGCGATCTAATTGAATTTAATAATTCATTTTCAGATATTTTGACTGATACAATTACAATCTGTGAAAATGATTCATTTTATATTAAAATTAATTCTAGATATGATATTCATTGGAATGATGGATATATCGGAAATAATAGATATTTAAACGAAGAAAAAAAATATGTTGCTTATTATTATGATAATTTTGGAAATATAGAAATAAAAAATATATATCAAAATAAAGTGATTAAAGCACCAATAAAACCAATTTTAATAAAAGACAACAATAAATTAATAATTGTTAATTATTCTGACTATAATCAATCTGATAATATTTTCTGGTATTTTAATGACTCTTTAATTAAAAAGAATGATTTTCAAATTAATTTGCTTTATAATGCTCAAAGTTCAGATTTATTGACTGGAGAATATTATATAATTGTCGAGAATAAGGAATTATGCAAAACTATTTCTGATACAATTTTTGCATTCTCAGGAATAGATGAAACTCAAAATATATTTATTGATACTTATGTTATTAATTATAAACAGAATCTAAAACTATATCTTAATTCTAACGTATCGATAAAAACAAGTAACTTGATAAAATTATATAATTCATTAGGTAAAGAGATTATTTGTAATTTTTCAATTTACGATAATGAATTAAACGTAATTACAGAATTTCTACCTGTAGGAGTGTATTACTTGCAAATAAATAGTAGAAAATTTTGTAAATTGCTTATATTATAAATTCAAATCTCGAAATTTTTTTTAATAAACAAATATAAACTTAAATTATGGTAAATAAGCAAAGAAGAAATTTCGTCCGAAATTGTGGTTTAGGAATAACTGCAGCTCTAACTACAAATATTTGGGCAAAAGACTTATTTGGTAGCGAAAATCCAAAAAATATTTTTACTCCTGGAGTAGTCAATACTTTTGGATTGTCTATTGAAGAAATTCAAAAATTATTAAATATAGCTCTGTCAAGAGGTGGAGAATTTTCAGAATTATTTTTTGAATATTCGATTGATAATTCTATTTCAATGTCAGAAGATATAATAAAAAGCTCATCTCAAAATATTAGCTTAGGCGTAGGTGTAAGAGTAATTAAAGGAACTCAGCAAGGTTACGCATATACTAATGAAATTCAATTTGATAAAATCAAAGATGCTGCACTAACTTCAGCAGAAATTGCAACTGGAAATGCAAAAATCACTTCTGCTAACTTAAAAGAAATAAAGAATTCTACTAATATTTACGAAATTAACAATTTAGTATCAAATTCTGATTTACAAACTAAAATTGATCTAATTTCAGCATCATATAAAGCTGCTATGAATTATGATAGCAAAATAATAAAAGTAAATTCAAGTATTTCCGATTCTATTCAATGTGTAACTATAGCCAATAGTTTAGGAATGATAGTTACCGATATTCGCCCTCAGGTGCGATTAGTTACAAGTGCTACAGCTGAAAAAAATGGAGTACGAGGTACTGGAAACGGTAACAATGGTGGAAGAATTGGTTTAGATTTCTATAAAAATGAAGTAACTCCTAAGGAAATTGGAGAAAAAGCAGCAAAAGAAGCTCTCATTTTATTAGATGCTGATTTTGCTCCTGCAGGTGAATATCCAGTTGTACTAAGTAAACATCAATCTGGAGTAATGATTCATGAAGCCGTAGGTCACCCATTAGAGGGAGATTCTAATTGGAAAAAACAATCAATTATGGCTGATAGATTAGGTGAAATGGTAGCAAGTGAATTAATTTCAATTTACGATGATGCTACTATTCCTCATTATCGCGGAAGTATGAATATTGATGATGAAGGTGTAAAATGCGAAAATGTAAATTTAATTGAAAATGGTAAGTTAGTCGGTTATCTAAACGATAGACTTTCAGCTAAAATATTAGGAGAAAAGCCCAATGGTCATGGTAGAAGACAAAGTTATGAAAATATTCCTATACCAAGAATGAATAATACTATGCTTAAAAAGGGAGAAAGCTCTCCTGAAGATATTATTAAATCTGTGAAAAAAGGATTTTATGCACAATCTTATCAAGGTGGTATGGTCGAAAACACAGGTAAATTCACTTTCTCTGTAAATTTAGGTT
>ENA-UOOK01005236-UOOK01005236.1-fermentation-metagenome-genome-assembly--contig:-NODE-5236-length-13158-cov-9.725177_pt1 | contig 13158 bp, 10 predicted proteins | sample MGYA00245777_ERZ724023 | MGnify/ENA primary metagenome ERZ724023 (study PRJEB28704, sample SAMN03018312) | fermentation metagenome | biome: anthropogenic terrestrial biome; feature: soil; material... | reverse complement strand
TGCCGTTTATAATGATTACTAAAGACAATGTTGATGAATGGATTGAGAGGACTGAGAATTATTTAAAAAACAAATAACTTTTATGATTGGAGGGTCTTTGGAACCGGAAGAATTCATGGATGCAGAGGTAATCATGAAATATTCAATAGGAGGCAAACATGGAAAAACAGCAAAAAACTGATAAGAATATGCAGATATCAAAACTAGCAAGTAAATATGGGACGTTAGTTTTTTTAGCAATTTTATTTATAACTTTTTCAATTCTTAGGCCAAAAACATTTCTAAGCATGGGCAATATATTTACTATTTTACGTCAAATAGTAATATTAAGCATTTTAGGAGCAGGATTAACTGTAGTTATGATTACAAATCGTATTGATTTAACTATAGGTTATACGACTAGTTTTCTAGGAGTTGTTGCAGGGGCGTTGATGGTACATTTTGGATTGCCTGTATGGCTTGCAGCTATAATTACAATATTGGTGGGTGCTTTTTTGGGCAGTTTAAGCGGGATTTCAGTTGCAATTTTAGGGATACCGGATTTTATTGCAACCTTGTCTCTTGGATTTCTTATTTCAGGATTTAATCAGTCCTATACAAAGGGACATCCAATTTCAGGATTACCGGAAGGATTTAAGATCTTTGGAGCTAAATTTATTGGACGCATACCTACTTCACTCTTTTTTATGATAGCATTTGTGGCTATAGTATATATACTACTGAATTATACCAGGTTTGGAAGATATATATATGCCATTGGAGGCAACGAAGAGGCAGCAATAATGTCCGGAGTTAATGTAAATAAAAATATAATTAAGGCTTATATAATAAGTGGAATAGGCGCAGGATTGGCATCTTTGATACTTGCTTCAAAACTTGGAACTGCTCATCCTACTGCAGGAGATAGTTATCTTATGGAAGCATTGGCAACAGTTTATGTAGGAGGCACTGTATTTAAAAGCGGTGAACCTAATATAGCAGGAACATTTGTTGGCGCATTAATAATTGGAATTTTATCCAATGGTCTTACTTTGTGCAATGTTCAGTATTATAATCAGGATATTGCAAAAGGGTTAGTTATTTTTCTTGCAGTAACCATTACCTCTATTCAGAAGAAGAGAAATAAGTAGCAAGTTTAATTATCTTTTGATTATATATTTTAATTATATATAAAATAAATTTATAGGAGGGTTAACACATGAAGACTTTAATTAAAAATGGAACTATTTTAAGTTCTGATAGTGAGATTAAAGCTGATATATTAGTTGAAGGAGAAAAAATTGTAGCCATAGGTCAAGACCTCAATGATGACGTTGATAAAATAATTGATGCTACTGGTAAGTATGTATTCCCGGGTGGGATAGATCAACACACACATTTTGAGGCGCTGACTAATACTGGTGATAAAGACACTGCCGGATATGAAACTACAAAAGCATTAATTGTTGGTGGTACAACTACCATTATAGATTACGCACCGCAGGATCCAGGATGCGGATTGATTGAATCAGCAAAATATAGAATTGAAAAGAGAGCTAAGGGCAAAACATGTGTAGATTTTGGATTGCATTCACTAATTACAGAAGTAAATGATAAGATGTTTGATGAAATAAAGGAACTTCCAAAACATGGAATAAACAGCATAAAAGCATTTATGGCGTATATTGGTTCTCCATTACATGTTGATGATGGAACTCTATATAAAGTTTTATCTGAAAGCAAAAAGGTAGGTCTTACAACATTCGTTCATGCTGAAAATGGTGAGATAATAGATATGCTTCAAAAAGACTGTGTAAAAGCAGGGCATACATCTCCTAAATATCATGCCGTTTCAAGACCTCCAATAGTTGAAACTGAAGCTACAAGAAGAGCATTATATTATGCTGAAGAATTAGATGCTCCAATATTTATAGTGCATGTAACTACTAAAGGCGCAACAGATGCTATAGCTGAAGCTAAAGCAAAAAAGGTCCGTGCATATGGAGAAACTTGTACACAATATCTAACAACAACAAAGGATGTTCTATCTGATCCTGATTTCAACGAAGCAGCTAAATATGTATGTTCGCCTGCTTTGAGAGATCAAGATGATGTAGATGCTATGTGGGATGCTCTTAATGATAATACTTTAAGTGCTATTGTTTCAGACCATTGCGGAATTGATTTGCATGAAATGAAACAAGTAGGCAGAAACAATTTTGTAGATATACCAAATGGCGCACCGGGTGCTGCTGATAGAATAAATATGATCTGGACAAACGGAGTCGCTAAAAATCGTATAACAAGACAAAAATTCGTAGAAGTATGTTCTACATTCCCAGCTAAAATCAATGGAATGTATCCTAAGAAGGGCGTAATAGCTGTAGGCTCCGATGCAGATATAGTAGTCTTTGATCCGGAATACAGAGGTGTTGTAAGATTGGAAGACAATCCAAACGGAATAGATTACAATATTTACGAAGGCAGAGAGCAAATTGGTAGACCGGAAGTTGTATTATTAAGAGGAAAAGTAGTTCTTGAAGATGCAAAATTTGTAGGGGAATTGGGACAGGGCAAGTTCATTCCATGTGAACCTTATGCATATTGCTATGAAGGCAGGAAATAGGACTTAGTATAATACCTATTGATATAAATAAATATAACAAAGGGAGTTTTCCCTTTGTTATATTTATTTAGTGGAAGTAATATTTTGTGACATTTCGTGTGACATTTGGCACCAGTACAGTAAATTATGTCCAATATACAATTTCAAAAAAATAAAAAGGCTGATTTTCAACGCTATCAGCCTTTACACTATTCTAAAAAAGTCGGGGTGAGAGGATTTGAACCCCCGGCCCCATGGTCCCAAACCACGTGCGCTACCAAACTGCGCTACACCCCGATATTTAGTTGTAATTTTTAACGACCATTTTAGTATATAATAAATTTAGACAAATTGCAAGCATTTTTTGCTTATTGAAGAAAGTTTTTTACTTAATTGTTATTATAGATACCTCTGATATTTTTCTTTTAAATTTGGGTATAGTCATAAGAAGAATATAAGGAGGGGTAAAATGCCTAATAATATGATAAAAAAACAATTAAACCATCGTACGATAAGAGAGTTCAAAGATATGGAAGTCCCTGATGAAATTTATAATACCTTACTAGAGGTGGCACGAAGAACTGCAACTTCTATAGGTATGCAGCAGTCATCGATTATTAGAGTTACAGATTCTGATTTAAAAGTGAAAATTTCGAAGATATGTAACCAAGAATATGTAGCACGTGCTCCGATTTTATTGATATTTATTGTGGATACTTATAGAAACCATCAGATTGCCTTGGAACAAGGAATTGACTCAAAGAATTCATCAGATATGGATAGATTTTTCCAAGGATTTACGGATGCTGCATTATCTGCACAGAATATAGTAAATGCTGCTGAATCCATGGATTTGGGGGCAGTATATCTTGGAAGTGTATTAAACGACGTATGGAAACTATGCGATTTACTTGAATTACCTCAATACACTTTTCCTGTAATAGGATTGGGGATTGGATATCCAAATCAAGATCCTCAGCTTAAGCCCAGAATGGATGTAAAACTTAGAGCTTTTGAGAATCATTATGAGAAAATGGATAATTATATGGAAAAAATCAATGATTATGATAAACAGATGCAGACATATTATGATTTGAGAGATGATAATAAGGCTATGGATAAGTTTAGTCAACAAGTCGTTGATAGACTTACCAATGTCTCAATTAAAAGACAAGATATTGTAAATGCTATAGTGAGCCAAGGATTTGATTTAAAATTAAAAGAATAATTGCGTAGGCATAGATTTTTCTAAGAAATTTAATTATTTAAAATTAAATGGGAATTGTAATAAATATTGGCTAATTTGTTGACTGATTAGATTGCGTATGTTAAAATAAATTCAATGAATTAAATAAAATCTTGATGCCTTATCAAGAGCGGTGGAGGGAATAGGCCCTATGAAGCCCGGCAACCTGTTAAAAACAAAGGTGCTAAATCCTACAGAATGTTGTTTCTGGGAGATGAGGTGAAATTAACATACGCCTTTTCTTTGAATTGGCTTTTTTTATGCCAAAAAATAATTATATTATGGGGGAAAAGTTAATGAAAAAATGGTTATTTACTTCTGAATCTGTAACAGAAGGGCATCCGGACAAGGTCTGCGATGCGATATCAGATGCAATATTGGATGCTATACTTGAGAAAGATCCAAATGCCAGAGTTGCTTGTGAAACAGCGGTAACCACAGGATTGGTTTTAGTTGCAGGTGAGATTACCACAAATTGCTATGTAGATATACCTAAAATAGTCCGTAAAACAATTGAAGAAATCGGATATGTAAGAGCTAAATACGGTTTTGATGCTGACACTTGTGCAGTACTTACATCTATAAAGGAACAATCACCTGATATTGCTTTAGGTGTTGATAAAGCATTGGAACAAAAAGCATCCGGTGAAGATGAGTTGGATATGATTGGCGCAGGAGATCAAGGAATGATGTTTGGATATGCTTGCAATGAGACTAAGGAATTGATGCCGTTACCAATTTCATTGGCACATAAATTGGCAAGGAGGCTGTCTGAAGTTAGAAAAGATGGTACTCTTGATTATTTAAGACCTGATGGGAAGACTCAAGTTACAATAGAATATCATGATGATAAGCCTGTAAGAATTGAAAATATAGTAGTGTCTACGCAGCATAGCCCAGATGTAAGTTTGGAAACCATAAGAGAGGATATTATAGAGAATGTAATTCTGAAGATAGTGCCAAAGGATATGATAGATGCAGATACTAAGTACTATGTAAATCCTACAGGTAGATTTGTTGTCGGAGGACCAATGGGTGATTCCGGACTTACAGGCAGAAAAATAATTGTCGATACCTATGGTGGCTATGCAAGGCATGGCGGAGGAGCATTTTCAGGCAAAGATCCTACAAAGGTAGACAGATCAGCTTCCTATGCTGCAAGATATGTAGCTAAAAACATTGTCGCAGCAGGACTAGCTGATAGATGTGAAGTGGGATTGGCATATGCAATAGGGGTTGCACGACCATTGAGTATATATGTAGATACCTTTGGAACAGGAATTATATCGGATAATGAAATTAAAGACTTGCTAGATAAGCACTTTGATTTAAGACCGGCTGCGATTATTAGAGATTTAGATTTAAGAAGACCTATTTATAGAAACTTAGCTGCTTATGGTCACTTTGGAAGAGAAGATTTGGATTTAACTTGGGAAAAAACAGATAAAGCTGAAGCGTTAAAAGCGGAAGCAATGAGCAATTGATTAGTTGATAGGTGACAATCGTTAATTATTCTAAAACAATAGTTAAGAATCTAATTTATCGAAATTAAATTATAAGCTAAAAGCAAAGATGTTTATTTATATAAATATTTTTGCTTTTTCTTTTTGCCTATAGTAAAAAGTTTGTAGTTTTCTATGGAAGGAAGATGTTCTATGTTATAATTAAAGATATACTGGAGGTATTGGGATGATAATAGAAGGAATCGTTGAGGAAATTATTTTTAGAAACGAAACCAATGGTTATACAGTTGGAAGATTGAATACATCTGATGGGGAAGTTACCATAGTAGGATATGCCGCCTTTTTAAAAACAGAAGAAATGGTTCAAGTAGACGGGGATTGGATATATCACAATAAATTTGGGGAACAATTTAATTTTACTAATATAAAAACATTGGTACCATCAACTTTAAAGGGAATAGAAAACTATTTATCTGCAGGGTTAATACCAAATATAGGACCTAAAACAGCTAAAAAAATAGTAGAAAAATTCGGATTAGAATCCCTTGATGTTATTCAATATACGCCGGAGAAGCTCAAGGAAATACCCGGTATAGGTGATAAAAAGCTTAGAAAGATTGTTGAAGCATATGACGAGCAAAGGGAATTACGGGACATTATGGTCTATTTGCAGCAATTTGAAATTACAGTTAATTATGGTACCAAGATATATAAAAAATATGGGAAAGATACAATTAAGATTATAAGCGAAAATCCTTATAGATTATCGGAAGATATCTTTGGAATTGGGTTCAAGACAGCGGACAAAATAGCCAATAAGATGGGGATTGAAAATTCGTCTCCATACAGGCTTGAAGCAGGATTAAAATTTGTAATTATGCAGTGTGCGCAAGAAGGCCACTCATATGTTCCAAAGGAAGAGCTTTTCAATAAATCTAAGCATCTCTTAGGAATTGATGAGGCATATTTAGAGGAAGCATTAAGGAATCTAGCTTTAAAGAATACAATCTATATAATAAATGATGAAGAGGAAATAAAAGTATACTATGCTCCTTTCCATATAGCAGAAAACAATGTAGCAAAGAAAATCGTTGAACTTTCAAGAGTGGATTTTGATGAATTGGAAGTTGATATTGACAAGGCAATACATAGAATAGAAGAAAAGGATGAAATAATATTTGGACAAAAACAAAAGTTAGCTATTCAGGAGTCAATAGAAAATGGCATGATGATCATTACAGGCGGTCCGGGTACCGGAAAAACTACTATCATAAACGCCATAATAGATATTTGTGAAAACTTGGGAATGAAAGTATTGTTGACCGCACCGACCGGAAGAGCTGCCAAAAGGATGAGTGAAACTACAGGAAGAGAATCCAAGACAATTCATAGATTGTTAGAGTATTCATTTATGGAATCCGAGGAAATGGCGTTTAATAAAAATGAAGAGAGCCCACTTGAGGCTGATGTAATTATTGTTGACGAGGCATCCATGATTGACATACTATTGATGAATAGCATGTTAAAGGCTGTAAATCCGGGAACAAGACTTATTTTAGTAGGCGATGTTGATCAGCTGCCTTCTGTAGGTGCAGGTAACGTTTTAAAAGATATAATCAATTCAGGGATAATTAAGGTTGTTATGCTTGATGAGATTTTCAGGCAGGCAGAAGAAAGTATGATTATTGTCAATGCCCATAGAATCAATAAAGGGGATAAGCCTTTGCTGAATGGAAAGGACAAGGACTTTTATTTTATATCTTTAAAGTCACCTCAAGAAATAGTAAGTACAATTATTGATTTGATTAAAGAAAGACTTCCGAATTTTTATGGGGTTGATCCGATCAAGGATATACAAGTTCTTTCTCCAATGAAAAAAGGAGAAGTAGGCATTTTTTCGCTTAATAGGTGTATACAAGATGCTCTGAATCCGAAGGCAGAAGGAATAGAAGAAAAAAAGATTGGTGATGAAATTTTCAGAGTTAAAGACAAGGTTATGCAAATCAAGAATAACTATAGTTTGGAATGGAAAATCATCTGTGACGGTGATGCTATTGAAACCGGAGAGGGAGTATTTAATGGGGATTTTGGATATATAACGGATATTGATAATGAAGAAGGTACAGTCAAGGTGCTGTTCGATGATAATAAATGTGCAGAGTATGATTCTAAGCAAATAGACGAATTAAAACTTGCATATGCTACCACAGTTCATAAGGCACAGGGAAGTGAATTTCCTGTGGTTGTTATGCCTATCTATTCAGGACCGCCTATGCTTTTAACAAGAAATCTGCTTTATACAGCCGTTACAAGGGCAAAGCAATTGGTTGTTTTAGTTGGGGAAGTAAGGTACATGGATATGATGATAAAAAATAATATTATTACAAGACGATATTCTTCACTGGATAAGAAGATAAGGAATTTTTTAAATGTATTTTATAGCTAATGAGAGGGGTCAAAGATGAGCTTAATATTCCCTAATGAAAATTTATGTTATATTTGTAAAGAAAAATCCAATTATATTAATGACTTCTTGTGCAGTGAGTGTGAATCAAGAATTGAATATGTGCATAAAGAAGTGGATATAGATTCTCTGTTTATAGACAGGTGTATCTATTCTGCTTTTTATAATAGGTTTATGAAAGAGTTGGTACATAGGTTTAAATTCAATAATAAGAGCTATTTATATAAACCATTAGCTGAAATTATGATTAAAACTATTGAATTTAAAGAGCTTATAAAGGATATAGATATTATATTATATGTTCCGATTCATAGAAGAAAAGAAGCTATAAGAGGTTACAATCAAAGTCAATTGTTAGCTATTTATATTTCGAAAAAGCTTAATTTACCCTTATCGAATAATAATTTAACTAAATATAAATGGACAAAGGAACAAAATCAATTGAAAAGACGGGAAAGGCAAATGAATTTAAGGGATTCATTTAAAGTAAGAAATCAAGAGGAGTTAATCAACAAAAACATACTTTTAATAGACGATATTTTAACCACCGGTGCTACTTTTGATGAGTGTGGTAGGGTACTTAAAGATAGCGGAGCAAAAGGGATAGTTGGACTTGCCCTTACATCCGGAAAAATATAATATTTTTAGTCTATATACTTACTTACTGCGCTTTTTAAGGGATTTATTTTATAATTATTTAGTTTAAAATATTCCAGCGTTGCATTTATCTCTCCTCCGATGACTATAATTATACTGCTTATATAAAGCCATATGAGCAATATAATGACTCCTCCTATACTTCCATAGGTTACGGTATAATTCCCAAAGTTATTTACATAATATGAGAAAATCACCGAGGTTAAAAACCAACCCAGTGTAGCGAATACTCCTCCCGGCAATGTAGTTATAAATTTTATTTGCTTTCTATCTTTAACACATGGGCTGTATTTATATAGTAGTGCAAATATGAATATCATAAAAGCTAAAGAGATTATTATTCTGCTATTATCCCAAACTTTTAAAAACAAATCTGTTTGACCTATTGTTGCAAATATTTTTTTCCCAATCAATTCGCCTATAACCAATGTAAAAAAGACCAATACAATCATAAATAACAATCCAATAGTAAATAAAATAGATAAAAGTTTTATTTTAAAATAAGATCTTGTTTCTTCATAGTCATAGGCATTATTTATTGCCTTAATCACAGGTTTCACTCCCGAAGAAGCTGCCCATATACCTGCTATCGCGGAAACTGACAATAAACTTTGACTACTGCCTGCCACTATATCATTTACAAAATCATTGATAATAATTTGTACATCCAAAGGAAGATAATAAATTGCATTTGTTAGCACATCCTGTCTTACTAGGGGAGTGTAGCTTATGATATTTAAAAGCAATATCAAAAATGGAAACATTGAAAGCACCAAAAAAAATGTAAGCTGAGCACCTACTGCAAAAACTCCATCTTCTTCCATTCGATATATCAATTGATCTAAAAATATAAACGGCTTATGTTTCATAAGATTATTTAGAAAAGCTTTCAACTCCATTCCCTCCATCATCTATAATATACCCAAATTATTCGGAATAAAAAATGAGTAAAATTTTGTAAGATTATAACGAATTAGGTGTATAATAGACTAATAGCATAATATTGGAACATTGAATTTTTTTTTACTGTATTGTATATTTAAATTAATGAAATTCCAAGTAATCGGAAAGGAGGAAGATTGTGACAAGAAAGGACATAATATTTAATGCATTAAAAACGCTGTCGGAAGATGTTACTATAGAAGATTTAAGAGAAGAATTAAAAATTGGATTTGATGCAGAAACTATCTCTAATTTTACAAACATTGGAAGGAGCAATGCCAGTAGAGAACTCAATCAATTGGTAAGAGAGCGAAGAGTGCTAAAAATAGAAGGAAGACCTGTTAGATTTATTGAAAAAGAAAAAGTAGATAAACTATTATCCATTGATTATGAAGGAGATTGTACATTTGGCAGCTTTGAAGATTTTGTAGCAATATTTACTCCGCAATCTCCTGATTCAATGAGTAATGATCAAGATCCATTTGAGAAAATCATAGGATACAAAGGAAGTTTAGAATTAGTAATAAAACAAGCTAAAGCAGCAATGCTATATCCGCCTAAGGGGCTGCACACTCTTATTACCGGAGCAACCGGTGTAGGTAAGACGACTTTTGCCGATATTATGCATAAATACGCTGGACATGTGGGAACTATTGATAAAGAAGGTAAGTTTGTAATCTTTAATTGTTCAGAGTATGCTGAAAATCCTCAATTAATTTTGTCGCAACTATTTGGGCATAAAAAAGGTTCCTTTACTGGTGCAGAAGAGGATAAGGCAGGTCTTATTGAAAAGGCTGATGGAGGGATATTATTATTAGATGAAATACATAGATTGCCTCCTGAAGGGCAGGAGATGCTGTTCCTATTAATGGATAAAAACATATTCAGAAGACTTGGAGAAACTGATGGCTATAGAAAGGCTAATGTTCTAATAATTGGGGCAACTACCGAGGACATAAATTCCATATTATTAGGTACATTTTTAAGGAGAATACCTATGGTAATAAATCTCTCATCACTGGATAAAAGACCATTGTCTGAGAGATTGGAATTTATAGAAACGTTTTTCTTAGAGGAAGTAAATAATGTAAATGTTCCCATTAAGGTATACAGAGATGTCTTAAGAGCATTTTTATTATATGATTGTAAAGGCAATATAGGTCAACTTAAAGGAGATATTCAGCTATTATGTGCAAGAGGGTTTCTTGATTATAAAACATATAATAAAAGGGAAATCGAAATTGATACCCCATTTTTACCGGAACATATTTATAATGGACTATTAAGCTATAATAAGAAAAGAGAAGAACTCTTGAATTTGTTGGGACATGAAAAGGATTATTATATCTTTAGACAATCAAATAAAGCAAAACTTATAACTATAGACGACTACAATCTATCTGATAATTTATATGATGAAATTACCGAAAAATATAATCATTATAATGAAAGAGGATTTTCTGAAGTTAAAATTAACGAAATAATAAGTAGAGATATTGAAGGTTATTTAAAAAAACTCTTAAAAAGATGTAATACAAAAAAAGACGTTCCCGACAAAGAAGAGTTATTTAAGATTGTGAGCCCGAGAGTCTATAATGCAGTTGAGGTCGCTTTGATTGTTGCTGAACAAAAATTGGGAAGAAAATTTAAGTATAGAACTGTAGTGGGCTTAGCCATGCATATATCTGCATTGATGGAAAGGATAGTAGATGGTAAAACCATTTATAATGAAGAGATAAATAAAATTGCAATCAATAATCCAAATGAATTCGGAGCAGCAAAGGTCATTAGGGAAATATTGCAACAAGAATTAGAAATTGAAATACCGAAAGAAGAAGTAGGATTTTTAACTATGTTCCTGAGTACAGTTGATTTGGAGGAAGAATTTAAGAAAATAGGGGTAATAGTTTTAGCACATGGGGAGTCGACTGCTTCCAGTGTCGGTAAAGTTGTAAATAGCCTACTTGGTACTGATCATTGTAATGCTATAGACATGCCTTTGGATGTCAAGGTAGAAGATATATTGGAAATAACCATAAAAAAAGTAAAGGAAATAGATGAAGGTAAAGGGGTATTTTTATTGGTTGATATGGGTTCTCTTACCGCATTTCCTGAGATAATATACAAAAAAACTGGGATAATAACCAGTTCAGTTGAAACAATCTCTACACCTGTAGTCATTGAAGCTGTAAGGAAAAGTCTTTTGCCTGAAATGACATTATCATCACTTACAGATGAAATAAAGTCTGTGAATCCATACATTGGTAGAATGGTGAGTGGAGATTTAAAGAATAAAGTTGATATTCTCGATCCAAAGATTGTATTGACCACATGCGTGACTGGACAGGGAGCAGCAATAAAGATTGCACATTTGTTAGAAAACGCTTTACCATTTATTCAGGAGTATAATATAAAAATTAAACCTGTGGATATAATAAATAAATTCAATATCAATTCAGTTTTAAGTGCTGAAGAGATAAAGAATGTAGTAGCAGTAGTTGGAACTATAGACCTATGCATCCCTGATGTTATCTTTATTCCTATTGATGAATTGATAATAGGTGATGGGATAAAAGTATTAGAAAAAGCTATTATTGGAATTGAGAGTTCTTCTATAGTAAAAGAAAGAGCTTCTGATGAGAATATGTTTGTTAATGTGTTGGAGAAAATGCTTACATTTCTTAACCCTACAAAGGCATATAATTTAATAAATAAATCATTTGTAACATTAATAAATCTATTAGGAATAAAAGATACAAAACAATTAAAAGTAAGGTATATCTTCCACTGCTGTTGTATGGTGGAAAGGCTTCTTCAAAATGATATTTTGCCATATCAAAATATAGAAAATCATATTCAAAACAAATTAGATATGTATAAAAAGGTAAAACTCTCGCTTGTCAATGTAGAGGAGGTTTTTGGGATAGTCATACCTGACACAGAAGTAGGATATATTATAGACTTATTTGACACACTATAGGTGCATCAAAAATATCTGAATTTATTTAAAAAAATTGTTATCAATATATCGATAGAAAGTAGCATATCGCTTCTTTCTATTTTTTTATTTTATTTGGCACAGTTTTTTGGCATGAGAGTTGCATAATTAGTGTATAGGAAATCAAAATTTACATTATAAATAGATTGGAGGACATAAATATTGATAGGTATCTTAGTAGTGACTCATGGAAATTTTGGAACAGAACTTTTAAAAAGTGCGGAACTTATCATAGGTAAACAGGAGAATGTTAAGACACTCGGACTTAATCATGGAGACAATGTAGAAGAATTATGTGATAGAGTATGCGAGTCTATTAAAGAGTTGGACAGTGGTGATGGAGTATTGGTATTTACAGATTTATTTGGTGGAAGTCCGTCAAATGTTGTAGCGAGGAATATGGAACATTTAAACTTTTATAGTCTTACAGGAGTGAATTTGCCTATGCTTATTGAAGCTTTAGATTCAAGAGACAATATCGAATTAGAGGAATTAGTTGATACAGTTTGTACATCAGGTATTGAAGGAATAAAGAATATCAGGAGTGAATTATTTGCAAATAGTAATGCTTAGGAGGTATTACCAGTGCTAAATATAAGCATGGTTAGAGTGGATGAAAGGTTGATTCATGGTCAAATAATCATAAAATGGATCGAGGCAACAAAGGCTGACAGAATAATTGTAATAGATAATGATGCTGCTTTTGATCCAGTATTAGGGAAAATCTTGCGCATGTCTACACCCAATGGTATAAAGCTAGAAATATATAATCTAGAAGATGGAATTAAGGTATTACTTACTCAA
>ENA-UOOK01005234-UOOK01005234.1-fermentation-metagenome-genome-assembly--contig:-NODE-5234-length-13166-cov-3.703531_pt1 | contig 13166 bp, 9 predicted proteins | sample MGYA00245777_ERZ724023 | MGnify/ENA primary metagenome ERZ724023 (study PRJEB28704, sample SAMN03018312) | fermentation metagenome | biome: anthropogenic terrestrial biome; feature: soil; material... | reverse complement strand
GGAATCATGTTGTCAAAGGTTATGCCTCCGCTCGACTCCGTCGCGCAGGGCTGTCAAGTTGGTAGCTGGACGTTGCGAGACGGAGTCGAGCGGAGGCATAACCTTTGACAACATGATACCTTACGCACAAGCCGGCGTAGACTTCATTTCCTTCGGTGCACTTACCCACAGCGTCACGGGATTGGATATGAGTTTTAAGGCAGCTGGCAGCGACAAACTCGTTATCGGATAAGAGCCTCCCGGACACGTCCTATCGTCAGTTATTTGTTGTAATCAGACGCACACTGTCTGCCTTGATGCGTATCTGAAGCCATTTTCTCATACTTTCGCGCTGAGCTACATTGATATGCCGCCCACTGGCTGTACCGACGATGGCAACCACATAGTTTGCTACTGTATCCTTTTTCGACTGGGCAACAGGTGTGATGGCGAGTGACTGGACTCCAGGGTAAAGCGTAGCTATCTCACGGCGGATCTGAGGTGTCATATCCCCATAACGGGTATAGGAAGCCAATTGGCCTTCCAGATTAACGATTCGGTTCTGCTGAGCCTGAATGGTCTGGGTATCACCTGTATTGAGATTAGACATCGCATTCACTCGCTGTCCCAGCATAAGAAGACTGTCAGACTGTGATCCCTGAATAACCTGGAGTTTATAACCTGTCAGATTATAGTCTGAAAGTTTGTCTTCAAATCTACGGATCGTCTCAGCCGGAATCTCCTTACCGACAGCCACAAGTTTGAGCGTTTTCGTATCACGATCCACAGCGGTGGAGATAATTTGAGATCCTTTTACAGCACATACATCTTTTACAAATGTATTGACATTATTTTTGAAAATACTTTCACGGAAGATATGAACCGTCATCAGCGCTGCGGGAACCATTGTGATAACAACAATAAAAATAATCCATCTGCGGACTCTTTTGGTACGTGCAGGATTCTGCTGTTCTCTTGTGTGATATTTCATCATCCTGACACCCAGAAAAGTAGACAGGCAAATAAAGACCGTATTGATAAAAAACAGATAAATGGCACCTAAAAAATAATAGATATTTGCATGGGCTATGCCATATCCTGCTGTACAAAGCGGAGGCATAAGAGCCGTGGCAATAGCGACACCCGGTATGACATTTCCTTTCCCCTTGGTAGCAATCGCAATGAATCCGGCAGCACCACCGCAGAAAGCGATAAGCACATCATAGAGAGTGGGTGAAGTCCGCGCCAACAATTCCGACTGTGCTTCACCAAAGGGAGAAAGCAGAAAATATATGGTTGCTGTGATAATACTGATAATTGTCGCACCCAAAAAATTCTGGAAAGCCGACTTCAGTAATGTCAGGTCATTGATACCCACAGCAAGCCCCATACCTATAATAGGTCCCATCAAAGGGGATATAAGCATGGCTCCGATAACAACAGCCGTCGAGTTGATGTTAAGTCCCAAAGAAGCAATGAAGACTGCAAAAATAAGTATCCACAGCTGGGCACCGCGAAAATGAACACCATTGGTAATATTCCCAATGACCGTCCTTTCATCTTCTTTGTCTGCAAAGATATTGAAATAACCTTTCAATATTTCAATTAAAGATGCATTTGTTCGTTCCATCGTACTCGGATTGTCTTTTCTATAGAGGACAAATATACAGAAAATCTGTGAATTGTGAATCTACTTTATTAAAATACTCCTCCTATTTACCTAAAATCACTATAATCAGATGAGTACAATCTACCCAACTTGCTATTATCAATTTTTTTTTGTACCTTTGCAACAACAGAGGAAAAGATACTGTTATTGACTCGCCTATGCGTAACCATCCGTGACTTCTCCCACAGACCTTACCTAAGGAATTCATCGTTGCCGATTTCTTTATCAAAGTCCCATTCCTTCCGCCACTATAGATTAAGGCGGATTGACAAGGCAGAAATATCCAGATATGAAATAAGAAATCGGGCAGTTTCACCTTTTAACTTCGAAATAATTAATAGCAATCGGATAATTAATCCGCACATAACAAATAATATGGCACAAAGTTTTTCATTTAACAAAAGACAGAAAGAAAAATCGAAACAGAAGAAGAAATTAGAAAAACAAAAGCGCAAGGAACTTCGGAAAAGTCAGGGTAAGAGTTCTATAGATGATATGATCGCATACGAGGATGAATATGGTCACCTCCATTCTTCTCCGGATGATATCGTCAAGGACGAAGTAAAATTAGAAGACATTGAGGTCTCTATTCCCAAGAAGAGTGATGATGGAGAAGGAAATGGTTCTTTGATCGGAAAGGTATCTTACCTCAATGTAGAAAAAGGCTATGGCTTTATCCAACAGGAAGATTCGAGAAACAGTTTTTATTTCCGTCTGAGCAATGCCCCTGATGAAATTGAGATAGAAGACAAAGTCTCTTTTAAAACCGAGGATAGTGCAAGAGGCAAGAATGCTGTTGATATTGTCATCGTCAGCAGATAACCTTTGTATTTTCGACATCTTCCATGGATCTTTTCGATTCTGCCGTCCGTAGCCAACGGGCGAGTTCTTCGCCTCTGGCTTCACGCATGCGGCCCAACACACTTGATGAAGTAGTCGGGCAACAGCATATTATCGGAAAAGGAAAACTTCTTTATCGTTGCATCAAAGCAGATAAGTTGTCTTCCATTATCCTTTATGGGCCTCCGGGAACCGGAAAGACAACTCTTGCCAGAGTGATTGCTCATACGACCAGCGCGGACTTCAAACAGGTCAATGCAACAACTTCTGGAAAGAAAGACATGGAAGAGGTAATCAAAGTTGCGAAATACAACTTTGGTGCTTTTCAGAAAAAAACGATTTTATTCATCGATGAAATCCATCGTTTTAATAAAGCTCAACAGGACTATCTCCTGCCCTATGTGGAAGATGGTACGGTAATCCTTATCGGGGCGACTACAGAGAATCCTTATTTTGAAGTTAACGGTGCACTTCTCTCCCGCTCTACCCTGTTCGAGTTGAAGCCACTTTCAACGACGGATCTTCTCATCCTCGTCAATCGCGCCTTCTCTGCAGAGAAGGGACTGGCAAAAGAACATGCTCTCATCGATGACGATGCGGCTCTGTTCCTGGCCGAAACTGCTGACGGGGATGCACGGACACTTTATAATGCACTCGAACTTGCTGCGGAGACCACAGAACGGAACAAGGACGGTATCATTCATATCACTTTGGATACTGCTCATGAATGTATACAGAAACGGGTAATCCGGTATGATAAGGAAGGTGATCATCATTATGATACTATCTCTGCCTTTATTGAAAGCATGAAACACACGGCTCCCGATGCTACGCTATATTATCTTGCGCGTATGCTCGTAGCAGGAGAAGACCCGAAATATATCGCTCGCCGTATCTGTGTCTGTGCCTCGGAAGATATAGGGCTGGCTGATTCCAATGCTCTGGCTGTTGCGGTCAATGCGTTCTTAGCCGTAGAGCGGATCGGTATGCCTGAATGCCGCGAGATTCTTGCTCACGCTGCACTTTATGTTTGCATGGCTCCTAAATCTGATACTTGCCAGGGGATAAATGCGGCTATGGCAGATGTACAGAAAACCGGAAATGTGGCTATTCCTGCTTTCCTTCAGGATGCGAGTTATGCCGGAGCCGACAAACTGGGCCGGGGGAAAGGATTACGAGATATCCACAAATATCCCAACCACTACATCCAACAGCCTTGCCTGCCAGAAAAGCTGGCTGGCAGAATTTATTTTCATCCTACGGAACAGGGGGATGAAAAGCGCTTGATGGATGATTTCAGAAAACTCACAGGACAGAAAGAAACAACGGCATCAGAAAAAGAACTATAAAATGAAAACGCTAAAAGAACGTATCCTCAAAGATGGAAAGTGTTATCCGGGTGGTATTCTCAAAGTAGATAAGTTTATTAATCACCAGATGGATCCGAACCTGATGAAGCAATGTGCCGTAGAATTTATCAAGCGCTATGCGGGTACGGAAATCAACAAGATCCTGACCATAGAAGCATCGGGGATCGCTCCGGCTATCATGATGGGATTCCTCCTGGACTTGCCGGTCGTGTTTGCCAAGAAGAAGAAACCTTCGACAATGGAAAACCAACTCTCCACTACTGTTTTCTCTTTTACCAAACAGCGGGAGTATCACGTGGTCATCTCCAAAGATTATCTTACTCCGAAGGATAAAGTACTGTTCATTGATGATTTCCTGGCTTACGGAAATGCAGCTAAAGGCATCATCAACCTCTGTCGCCAGGCTGGATGCAGCCTCGTGGGGATGGGATTCATTATCGAAAAGGCTTTCCAACATGGACGGGAAGCCATTGAGAAAGAAGGTGTACGCTGTGAATCACTGGCTATCGTCGAATCGCTTGATAATTGCCAGATCAAACTGAAAGATTAGATTATAACTCTGACTGAAAGGAAAGAGACGAAGAGGGACTGATACCGGAAACAGGGTGTCAGTCCCTCTTAATGTTTATTTAGAATCATACTGTGTATCCAGATACACCACATGGGTCTGTAGATATTCTTCCAAACCGTGCTTACCGTCAGCACCACCGATACCTGACTTCCGCCAACCGGCATGGAAGCCTTGGACTGCTTCAAAGTTTTCACGGTTGATATACGTTTCACCATATTTCAATTCCCGGTTCAGCTTTACTGCCATATCCAGATCTTTTGTATAGATAGACGATGTCAGACCGTATTCACAGTCATTGGCCATGTCTATAGCCTCATCAACAGTATCATAGGTTACAACAGGCAGGACCGGGCCGAAGGTTTCCTTCTGCACGATATCCATATCCTGCCGTGCATGATCCAGGATGGTAGGTTCAATGAAGTATCCTTTATCACCGATACGATGACCACCGCAGACCAATTCACAACCTTGCTCCACGGCATGCTCGATCTTCCCCAACACAGAGTGAAGTGCTTTCTCCTCTATCAGTGGTCCCATATCCAGATCAGCGATCTTTGAAGGATCACCCACCTTGACAGCCTTAAAACCGGCCAGCAGTTTATCCATAAACGCATCCTTAATGCTACGGTGCACGTATACCCGTTCCACGTTGTTACACACCTGACCGGTATTTATGATACGGGAATCAATGATCGCTTTCACGGCTAAATCAAGATCTGCATCAGGCAGGACAATGGCAGGGGCTTTGCCGCCCAGTTCCAGAGATACCTTGGTAATATTCTCTGCGGCTGCATGCATGATCTGCTGGCCGGCACTCACACTTCCTGTCAGACTCACCATTCCCACTTTCGGATTGGAAGCCAGGGCATGTCCTACGACAGATCCTCTTCCGAACACTACATTTACGACTCCGGCAGGGAGCTCGACTTCCTGACAGATCTGAGCAAAAATATACATGTTCTCAGGAGTCAACTGTGATGGTTTCATCACGATGGTATTTCCGGTAACCAGTGCCGGCGCTGCTTTCCTGGCTATCAGGAAGAATGGAAAGTTCCACGGCAGGATACCGGCAGTGACACCAATAGGACGTTTGAACAGGAATATATTCTCGTTCGGACGGTCACTCGGTATCACCTCTCCTTCGTAGCGACGGGCCCAACCTGCCATATAGTCGAAATACTCGGCTGTAGAGGCGACCTCACCACTGGCAAGAGCCTGGGTCTTTCCACCCTCACGCACGATGACCTCTGCGATATCCGGCGCTCTCCTGCGAATTTCTTCGGCTATCTTCTTCAGATAAGCTGCCCGTTCCACAGAGGGTTTCTGTTCCCATTTCTTCTGGGCTTTCTCGGCTACCTCCACAGCCATCCGGGCATCTTCAGCAGTTCCATCCGGCTGACGACAGATAACCTTTTCTGTAGCCGGATTAAGCACATCAATCCATTTTTCTGATTTGTTCTGGACGAATTGTCCAGCAATAAACATCTTTAGTTCTTTCATAGGTATATCGGGTTAAATGAATAAAGACAGACTCTCTTCGTAAGGATCTGTCAGAAGCAAAGATAGTAATAAAAAGGGTTAGATTGCTCTAATCCTTTCCCATTTGAACAATGTTTAACATTTCTTTAAGGTCCCGAATCACATTCCTTTCTACCTCAATACCTGATACGAATCAGCATCAGTGACAGTCCCCCTTTCAGTCCTTTCGGTCCCACATCTGCAACACCTGTTCCACAATCGGTGCCATATCATAATATTTATATTCAGCCAGCCTTCCACCGAAAATTACATTTTTCTCTTGGTCGGCCAGTGCCTTATATTGAAGGTACAGGCCATTGTTACGCTTGTCATTCACAGGATAATAGGGTTCCATCCCTTCTTTCCACTCTGCTGAATATTCGCGTGAAATCACAGTCTTCGGATTCTTATACACTTCCTGACCGAAATTTTCGAAGTGCTTGTGCTCGATGATCCGCGTATAAGGTACCTCACGGGCGGTATAGTTGACTACTGCATTCCCCTGATAATTAGAAACATCCAGTATCTCCTGCTCAAACTTCACTGTACGATACTGGAGTTTCCCGAAACAATAGTTGAAAAACTCGTCTATCTTACCGGTGAACAGCATCCGGTCTGCCATGCCACGCCATCTCTCAGGATGAGCGAAATAGTTCTCTCCTACTGCAATATCAGCACCTTTCAAAAGTCCGTCGATAAGCACATTATACCCGCCCTTCGGTATTCCCTGATAATCATCATTGAAATAATTATTGTCGAAAACGAGTCTCACGGGTAACCGGCGGATAATAAAAGCAGGAAGCTCTGTACATTTCCTGCCCCACTGTTTCTCAGTATAACCTTTGATCAACCGTTCATAGACGGTCTTGCCGATGAGCAACTGGGCCTGCTCTTCCAGATTCCTCGGTTCAGAAATGCCGGCAGCATCCAACTTCCGGCGCATCTCTGCCCGTTCAGAGTCCAACTTTTCCTGGGCCTCAGCGGGAGTCACTACTCCCCACATCTGATAAAAGGTGTTCATGTTGAAAGGCAGATTATACAATTTCCCTTTATAGTTGGCTACCGGAGAATTCGTATACCGGTTAAATTCCACGATCGAATTGACAAAATCCCATACCCTTTTACTGGATGTATGGAATATATGAGCTCCATATTTGTGTACATGGATGCCTTCTACATTCTCACAGTAGAGATTACCTCCTGCCTGCGGTCTCTTGTCTATAACCAGACAAGTCTTCCCGTGTTTCATCGCCATATCAGCAAACATAGCACCATAAAGACCTGAGCCAACTATCAAATAATCATATTTCGCCATCATCAATCAATTATAATTTCGGATTCCATCATACAAAGCAGACTCGCTTATTTTTCCGGTTCTCAATCTCGGTAATTCCCCGGATGATTTTCTTCATATTCCGGATTTGACCTCAAAGAACTTGTAGCAGACTTTTCATTTTGTTCTTTGGAATGCGACTCATTGGAATCAGAATTCTGCCGTTTGAGTTCAGGATAAGAGATCCGGGTATGGTAGATCGACATCAACCTTTCTATAAGGACTTCCTTAGCCTGAGCAATATCTCGGAAAGTAATCGGACATTTTATAAAAAATCCCTCTGCTACCTGACCATCAATCAATCTGTTGACAAGGTCACTGATACTCTTCTCTGTATGCTCCGGCAAGGAGCGCGAAGCTGCCTCTACTGTATCCGTCATCATCAGGATAGCCTGTTCACGGGTAAACGGATTCGGACCGGGATAACGGAAATCTGCGGGATTTACTTCCTCGCCGGGATGCTCATTCTTATATTTCACATAAAAATACTTGGTCAGTCCCGTTCCATGATGCGTGACGATAAAGGCTTTCAGAACGCTCGGCAGACCGATCTGATCAGCAATCTTCATACCCCCCGTAACATGGCCGATAATAATCCGGGCACTTTCCTTGCAAGTCATCTTGGCATGAGGGTTCACACCAGCCTGATTCTCCGTAAAGAATACCGGATTGGTCATCTTCCCAATATCATGATACAAAGCTCCGGTACGAACCAGCAAACTGTTGGCACCAATCTTATTGGCAATTTCTGCAGCCAGGTTAGCAACAGTGATAGTATGCTGGAAGGTTCCCGGAGCGATCTCACTCAGTCTCCTTAATATCCCTTTGTTCGTATTGGACAGTTCTACCAGTGTCACATCAGAGACAAACCCGAAAGTCTTCTCTATCAGATACATCAGAGGATTAGCCAATAGCAGGAACACGCCATTAATAAAGAAATAGGTATACATGCTCCGGTCCATCCTCATGACATGATTGCTCTGCAGCAGATTCAGGGAGAAATATACAGCTGCGCTGGCCAGGGTGACAAACAATGCCGTCTTGATGAACTGCAGACGGCTGGAAAGTTCACGCAGGGAATAGATTGCCACAATTCCCGCTATCAACTGGACGATAATAAACTCATACTGGTATTTTACTGCCGCGGCACAGATCAGGATCATCGTAGCATGAGTGACAAAAGCTGTCCTGGAATCCATAAATACCCTTACAAAGATAGGGGCCAGGGCAAAAGGAATGATATAAACGCTGAAAATATTATGCTCCATCATCAGTGAAGTCAGTATGGGAAAGATGATGATCATGGAATAGAGCATCATGATATTACGAGTCTTGTCAAAATAGTCTTTCCGGAACAAGAACAAATATAAGGTGAAGAGCACAACGAGAACAGATACGAAAATCAATTGCCCGACGGTGGTAGAGGTCAATTCTGCCCGGGTAGCACTCCTTCGCTTCATCTCTTTCTCGTATGAGTTCAGCACCCGGTATTCATAGTCGTCAATGATTTGTCCCCTGTCAATAATTTTCTGCCCTCTCAGCACCATTCCACTGGCCAGAGGGATAGCACCCAGAAGATCTTTTTTCTCCGCCATACTCTTTTTCCGGTCATAGACAAGATTCGGCTCGATATAATCATTCAGGTTACAACGTTGAAGGATCGGACGCTCCTTATTCAGTTTCTCATCTATAAAGACTTGCTCGTAAGCTGCAATGGTAGAATAAATCCTGCTTACCTGGGTATTCAGAGCCCGTTTCCCCTCAACGATCCGGATCGTGCTGGTAGAATCCTTATAGATGGCATTATATTCCGGAGTACTGATAATGCCTGACTGATAGAACTGATGGAGACGATCTGCTATCAAGGAAACATAATCTTTAGGCAGGCCCGGAATGCCCGCCTTGAAATCATGAATGAATCGGGTAATATTATCTTTTTCGATCTGTGGATCATAACTGTAATAGGGCTGATACTTTCTCATCAGGGAATCCTTTTCCCCTTGAACAATCTCGTCAGTTTTATAAACAGGAAAATCAAACTTAGCTATAAATGCCCCGTACATCCAAGGTTTACCAATATCATAGCTGAACTGCCGGCCTTCATTCCGTGGCAGAAACCAGACGATAATGAGGACTGTAACACTAATAAAGCCAACCCTTTTCAAGAAATCACGCCAATGGTGGTCGTCCCGCTGTTTGAATAATTTCATGACTATTCTTTAAAAACGTTTATTCCTTGCGAAAGTACAAAAAAAAAGCAAAATACTGAAATCAATCAGATAAAGTCATAAAAAAGCACTGTACCTTCTTATCAGATACAATGCTCACCTTTTTCTTGCTATCCGAAATTCCAGACTCGCCCCCTGCCGTCAACTGAATATCACACCGGAGACATTCTTCACTTGATGATCCGGTAATAATCAGGTTTACGAGGCTTGACGGTATGCGGGTAGCTTGCGGCATAGCCCAGGGAGAGAGCACCCACTCCCACGAGGCCTTCTTCAGGAAGTCCCCACTGCTTCAGCAGAGCTTTACCTTCTTCTGTCCTGAACATAGCATCTTCACGGTTGATCCAACAGGAAGCCAGGCCGATGGAATGAGCTGCCAGCATCATATTTTCCAGAACCAGACTTCCGTCCTTAATATTGTTAACCCAGTCTGCCGGAGCAAAGACCAAGACGAGCGTCGGTGCGTCATAGTAAGGATTACCGGTAGTGCCCATCACCTGTGCGTTCATCCTGACCAATTGTCCGATTTGCTCCTTGTTCTGGACTGCGACGATCCAGGGATCCTGTTTCCCCATGCCGGTAGGAGCCCATGTCCCCGCATCCAGGACTACCTTCAATTCATCATCCTTAATCTGTTCTGCCTTAAAACGGCGGATGCTTCTTCTCTCTCTGATTGCTCTTAATACCTCATTATCCATCATCAATTCATTTTATATTATTTAAAGATCAAGAGAAACCCACTGAACAGAAGGACCCCTGTTAAAATTCAATTCCCCCCGTTCACAGTAGCCTTCGTCTCCTCCTCTTCCTTGATAAGATCTTCTCCCCAGTGTGTCACAGCCTCACGTGCCTCCCGCTCTTTCTCTACCTTTGCTTTTTTAGGATAGAAAATCATGCGTAAGGACTGATTATAATTGAAATAGTTCCACACCCAGTTCAACAGCACAACAGCCTTGTTCCGAACTCCCAGGATAGAACGCAGATGAACCACCAGCCACAACACCCACGCGAAGAAACCCTGGATCTTGACGGTCTTGAAATCGGCCACAGCCTTATTACGTCCCACCGTAGCCATAGAGCCCAGATTTTTGTAATGAAAGGACTTCATCTCCTTCCCCTTCTCCAGCCGGCAGATATTCTTTGCCAGCAACTGCCCCTGCTGGATAGCCACCTGTGCCAATTGCGGATGTCCTTTCGGATAACTTTCATCACCACTCATGATACATTGATCGCCGATGGCAAAGACACTATCCATACCAGGTATCCGATTGAATTCATCCACTTTGATCCGGCCGCCATGGCCGATCATCGACGGATCCATATTACCGATAGAGACCCCTGCGATACCACTTACCCAGATGAATGTGCGAGTAGCGATCTCACTGCCGTCCTGAAGAAGGACTTTATAGTTTTTATAATCCATCACCCGCTTGTTCAACAGGATATTAACTCCCATACGGCGAAGGAATCTCTCTGCTTTTTGAGAAGCTTCCGGTGACATCGCCGAGAGCAACTTAGAGGAAGCCTCTATCAGATAGATATTAATCAGACTATGGTCCAGTTCCGGATAATCATGCGGGATCACACTCTTCTTCATCTCAGAAAGGACCCCAGCGACCTCCACACCAGTAGCACCTCCGCCGACAATGACAAAATTCAGCAACTCCTGGCGTTCCAGATCCGTCGCACAGGTGATCGCCCGTTCCAGATTGGCCAGTATTGCATTCTGAAGTCCCATGGCTTCCGACACATTCTTCATCGGCATCGCTTCCTCAGCTATATGCTTGTTGCCATAGTAATTGGTCGTTGCACCAGCTGCCAGGACGAGATAATCATAATCTACTTTCCCTATAGAGGTCTGAATGATCTTCTTATCAGGAAATACTGAACGGACCTCTGCCATTCGAAAATAAATATTGCGGTTTTTCTTGAAGATCCTCCGAAAGGGGAAAGAAATAGAACTCGGTTCCATTCCTGCCGAAGCCACTTGATAGATCAGTGGTTGAAATTGATGATAGTCGTTCTTATCAATCAGAATAATCTGCATGCCTGAATGGCGCAATTTGTTTGCCAACTTCAGTCCACCGAAGCCACCACCTACGATGACTACTCGCTTTTTACCATTTCTGTCAATATTCAAACTCATTTTCCAAACTATATTATCAAGTAATTCGCAAAATTACTAAAATAACCTTATTATTACAAGCATGAACGGACAAAATATGTTAAAATAGAATTGGTTCAAATCGAGAAATTATATCATTCCATATCTTTATTTCCATCCTTTACTAAAAAAGATCCAACCCATCGGGAGGTTCCAGATACCTTTCCCCATCAGTTGGATCTTATTCAAAGAGAAATTCCGGAAACTTTGACAGAATCATTCATTCCACTACCGGCATTCCTGTAGCACGAATCATCCTGTCACCTTCAACGGTTACCCTTATTTGCCGTCCGTTCAGACGCTAATTTATCCTCCAGAACCTTCATCCAGTATCCACCAATGACGGAACGAGCCTTGAAGCCTACCATCTTGCCGTCGGTCGTCTCATGCCAGTCACTGATCGGTACCCGTGAAGGAGTCTCATTGATATATCTGTAGACCGGAGCGACAAACTTCAGGAAAGTTTTTGTATTCGGGCTCATGGCTGCCGTCCACATGATCCAGTCACTCTTGGTATATGTCTTCCGGCAGTCCAGGGGCAGGCCGTACTTGTTCTGATGCTTGAGATAATAGGAGATCTCACGCTCCATCGTACCCTTGGGGAACAGGTGCGTTGCCCACAACTTATCCCAGATCATATTATATTTCTGGCTCCAGGTCCCCGGGCGGTCAAAGGACAGACGGTAATGATCACCATCCTTCGCATGTTCTGACCACCACTGGGCCATATCCCGTGCAATCTTGCCATACTTTTCAGCCGTAGACTGCTCTCCTTTCAGAGCTGCCATACGGGCATAGCCTTCTATTCCCATGATTGCCTTCACCGATAAGTTACAGTTATGGGCCCAGTGACCCGCAAAATCATCCGTGCAGAGCTGGTTGGCAGGATCCTGACCGTTCTTCACCAGATAGTCAGCCCACGTGGTCAGAATGTCCCAGTAAGGGTCCACATAATGAGTATTCCCGTCCAACTGGCACAGCATGGAAGAAAGGATCAGCATGTTACCCGACTCCTCCACCGGCATATCACCGCCATAGACCTGACCGTCGGCAATAGGGTAAGTCCCCTGATCATGAGCCGCGAAAGGCTTGGTATAGCGTCCGCTCCGGCTGTACTCGAAGATACTGGTCATCATCGCCTTCTCCAGCGTCGGATTGTAGCAGAAGAACAGCGGAGCCTCAGGATAGGTAAGGTCCACCGTATTCACACACCCGTTGGAATTGTTCTCCTTCGAAAAGAACAACAGGTGGCCGTCCTTGTCCTCAAACAACTTATGAGCAGCCATCACATGGCGATAGGAGCCGGAGAGGATCTCAGCGTACTGTACATCGCCCGACTTCAGGCCGTCGTCATAGATTGTCTTGTCCAGACTGCGGCACTGGTCCATGATCGAGGAATAACGGTCCCCCAGGTCCTTGAAAGCCTCGAAGATCGTCTTGCCGTTCCTGGCCCAGTAGCCCTTATAGCGGTGATACATGTATTCTATGTCCTGT
>ENA-UOOK01005233-UOOK01005233.1-fermentation-metagenome-genome-assembly--contig:-NODE-5233-length-13167-cov-10.239323_pt1 | contig 13167 bp, 13 predicted proteins | sample MGYA00245777_ERZ724023 | MGnify/ENA primary metagenome ERZ724023 (study PRJEB28704, sample SAMN03018312) | fermentation metagenome | biome: anthropogenic terrestrial biome; feature: soil... | reverse complement strand
CGCTTTTTAAGCCATTCCATGTGCTGATTGCTACTGATTTTATGCCGTTCCAAAGGTTGCCCAAAAACGATTTTAAACCGTTGCCTGCCGACTTAACGCCAGATACGCAGCCGTTGAAAATAGATATCACGCCGCTTTTTAAGCCATTCCATGTGCTGATTGCTACTGATTTTATGCCGTTCCAAAGTCCTGTAAAAAATAACTTTAGACCGTTGCCAATAGTTTTTAGCACGGCAGCGCCGCCATTGAATATCGTGCCAACGGTGCCGACAAGGACTTTCACAATGCCGAGGACAACGGACTTGATTCCGTTCCAAATGGTACTAAAAGCATTTTTGATGTTGTTCAGAATCCCCGAAAGATCGCTGTGAAGATGGTTGAAGTCGCCGGTAATCAGGTCAATGAACACCAGGACAATGCCCAGGACAACGTTTTTGATAACCGTCCAGACGCCGGTGAAGATCGACTTGATACCGTTCAGGATACCGGAAAGCCCACTTTTCAGTGTATCAAACGGCCCCTGTATCGCGGCAACAAATGGTGTGATGATTGCCATAACGGCAGAGCTGATCGCGTTCCACGCCGCCGTTGCCGCTGTTTGAATACCGCTCCAGATGCCAGTGAAAAAAGCCGGAATCCCAGTAAAAAAGGATTTTATGCCGTTCCCAGCGCTCTGGAAGGACTGAACAAACGGCCCGGAAAACCAAGCCCCAAATGCCTGTGCTGCCGATTTGATACCGTTCCATAAGCCTATCCAGAAATTACGGAATCCTGCGCATTTATTCCACAGGATTGTAAAAACAGTCACTGCAGCGGTTACAGCCAATATGGCTAATCCAATCGGACCAGTCATAAATTTAATTGCTGATGCGAGCCCGGCCACGGCCGGTGTGGCGGCTTCTGCCCCTGTCGCAACAACTGCAATCGCGCCCGTCAATGTGCTGATAGCCCCGGCAATCGCGCCAACTCCTGAAATCATTTTCCCCATGAGAAGGACTATCGGGCCAACAATGGCGACAATTGCCGCACCCTTGATAATCATGTCTTGCTGCGCAGGAGATAGCTGTGCAAATTTATTCGCCAATTCCTGTACTGCATTTGCGGCACGGGTAATTGATGGGGCGAGCTTTTCCTGCACGGTTATGGCGGCGGTTTCAAGAGAGCCTTTCATCTGTTCTATTGCGCCTTTTGTATTGCCCTGCATAGTATTTGCCATGCTTTTAGCGGTCCCATCCGATTTTTTCAGCGAAGCCGTAAGCGTGTCAAGATTTCCTCTGCCGTCTTTTAACAGCACCTGCATCCCGGACAGAGAATTTGTGCCCATGATGGTGGCAATAGCATTATCTCGCTGCTCGTTAGTAAGCCCTTTTGTTTTGGTTCCAAGCTCTCCAATAATTTGAGACAACGGCTTCATTTTTCCTTGCGCATCATACGCAGAAAATCCGATCGCTTTCATGGCGTCCGCTTGCTTTTTCGACGGATTCATGAGCGACGTCAGCGCCCCGCGCAATGTGGTGCCCGCCTGCTCGCCTTTGATGCCTGCATTTGCCATTTCGCCGATTGCCGCCGTCACCTGTTCCAACGACCACCCTGCATTTTGCGCGACAGGAGCGATATATTTCATGGCTTCCCCGGTGTCTGCCACAGCGGCGTTGGTGTCCGCTGCATTTTTGGCGAGCACATCGGCAACGTGTCCGGCCTGATCCGCCGCAAGGCCGAAGCCGCGCAAGGTCGACGCAGCAATATCGGATGATGTAGCGAGGTCTTCCCCGGAAGACGCCGCAAGGTCGAGCATGCCCGGCATAGCTGCCATAATTTCTTTTGTCTCAAAGCCAGCAGACGCAAGGTTTTCCATGCCCTCCGCCGCCTCGGACGCAGAAAAAGCCGTATCCTGCCCGAGTTGCTTCGCCTGCGCAGTGAGAGCGTCAAAATCTTTTCCCGTTGCACCGCTGGTGGCTTTCACACGGGACATCTGCGCTTCGAATTCATCGCCGAGATTGATCGCTGCTGCTGCTATACCGGCAATAGGCACAGTAAGACCGGCTGTCATGGTTTTACCAGCGTCGGAAAATCCTTTCCCGACAGCCTTTGCCTGCTCGCTAACAGACTTCATCTTCTGACTGAACTGTTCAAAACCGGATTGCTGCAACTTTAACTGGGCGTTATATTTTTCCAAATCCCTTTCAGTAGATTCTATTTGCTTTTCCATTGAATACATCTGATTGGCAAGGCTTTGAGCAGCTTTTTCGTTAGCATTTTCACCGGTCGTGGCTTTTTTATATTCTTCGTTCAATGTAGCCAGCGCCTGCTTTTGGAGCTTTAGCTTATCCTCCAGCGAAGTTGTCCGGGCACCAAGACCGTCCGTAGACTTGCTCCACTCGCCCATAACGGCGGCCGATGCACGGAAAGAGGTTTCAATAGCTTTTACTTGATTTTTAAGGTCCGTTACGCCCGCCCGAAAAGCAGTAGTATCAAGACCCACAGAAGCGTCCATTTTGTCCGACATATTTTTCACTTCCTTGAAGTAGACATATTTTGGAGATGGGTATATAATCCAACTAAAGGGAGGAATTTCACATATGGAATCTTTGAAAATTGCTGCCAGTAAAATTCTTTCAAACTCTTGGAAGCAAGAGCTAAACATCACAGAAAACGGTGTAGAATCTGAAATTTTTCGTACAGGCACTCGTGAAAAGAAAAACCTTCAATACGAAAAAATAGCTGAGGTAATCATAAGAAGTGGTGCATTTGCGGCAACGCTCGAAATAGTCAATACCGGCGGGAGCAATATCATTTCCATAACGGGGTTAAAAAAGAAAGACGCCGCAAAAGCTAAAGCTCTAATCGAAAAAAACATTGAGGAAGTAAAGGATCCGGTTAAGCAAGTTCAGAAAATGATTAAAAACGGTACAATCAAGCCGCCGGAGCCATATCGAACAAAAGTCGCAGGCGTTACATACGGGAATCGGCAGACCGAATTGGAAGATTGTTGGGACGGGCAAGAATTGATAATCCGAAATAAGCCGTCTGCAAAATATCCACATGCAATGGCTGTATATGCTATAGACGACAACGATAAAAAGCACATGTTAGGATACGTTCAAGACGACCTTGCAAAGGACCTTTATGAAGGCGCAGAGTATTCTGGAAATTGGGATACTGACGATGATAATATGACTCCACAATACACAGGTCGTATCGTAGAAATCACAGGGGGAACCGAAGAAAAACCAACGTATGGCTGCAACATTGAAATTGACAAATAGTCAAAATATATTCCCAATTTCGTCGGCCTTTTTCACCCGGTATGGCTTGCCGTCGCGCATGACAATTTTTTCGCCGGAAGGGATTTCTTCTGGTTCTGCCTGCCCAGTCAGGCGCAAATATTCGTTCCAGAGAGCAGCAATTATTCGTGGTGTTGACCGCCAGAAGCGTTTTTCCGACCAGCGAAATATTCCGACCGCTATTGTGTAATAAGACACCCACGGAAAATTTAGGCTTTCTGCGGGTCCTCTACGTTTTTTTCGTCACCGTCAGATTCCGGCGTCGCCGCCTGCATCGCTGCGCCAAGAGCGTTCATGACTTCGTTCATGTTGCTAAGAGTAATCAGCTTTGCCGCTTCATGCTCTGTCAGGTCATCGTTGTCATGCTGCAAGGCTGCCCAGAGCATAAACCGGATATCTTTCATAATCTTTTTCGGCTTTGACTTTCCGTCGGGGCCCTTTTCTTCTGTGCCGAGGCTTGACAGCACCTTCATAGCATTGTTAAAATCACCGTAATGATCTTCCAACGCACACATGGCATTCATATCAATCGTCAGGTGGTAGGTTTTCCCGTCGCCCAGCACGATAGTCTTTCCTGCGGTATCTTTCAGGTCATTCCCGGTAATATGAGCGTTCATGATAATTCCTCCAAAATAATAAATTTCCGTTCTCCGGGTTCACGCGCCCGAATTACGTATATAAGGGCGGTTCTGCGCCGCCCTAAGTTACGATGCTATTGTGAATTTGATTGCCGTAGCCGCCAGCATCTGTCCGTACACGTCTTTTACGCCCGCAACGATAATTGAGTACGCCGCACCAGACGTCAGTGTAGCAGTCGGCGTCAGCGTCAGCACCTTGCCAGTCGAATCGTATGACTTATCGGCAGCAACCAGCGTGCCGTCAGCCTCAATAACTGTCACCGCGTCAGCCGCAATCGCATTGCTGAATGTCAGTACAGGCTTAACCGATTCCAGAACGCCTGTTGCCTTGTCAAGCGGAACAGACGTCATTGTCAGCGCTCCGGGTTTGCCGAGCGTTTCCGGCGTTTGAACTTGACTAAACCATGCGTCAGCGCCTGCAAAAGCGGCGTCTGTCGTGTCAGCTTGAACACCTTTTGCGCCGCTCTTTGTACCGTCCGGCATGGTGAATTCGTGGATCGTCACAAGGCCAGTATAGGTAAGCTCGACCGTACTTGCCGTAACCTTTTCCTCTTTGGTCTTTGCCGTCTCGGCACCGAGGGAAAACTTGCCCTTCAGGAATTGATAGTACCGGTAGCCGCCGTCGCCCAACTCCGCCCGTGCGGACATTGCGTAATACGGAGCTTTTGAAACATCACCGGTATCAACCATAATACCGCGCGTCACGTCGTAGGGCTTGCCGGTTAACTCTGCCGCCAGCCTTGATGGTACACCGGAAACCGTCAACGTAATATTCGTGAACGCCTCGCTTGAACTGGAAAACATAGCCTTGCCGTCATAGTACCTCGGTGTTGTGTCGACTTTGGCTTCCTTTTTCATTTCAGCCGCCGGAGCAAGGTATTTATTTGTCCCGGTCTGGTAGCTATCTGCTGTATCGTTTAGGACTTTTGCATAATGCAGATTGTCCAGATTAACAAGCTCTCCATATTCTGATGCCATGTATTTTACCTTCTTTCGTAAAAATAGAAATCCCGGCGCCAGCCGTAATGACCGGTGTCGGGCTGATATGGGATATGGCCGACCGGACCGCGAGTAAATCCGGCATTTACAAATGCCTGCTCGATTTCATCGGGGACGGTCAGCATATCTGATTTTTTCCGGGTATAAAAACTAATCTGCATCCGCGGCTCGTGACTTGTTTCCTGCCCATCGGCCCATGCCTTACCTTCATCGTCTACCAAAAAATAAGTAATGAACCGGTCAGGGAGCTGCGGGGCAATCGGCTGATTCGGATCGGTTTCCCACCGCTCAAAATCATATTGGATACCGGTAGATTTCTGAAAAACTGTTAGAACTGCCTCTGCGGTGTCCATCCATTTGCTCAATCAATCGGCACCCCTTTCTTTTTCAGTACGGCCCGTTCTGTGGCGAGAATTTCCTTGCGGTTATCGTCTACAGCAGGGCGCACAAACGGGTCGGGAAAGCATGGAGAATGCCCATCGCCGTATTCCTGAAATACGCCCTCAGCAGCTTCCGGATGTTTTTTCATATCGATTCCCACAGTTCCATAAATATAATCGCCTTCCTGTTTTGCCGGGACAGTTTCAATCGCATTCACTACATCGCCAGTCTTACGGTGCCGTTCTGCACCCGCTTTCATAGATTTTTCCACGATAGGAAGGGCAGCGTTTACGGCGTCCTTGCAAGCATCGTCGACGTTGTTTCCAGCGGCTTGAATCTTCTCGAGATATTTGTCCAGATTTGGCATGGTAATTGTTGCAGACAGCGCCGACCGGCCGTATTTATGCCCCATTTACACTCGCCTGCACTTTCATCTCAATCTGCCGGTGCTCCCGCCGGATATCGTCAAGGCTTGTAATCCGGTAGACTATTCCGGCGTCGTCAACAATACGACACATCCGGGTAATCCTGGTATCATACCATACGCTGACGGTCGCCGGTGCCGTAGCCTGCACGCTGCTTGCTGTCCATGCCTCGCTGCCGTGGACGTTTTCCCACTTTGCGGCAGTCCACCGCGGCGAATCGGATTCCGATGTGTTACCGATGTCCACCCATACTGTGGCCTTATGTACGCCGCTGCCTGTTACTACCGGTGTCTGGATTCGGATTCTCGCCGTCATCTCGCCCGGGTCCTTAATCATACCGGCACCACCCGGCCTTTGCTCAGTAACGCATAAAACGCAGGCGGAATGGCTGCATCGCCGCCCCGGTGCATCCACGCCCATGTAGCATACAGTAAGATAGCCTGTTTGACTTTTTCCGGCACCGTATCATAACCGGCCGTGTAGGTGACTTGCAGCCGGCAAAAAACCGGTACATTGCTGCCCGGTTTCTGAACCAGCTCCGCAGGCCCGCCATCGTTATGCACTTCAAACTGTGCCGCCGCATCCTGTTGTGTACCATCCGGTAATGTCGCCGTGACGCTTTTCAGCTCGCGGAACGGTGGACGGGGTAGCACAATCGCACGTGGAATGTCGGGGCACGGAGGCTCCGGCTCAACGGTAAGCTGCAACGTCTGTTCACAGTACGCGGCGTTCTGGTATGCTTCGGCTTCCTCACGTCCTGCTTTTAGCAGACTGTTTACCATCGGTTCCTGTTCCGGACTGATTGGCAACCCCTGCATCCATGTCCGGAAGTCATCAAGGCTTACTGGCTCCTTTGCTGGAGGTACTATCACCTTTACCATTTGCTTTTACCTCCTGTGCGTATCCGGCCTGTATCAGGTCTTTTGCAATCAAATCATCCGCGTCAACAGTTTCATCCGCCGCAAAGGAGAATTTCAGGCCAGCACAGCTTTTTAAAATTTTAATTTTCATGTTCCTACTCCTTATGCTGCGTGCATAACAAGAAGCTGTACAGCTTCCGGCACAATCAGCTTACCGTCGGTGCGCTCGTTGCCCTTAAATCCAACTTGGCCGTTTTCAGCGTAAAGCTGGTCAAGCACTTGCATCTGCATGCCGAGAGTATCCTTGATGGTGTACTGGCTAAAGTCGCCGAACGCGATTGCTTTTGCACTCGCAGCGACCGTCGGCATAAAGTCAGACACAGCAACCGGACGACCAAGCAGTGTATTTGGCTGGTCGGAAGTCAAGCCAGGCTGCCACATATAATCGCCCGTCGTTGCGTTTTTCAGCTTGCGGAGAATTTTTTCCGCACCGTCGCTCATGAGGAATGTGGCGTTCTGACGGTAGCCAGGTTTCAAGCTGTAGAACAGATCAAGCAGCTCATCCGCAGTGATAGCCGTGGCAGCCGCCGCAGTTACTCCTGTCTGCGCGTCCACAAGAACGCCTTTGGGCTTGCCCGTTCCATCACCATTGAGGAACGCATCTTCTTCTCCCTCTGCAAAAGAGCGTCCAAAGCTGGTAGAGATCAGACCAGTCAAGTCAAATTCGGAATCGTGAATCAGTTCTTCGGAAACCTGAATGATCTTGCCAAGTTTATGATTTCCGATCGTCACAGTCCCATAGCTGTCGTCGACCTTCGGGTAGGCTCCGTTTTCACCGATCCAGCTCGCGGCGCCATAGGAGGATGCCAGCACAATTTTGCGGTCCGCCGTCAGAGTAAGGGTGCTGGCCAGCCGGCGCATGACGACCTGCTTTGCAAGCAGCGCACGCACCGCGCTCTCCATCTCCTCCGGCATCACAAGCATGCCGCCGCTCTCTGCTCCAGTGGACATCACGTCGGTGAGAATCTTCCGCTCTTCGCCGGTCAGGGAGTTCATGCCTCCGCGCACCGCGTGGAAAAACGCGGTTTTGTATTCGGCGGTCGCGGTGACTTTCTGTTTTGGGGCTTTGTCTTCCGGCTCTGCCTTGCCTTTCGCAGGTTCCGGAATCTGTTTCAACGCATCCTCGCGGATCTGCTGCTTTTCCTCTGCCTTAATCTCGGCGTCGAGCTTGTCAATGTCGGCGTCCATTTTGTTGTAGGCCTCCAAGTCTCCAGCGTCCAGCTTCGTGCGGGCGTCTTTAACCATAGCGGCCAGCTTCTGCCTTTTTTCAATAAGGGTCATGTAAATTCCTTCTTTCAAAAATTCATGGATTTTTCAATGAGGTTTAACTTTGCTTTGGCAAGCGCAAGCGCCTGCGCGCCGGATTCCGCTGGTGTAGAGGGCCGTGGTTTCTCACCGGTACCCGTTTTCTTTTCTGCCAGCATAGCACGGGTTTTCTCAATCACTGCGCGGGGAAGCGGCAGGCCGTAAGCTGCGTTGACCATCTGCGGCACTGCGGCATCTGAAATTTTGTCCACCAATCCCAGCTCTACCGCATGGGCCGCGGTGATCCACGTTTCATTGTCCATCAGCTTCAGTGCGTCTTTTTCGGCCATGCCGGATTTTGCAACATAGGCCGCCGCGATTGCCTTGTCCGCTTCCTGCAGCGCCGCCGAGCTGGTATCCATTGCACGGTAATTTCCATCCGCCGATGACGACACGCGGTGTACCATCAGCTGGGCGGTCGGCGACATATCGGACGGCCCGGCCATCGCAATAACTGACGCAGCAGATGCCGCAAGCCCGGTGATGTGGATATGCACGCCGCCTTTATAACTGCGAAGTGCTGAATACATGGTCGATCCGGAAAACACATCGCCGCCGTAACAGGTGGAGATTTCAACATCCAGTGGCGCACCGTTTGCTTCTGCGATTGCCTGCCGAATATTCTGTGGTGCCGTCGTGCCGATACCAAACCAACCATAAATCTGCTGGTCGTCATCCGGTACGATATAGCCTTTAATTTCAACTGCCATTTTTATCACCTCCACTCTTTGTGGATTCTGCCGAAGCAGTCATCAGCTTCTCGAGACTTCGCAGATTACCGTTTGCGAGATAAGCGTCGCCGCCCTGCTCCGGTGGAATGCGGTCCATATCTTCAAGCTCACGGATATCGTTTGCCGACATCCAGCCATTTTGACGGGCGACAGCGTAGCCATCCATGCGTGACTTATAATCGCCACGCAACAGGCCTTCAACTGAAAACTTTGGAAAATACAATGTCTGCTCCTGCGGCATCAAAAGCTGTGCTGTAATAGCACGCTCAATGCGCACGAGATACGGACGTAGCGTATAGATCACATAGTTAAGGCTCATTTGCTCAATATTGCTAAATGTTGCATGGTCGAGGTCGCCGATCATGTGCAGCGGCACGTTGTAAAACCGGGCAACTTCCTCAACCTGGAATTTTCGTGTTTCAAGCATTTGGCTTTCCTGCGGGCTGTCAGTAACTTTCTGAAATTTTGACCCTTGCTCTAAAAACAGTAGGCGTGCCGCATTCGAAAGGCCGGAATATTCTTTTTTGGTATCTTTTTTATATTGCTCGAGCTGGTCACCTTCCATGACGTCTGGATATTCGATAATTCCGCCGACATTCGCGCCATTTTTAAAATAATCCGATGCAAATTCCTCGGCAGCTTCGCCCAGCCCGATTGCATTCTGCGCCAGTTCGAGTGGCTTGAAGGCGTTTAATGCGTCCATGGAGAACCAGTCAACCCTAAAAATTTGGTCTTTTCTAAGGATAAACTGCTCTTCCCCGGACGGAGTAACGACATATTCCAGCTCTTGTGTCTCAGAATTCCGCTGCACCCGGACGTATGGCGTGGTAATGTTCCACATCTGAACGACCTGTCCGGCATTATTCCGAACGGCTTCGGCATAGCCTCGGCCGTAAATCAACATGTTTGCCACAAATGCCTGCCAAAACTGAAAGCTATCCGTTTCTGGGTTCGGAACGTCGTGAAGAACGCTATAAAGCGGATCATCAGTCGCTTTTTCCTTGCCTGTTTCTGTTTTCCGATACAAAAATAACGGTAGGGACGCAATGCTCTCCGACAGAAGCCGGACGCAAGCGAATACAGCCGTTGTTTGCAGGGCATTTTTTGCATTGATATGAATCCCGACTTTGGAAAGGATTGCCCCAAGTGCAGATTTCAGTTTTGGAGACGGTCTCGCCAAAGTCGAAAGATTCTTGAAAAACGTTTTTACTCTATTCAAGAATTTCAAATTGCTATCACCCCGTGTTCTGCGTAGGCATTCCGCCGCGCCATATGCGGCAGCAGGCGTGCCATCGCATCTACCATCGCAACGAAGATATCAATGCGCTCGGTCTTACTGTCCTTAATTGGCATATAATTTTCCTTGCCGTCCATGCTGATGTCAACGTTTCCAAAGCACCAACGCGCCGCCGGGTTAGCTTCGTGGGTAATTAGCGGAAGCTTGTTTTCTTTGATATTCGTTTCGCTTGTTTTAAACATTACTTCCAGCTCCTTCATGGACGGCGACATACCGAGAATACTCTGCGGAACCTCGACCATCTTCACGCCGGCGGCCGTCAGCATCAGCGTTGTTTCAGTCGCGTTGTACCGGTCAAATCCAATTTCGCGGATCCGGTACTTCTTCTTGTATTCCAAGATGCGCGCCCGGACGGCGGAATAATCGGTAACGTTACCGTCGGTCACCTGCAAATACCCGTTCTGCGCCCATTCGTCATAGGGCACATGGTCACGCCGGACGCGCTCTTTCATGTTTTCTTCCGGAATCCATGCGTCAAATATCACCCGGTAATCCTTCCAACCCTTTTGTGGCGGAAAAATCAGGGCGAATCCGTTCATATCCCAAGTGGTCGCCAAATCCAGCCCGCCATAACAATAACAGCCGTGAAGGTCTTCCCGCGTCCAGCCACCGGTCGTCGCATCCCATGACGTAAGAGGTAACCATCCGCGCTTTTTATTTTTGTTCCATTGATTGAGACGCAGCCACCGAAAGAGCCGTTCGGCCGCCGGGTCATTCCGGGCGGCCGTGGCTTCCTGCCGGACCTTGTCGATGTCAATGCTTACACCGAGCGACGGGTTGCAGGAAAACCAAGTCTTTTCGTCAAAGATATCCGTATCCGCCGGCGCGCCATAGATTTTTACATACCAATACGGATCATCAATTTCACCGTCGCGCACCCGGCGGGCGTATTCGTGCTTTTCCCAACCAATGGATTTTCGGTCCGGGTCGTCACCGGCCGTCGTGATAATCCAGTACAGCGTTTCTTTTCTGGCTGCGCCGGCACCGAAAGTCATAACATCCCACAGATCGCGGTTCGGCTGAGCATGGAGTTCATCGAAAATAACGACCGTCGGGTTCAGACCGTGTTTTGTGTATGCTTCGGCGGACAAAACCCGGAGAAATGTGCCGGTTTGGCGATTGCGAATCATCTTTTTACTGTCCGTGATTTGTAAGATTTCCTGAAGCGTTTCGTCCTGGTCGATCATCTGCAGCATGGCATTGTAAGCAAGCGATGCCTGATCCCGGTCGGCCGCGCAACAGTAAATCTGTCCACCCGGTCCGTCACAGACCAGGTGATAGAGACCAAGTCCGGCAATCAGGGTCGTGTTGTGCGTTGGAATGAAACTCTTTCCAGCAAGATATAGTTTTGATTGGTTATCAACCTGAATGCACTTGACCGGGACAGACGGTACTTCATTTACCGAAACAATTTTACGGAAGGCCGTTCGAGTTATGGATTTCGGCTTTTGCTTTTGTCTTAAAAGTTTCCTCTTGAGCTTAAAAACGGGCGTATCGTTGTAGGCCCAAAACTGCAATTCATAAGTTTTTCCGCAATTCTTTCCGTTACAAACGGCTTCTTTTTCTCGATAGGTCGCCTTGAAGCCAAGACTCTTTATAAGCTCAAGCACTCCGTCGAACAATGTTTTATTGCTTGACGTGTAAGAACATTGCCCCGCTTTGCTTACCGTCCCATCGGTATCCATCAACCCGCGAAGTAATTCAAAGCGCTGTTCAATGGAAGCCGTCAAATATTCGTTCGGGATATGCTTATTTCCAAAGACTCCAACCCTGCGAAGCTCTTTTTGGAAGCAATCTTTAGTTCTATCCTTCACGGAGTCCGAAATTGCAAAGCCTCCGGTGCGGCCTTTGCAAAAGCATTCATGCACCGGATATCCACAAAAAGCAACATAAGACATAATTTCCATATCGTTTTTATCACACGTTACCCTTGCCCCAAAAGACGCCCCGTCCCCGAGCCAAACGCCAAGCACGTATGGATTCACCGGTAGTTCCTTTTGCGGATATTCTACAGGCTTGCATAGTTTTATTTTGTGGTTAAACCCTTTTTGGTAGCACAACGAGTCTTTAATTTCTTCCGTCGTTTTTACAGACGTTTTTAGCCACGGAATGTATGTAGTCGTTTCCCAAAGATGATCTTTGTCCGCGATAATTTTTGATCCATCTGAAAAAGCGACTTCATAACATCTGTGCCCATACATAATATTCGTGGCAAAAACCACCTTAGCTGGCTTCCCGTCATCGCCGAAAACGTAATCGCCAACCTTAAGTTTTCCCATTGTCGTCCAGCCGGAAGGAGTCGGAATTGGGGTGTCGACCGCCAGAGCTTTACCGTTTTTCTTCGGGATTTCCAGATAAGCGTAACTGTATTGCCGGTATCCGCGATCATTCAGTGTTCCATACACATCGCGGACGATTTCTTTTTCCCATGGCTGCAAAACAAAAGGGCGACCGTAAAAGTCGTCCGTCAAATGCAAGAGCTGGATAAAATCTACTGGCTCGTTGGCTCGTTTTTCATCATACATTAGCCTCCACCTGCTCTATGCTCCACAAATGCGGCCATGCCCGTTTTCTGTTTCTTCTCCGGCTTTTTCGGGATGGACCGAAGGGCCGACTGCACTGTCATAACGTTTTCTTTGTCGATGTCGAGCAGCATCTTCCGCTTTTGCATAAGGGCCTTATCACAGCCGATTACACTCTGGGACAACTTCGCCAGCAAACGGTAATATTCTGCCGCGGCAATGCCGTCTTTTTCTGGGTCGCCGGTCCGGCCGGCATTGTAATCCCTTTGCAATTCTTCCTTTGATGCGACAAATTGATTCCGGACATCCCGAACCTGCTCGCACTCTTCCACAAGCAGGCAATCAGTATTGATTATCCGGCCATACAAGTCATCATCTTTTTTAATTGCAGCCAGTAATTTTTTAATCCTGCGAAATTCCTTAGCAGCAATCGGATGTTCTTTCGGTTTGAATCCCATTTTCATTGGAGTGCCGGTTAGCATTGCTTTTTCGGCATCACGTCTAACTTTGAGTTCATCTTTTGTACGGTGCCCTACAACAGTAATCACCGGCTTAGATGGTCTTGCCATATAGGCACCTCCTTCAAGCTTCCAAGCTTCCAAAAGTTATTTTGGGAAAAAGTTTTGTACGGAATGCTTTTACTGAAAACGCAGGACAGGCTTCCG
>ENA-UOOK01005231-UOOK01005231.1-fermentation-metagenome-genome-assembly--contig:-NODE-5231-length-13170-cov-8.102021_pt1 | contig 13170 bp, 7 predicted proteins | sample MGYA00245777_ERZ724023 | MGnify/ENA primary metagenome ERZ724023 (study PRJEB28704, sample SAMN03018312) | fermentation metagenome | biome: anthropogenic terrestrial biome; feature: soil; material... | reverse complement strand
CGCTCATGGATTCTATCCTGGAGGCATTCTACAGGCTCGGCATCCCAAAGAGTGATTATCAGACAATGCTGGAACGGCTGGCCAATGAAGTGAACCTACCACTCGACATTATCGACAGGTATCCTAATCAGGTGAGCGGGGGCGAAATCCAGCGAGCCGTATTGACGCGCGTGTTCGCGTTCAAGCCCCGCTATCTCGTGCTGGACGAGCCTACCTCGATGCTGGACGTCTCGGTGCAGGCGCACATCCTGCAGCTTTTAAAGAAAAAAGCCAGAGAGGACCGCATGGGTATGCTGTTCATTTCCCACGACCTTGAGGTCGTACGAGCAATGTGCGACCGGGTAATGGTAATGAAAGAGGGGAGGATTATCGAAGAAGGCACGGCGGACAAGATCTTTACAGATCCATCAACACCTTATTTGCATAAACTGATAGCAAACGTTTGACATGGTACATGAAACTGGTCTGTCGATACAGAGATATGGTTTTTGGGGTTAAATTAAGTATCAATCAACAGGGAGAGCCGATTTCTGTCCTGCAATGTGCAGAAGGAAAAAAAGAAAAGGTTCCTGCCTGCACATGTTCTGAATAATATCAATCGATTGGTCAGAAACCATCAGATCATTTTTGCCTGATAATATTTTTGACCCGCCTGTCCCATTCCGTGGACTCGAAAAGCTCCCTGATTTCCGGAGAGTCATCAATGAAACAGAAGCCCCAGTAAACTGCGGGCAAAAACTCCCGTTTCCACTGTTCTTTTTTCTTTTTATCGAGGAACTGGTAGGTTTCAGAAGACGAGAGGCGGCTCACGAAACCGAGCACTTTGATAAGCTCAGGAATGGTCTTCTGGGCAGAACCGAGTTTAAGGCATTTAAGCCTGTGGCTGTTTATCTTCCTCATATCAGGTTCAAATCCCAGGGTCCTTAAAATTCTATTTTTCTCGGGCATAGAGATGCGCCCACCATCATACTTAAGGGAATTCAAGGCCTGAAGTTTCAGGAGCCATTCTACTTCCCCGAAAACCTTGGGCTTGTGCTTCCTTGAAACATTCCCTAACCTGCGGTCTTCGTAAGCTTCTCTTTTGAGCTTATTTATCCTGGCTGAAAGCTCGGAAATCTCCTCAGCGTCCCTGAGTTCCCTTACTCTGAACCGCAGAGTAGCCCTCATGAGTTCACGCTTTTCCCGCTCAAAAGCTCCGATGTCCTTTTCTTCGGTCAGAGCAAGAAGGCGTGAGAAATACTTTGACCTGATGGCAGTTGGAGGGAGCCTTACAGGCACTTCCCTTATTTGAGCACCTTTCCCTCTGCCTTTTCCTTTTCCTATAGCTCTGAAGTTTACCTTATTGATCTCGATTTTTCCTTCCTCAATTGCCCGGGCTGCGTCTCCTTCAGAGAAAAGCTCGTCTAGGCGGATTTCAGGCTGGAGCATCTGGACCTGGTCAACCTTTTCCCCGTTAAAAACCCCTTCTCCGAAGCGCTGGTAGAGGGAATCAATGCTGTCCGAAATCTCAAAGATATTTCCTTTATCCTTCCCGGAAACAGGAGAAAGCCTTGTAACCCTTCCTACCTGCTGCTCAAAGAGCCGCATGCTCAGGGTGGGACGCAGCAGGATAAGAGTTTCAAGGCCCGGAAAATCAAAACCTTCGATAAGCATGCCGACCGTACATAAGATATAGGGCGGTTTATCTGCGTCCCTGAAAGCTGCAAGAAGGTCGCTCTGTTCATTTTTGGACAGTTCAGAGGTTATAAAAGCTGAATTTTTGAATTCCCCTTCAGGGGTATAATTATCAAAATCGAGAGGTAATACAGGATCAGGGTCCTTTTCAAGCTTCTGAGCCGATATTTCCCCGTTAAAAACCGATGCAGTAAGTTTTGCATGGAAAGCATTGATTTCCTCTCCACCAGCCCCGGCTCCATATACACGCTTCCGGACAGGAGCGCAGAAGACGAGGGTCTTTGCATGCTTCTGCTTTATCATCGAATCGTATACATCTTTTGCTAGCTGGGTCCTGCGGACAACTTTTTTCAATTTGTCAGCAGTGCTGCAATCAAGGAAAAGATCCTGTTTGTCAAGTTCATCAAGTCCCTTTTCAAAGTCAAAGATCTCAAAGATATCTTCCGAACTTTCAGCAATAGTATACTTGAGGGGCGCAAGTTCATTGTCAAGGATACACTCTGGAAGAGTCTTTGCATAGACCTCCCTCATATCCCCGGAGATTTCGTCCACGAACTTGACATTTCCGACAACACCCTGGAAAGGAGTTGCAGTCATCCCCAGGATTTTAGTCTGTTCTCCGAACTCATTGAGGAAATCATTTCCTCTATTATTGATGAAGTTATGGATCTCGTCCACAATTGCAATGTCGGTATATTCAAGAAGTAATTCTTTGATTTCAGACGACTGCTTTCCAAGTACTGTCTGAAGAGAAGCAAAGAGCACAAAACCTTTACCTTTCCTCTTTCCAAAAGCCTTCAAAGCTTCAGCAAGCTCCTTTCTATCCCCCTTATGTTCGGAAGAGAGAAGATCACTATTGGGAAAAAGAGGTTGATTTTTCTTCCTGTCATAATAAGTCTGGCTAAGAAGAGGGTTGTTTTTTGAGACCAGGAAAAGTACGAGTTTTCCTTCCTCATAGTATTTTTTCATTATGTGTTTTGCAAGAAACGTCTTGCCCCAGCCCGTAGGAACCTTAATGTAGCCTCTCTGATGGGTTTCAAAATATCCCTGAATATCCTTAAAGATTTTCTTTTTATCTTCCCTCAGGGGCTCAAGTTCTACTGTTTCCATGCCGGTTGCGACTTCGGCTGCGGCTTCATTTGAAATTGTCATCAGTACGCGGTCCTTATTCTTTTAACTTTGTAATATTTTTTAACATACGAAAACCAGAAAGCTGGTCTTTAAAAGAGTTTTCTGGAAAACTGCATGTTCCATGCACAGGAAACAGTGCATGCAACTGGAAAGATTCTAAGAATTAACTCCCCTCACTGTAAAATAACAAATAAAAATCTTCAGTCAAGAAAACTGGACTAAATCTGGACTATCTCCTTTCATTTTGAAATAGAAAAGAGTGTGTCTGAACTTTTTAGAGTTAAAAGGAATCCCTTTTCATTAATAATGACTACGGCAATATAAGAATTACGGCGGTATAAGAGTTACTACAATATAAATTTGTGTGATATATAACTGTAAAATATAGTAACTATAAAAATATTACCTTTTTGAAAGTACAGGATTCAAAGATTAAAGGAAAAGTCAAAGGAAAAGCTCACTGCAGAGCAGGTCCTTTGAATCTTCCTGAAAGGAAATCTAAACGAAATCCAGAATTGTTTATAAGAACTTTGGTCTTGCTGAAAGGTATTTTGCAAGAGGCAGCTTCTTGTAGGGTTTGCCGGCGGTTTCTTCTTTTATGCGGGCACTGAGCTCTTCCGGAGTTATCTGAACTTTTTTCGGTTTATTCTGTTCGGATTCTGCACGGACGGTTACGTTAATCGTGCCTTCCTCCATTTCCTTATCTCCGATGACCACAACATAAGGCACCCATTCTCTGCCAGCTTCTCTTACCTTCTTTCCTAATGACATGTCGCGGTCGTCAATATCGACCCTGCAGTCCAGTCTCTTTGAAACCTCTTCGGCAAAAGCAATGTGCTTTTCTGAAACAGGCACAATCCTGACCTGAGTGGGGGAAAGCCAGACAGGCAGCATCGGGACCTTTCCTTCTTCGGTTTCCATTGCAGCCTTTTCAAGGAGGGCATATATGCAGCGTTCGATTGCGCCGCTTGGGGAGCAGTGAAGCACTGTAGGTCTCTCCAGCTTGCCGTCGGCGTTCACATAGGAAATATCATACCTTTCGGCATTTTCCACATCGATCTGGACAGTCGAAAGTGCGCTAGCCTTGGAAAGGGCGTCTACGAAGTTAAATTCGAACTTGAGCACGAAGTAGAAGAAACGGGTGTCCCACATCTCCACAAGTACGGGCTTGTTGACGGTTTTTGCCATGTTGACTATAAGGTCTTTATTAGACTCATAGAAATCCTTTGTGAAGCGGATGGCAACCTCATAATCGTTAACATGGATACCCACATTATCAAGCACATTGATGCAGAGGTCATACTGTTCCTTGAACTGGCTTACAGCCCGGCTCATATCCTCACAAAGGGTATGCATATCCGGCATGGTAAAAGCCCTGAGCCTCCTTAAGCCCACAAGTTCCCCGCGCTGTTCTTTTCTGAAACTGTAGCGGGTCATTTCGATCATCCGAAGAGGCAGGTTCCTGTAGGAAATCGTCATGTCGTGGTTCATAAGGAACTGCCCGAAACAGGCTGCAAAACGCAGGAACATCTGCCTCTTGTCCGACTCAATGGAGTACTGTCTTGCAGGGAACCTGTCAAGGTACTTCTTGAGGGTCGGGTGGTTCATGTCATACATAATTGGGGTTTCGACTTCCATTGCCCCGAAATCTGTTGCGACATCAAGCACGTAGTTTTCAAGGAGGGATTTGACAAGCCTCCCTTTAGGGTAATAGCGCATGTTTCCGGAGTCTGACCCTGGTTCATAGTCTGCAAGCTCAAGCCTGCGCATAAGGTCGACATGAGGAGGAGCCCGCTCAACTGCCCTGTTTTTGGAAATTTCATAATTCACAAGCTTCTGAAGTTTCGGATAAGGAGTAAGGTCAAAGCCCTCAACTTCATGGAGTTCTCCGTCCGGGGTCAGGATTCTCCAGTAAGATTTTGCAGTACCTTCGGCTTTCAGAGCTTCGGAAACGACTTCTTCTTTTTCACCTGCTTCGGTTTTGACTGCAGGTTTTGCAGCACCCTCAGGGCAGATACTCCTGGAAAGTTCAGAAAGAGGATGTCCTTTGCAGCTTACGGTAAAAGCCTTGTACCATCCAAAAGGAGCCCTTTTAACCTCATATTTGGCTGAGAGAGCCTTTTCCATACCTTTTAAAATCTGAACTGCAGCTTTCGGAGAGGAAAGGTCTGAACTCAGGTGAGCATAAGGATAAAGCATTATACGGTTTGTTTTTACCTGGGCTGCAACTTTTTCTATTTCAGAAACGGCCTTTTCTATAGCTCCTTCTGGATTGGCTTCATCTGCACTTTCAACAGCCGTAAAAGCCGTGAGGGCTTCTTCAAGCCTTCCCGACTTCAATGACTCTTCTATTTTTTCAGCAACTGGAGTTTGTTTTTTGGTTTCGTATTCAATATAATCAGAGTGAATGAGCAATAACTGCATTCTATCACCTGTGTTTTCTAAACCGAATATGGATTCCGAATTAGCTTCGGTCCTTAGTCAAACAGAAAATCAAACAGTATTATTACTACCTAGTATTACGGCTTAAATGACTTAATACTATGACATGAATTTAGAGCTGTTTGAGGTCTGTACCCGTCAATAGGTCTTGATTACAGGAATTAAGGAAGAATATATGACAGTCCTAATATCCTGCAATGATATAAAACAATCCCTTTCGCTTCATTAAAGACTATTTATTCAATCTGTCTTGCTATTCAATCTGTCTTGCAGGATTCTGCCATATTTTTGAGATAGGGGTCAGCCTGAGCCACCAGTTCTGGATGGACCTGCTCCTGATAAACCCTGTAAGCTGCAACAAGCGCTCCCAGGAGAATGGGAGCTGCAAAAAAACCTGCAATTCCTCCTACGAAAGCCCCTCCAAGGAATGCAAGCATAAGCAGCATCGGATGGATCTTTGACGTAAGGCTGGTAAGGAAAGGCCTGAGTATAAGTTCGGGGGGGCCGTAAATAACAAGGGAAGAGACCACAAAGAAAAGTGATGCGCTTTCAAACCCCTGATCAAAATAGCGTATAATAGCCAGGGGCACGAGTACCATATATCCGGCAAAAAGAGGGATAACCGAGGCTATGAAGATCAGGGTCGCAAGAGCCAGTACATGGGAAAATCCAAAAGCATAAAAGACAAACACTGAAGTCACACTTACTATGAGAGCGGAATAGGCATTGCCTATGAAAACCCCTTTCAGTATCAGGTCCAGGTGAGCCGCATAACGGTTTACAATGGGACGGTAATCTCCGGGTATTACGCCAACAAAAGCGCAGTAAAGCCTGTCTCCATCAGCAAGCAGAAAATAACAGAAGAGAATCGAAATTATAAAATTAATGACAAAAAGCCCGATACTCCGGGCATATGAGATCAGCCCTACGTTGCCAACTGCAGGGAGCAGGGAGGTAAAAAGGTTCCAGATTACATTATTTATCCTGTCAACATATGCTTCCGGAATTTCCAGTGAATGTATAAAATCCAGAATACCACTCATTACTGAAGTCTGGTGGTCAATAAACCAGGAGACCTGGTTAAGGATCTCAATAATTCCGGCCCCTACAATAAACACTATAGGGACGAAAATGCAGAGGCTAGCGATCAGAGCTCCGATTTTTTTGTACTTTCCAAACCTTACCCGGATAGGCCTGGCAATATAAGCAAAGACTATCCCGAGCACTATTCCATCTGCCAGGGGCAGCAGGATCAGGAAAGCAAAGAACAAAAGCACAGCTAATGCAATAGCTGCTCCTATTTTCCAGCGACTGGCAATTAGTTGACTCACACCGTCCAGATATCCCGGCTGGAAAATTGGTCTATCATATTTTACATCTTTCGGCATGCTATACAACAGTTAGAATTTCTTAATATATAAAATGATGTGTGTATATATCGATTCAATCAGTTCAAAAACGTAATCCTGGAGTAGCGAAATATACAAACGCTTGATAAGTAAATGCCTGTAGTAAAACTATTTAGTCATAAATGGTTGATGAAAACAGCAATTAAAGAATTAGAGTTTAGAAAGTCAGAAACTCTCATGATGTCTCTTTTTTATTTGGTGCTAAAACAGATAGTAAACTCTGTACCTTGACATCTCTTTAGCCTAATTTCACCATCTAACTGGTCGACAAGGATACTGACAAGCTGTAGACCAAGAGTATCTGGATTTTCCAAATCAATTTCTTCCGGAATTCCAACTCCGTTATCTGAGACAATTAAAGTATACCTGATACCTTTTCCGGTAAGTTCCTCTTTGTTATTTGGCTCATTTCCTGTTTCTTCACTAAAGAGCTTAATTCGAATTTCTCCAGCTTTCCTGTCCGGAAATGCATACTTGAGAGAATTAGAAACGAGCTCGTTAACAACTATACCTAATGGGACTGCTATATCCATGTTAAAGAATATATTTTCCCTAAGATCCGTGTTTAAGTTTATATTGTCATTTCCAAGACTGTAAGTCTGGAAAAGATTCCTTATGAGTCTATGCAAGTACAATGAAAAGTTAAGCGTGTCAGTTCCCTCACCTTCATGTAATTCCTCATGGATCAAGGCAATTGATATCACTCTATCCTGACTTTCCTTGAAGGCCTCAAGGACTTCTAAATTACTTATATGTTCTTTATTATTGAATTTTTCAGCCTCAAGATCCAAAAGAGAGGAAATAACTTGCAGATTATTCTTAATGCGGTGATGAATTTCCTTTTTGCGGGCAGTTTCGATTTTTGTGAGGGCTTCTTCAGCTTTCTTACGCTCAATGAGCTGCATTTCAGTCTCCACCTTTGCCTTTTGTATTTCTTCACGAGTCAGGAACTCACGCCTGCGCCAGAAATGGAGCAGCCAGCTGGATGTAATGGCAATGGTACTCGCGATGAACATGTTAAGAAGCACCACAAAAGAAGTTTGTGGTGATATCCAAAAACTGGGTACAATAACCAATGTCTCCCCGACAGTGTACACCAGAGACAGAATAAACTGGTTGGTGAACCGATTTGGGATGGCGAGACCCATGACGAAAATAGCAAGAACTATAGAGATGGTATGGGCGATGAAGTCAGCAGGCCGTGTCGCATTCAATGTGATGTGAGTGAGCGCAAAAAAGAGAGCCCAAACGAATTCAGCCCGGTCGTAAGACCGGTAGTTCGGAAGTCTTGGAAGGCTTTTGAGGAACAGGATAGTGTATGTAACGATAACAAGTCTAAACGCTAAAAGTCCATAGAACTTAGGCGATAACCCAAAAAAAATATAGTCGTTGACCACAAGGGCTATAAGGGGCAGGATGATCAGAACAATGAAAATCCGGGCGTGGTTGACGTCTGCACCAAAGCTGGTCTTTCTAAAGCGATCTTCCTGCTCCGCATTCAACCCGAATGTCAGCCATTTTTGGATGTCTCTGACTGCATTCATTTATCATCCTCACAGATTTGATGCAATAGGGAAGTGGCTCGCTGCACATTATTTCTTTGACGCCCCTGCCGGATTTCATCCTCAGCCCGTTTGCTCTCGGTGATGTCCCGAACCTCCAGATTAATATCATACCAGGACTCTGGTGTTACTTCTCATGTTCTTCTTCGGGTAGTGGGTGCGAGTTATTGACAAACATATACACAAGGTACCCATATACACAAGGTACTCTCTACATTTTCCCTAAATAAGGTGAATGTACTTGCTTTTTTTGAATTGATCAATAACTCACGTACACGACATTCTTCGGCACTTGATGAAAAGTTCTTATATGTTTATATATGAAATTGTATAAAAAATATTTTTATATTCTGGCGGAAATAAATTTATTACCCATACAAATAATATAATAAATAAGTATCTGTACAATTTTCTAATATAAACTTCAAGTCACGTTCTACAGATTTAATAAATTTAGTTAAGAGAGTTGTTGACAAAATAAGGTTAATTTTTCCGGCAGACTCCAAAACTGCGTCACTTTTGCATTATCTAATGCACGGCATTCTGAACTGCACCAGCTTCCGCAGGACGGGACACCCGGAGCATCTCTCGGGATACAGAATGGAGCAGCGAGACACGGCCTGTTGGCTTGGAGATCTGACTTTTACAACCTGCCAGCTTGGGAGCATAGCGAAAATAGGTTTTTTCCAGTGGAGATGTACCATGCTGCCCTAGCTCTTAGTGTTCATGTTTTTATTCAAACCTTCAGTTTTTCATCCAGCCCGGGAACGATTTTATCAAAGTATCTGGTTACCACACAGGATTCCATGCATTTTCCGCACCTTATACAGGCTTCACTCACATGCGGTTTTCCTTCTTTTATTGAAACTGCGCCGACAGGACAGGCTTTCTCGCAGATCCCGCAGCCTGTACAGCGGGAAAGTCTCACTAACTGTTTTGCCGTTTCCTTAAAAAGCTTCAGAGCTTTTTCTTTTGTTTCCGAACTCACAAGCAGGTTTCCATTTGAGAAAAACTTCACAGTCCCGGTTCCGGTTTTTACCAGCAGCATACCCAGTTCTTCTGCATAAACAGTCTTTCCGAGCACATTAATGAAGTCTGCGGCTTCTTTTTCCCTGATGCCTTTAACCCCTGCCTCGACGGAAAAACCTCCGGCTTTGCAGGGAGAAATTCCAGAAACGACCTCGATTTCAAAATCTTCAGCTTTTTCTTTCGCAAGGATAGAGATTCCAAGCTCGTCTGCCAGCCTGAGCATTTTCGGAGGCAGCTCTTTCCAGCGCCAGAACCCGTGCTCTACGAACTTTTCAGAAAGCCCCCGGCTTTTTGCCCACTCCAGCAGAAAAGCGTTCCACCTGGCATGCATTTCAGGGTGCAGCTCTTTTACCCTGGCATACTCGGCAGCAAGGGCAGACGGGCAGAGCCAGCACCCAACCCTTTCAAAGCCCAGGTCATAGAGCGGGTTGTACGAAAGCCCTCTCCAGTGGATATATAACCAGACTTCAAGAGCACGCCAGTCCCGGATAGGGAAAATGTTGAGCTGTGCAGGGACAAAGGGGTTTGTTTCACTTGCTGCAATCCTTGCCCTTGAAAACGATTCGTGTTTTCGCTTGCCGTCTATCGTCAAGTAAGCAACTGCATTTGCAGACTCCTTTTCCGAAAGGGAACAGGTTCCTTTTCCTGTCTTAAGGTCCCCTGCCGAAGCCAGCTTGCAGACCTTGCAGCACCAGCGGAAATCCTTTGCAGGAGGCCCGAACTTTTCGACCTGCTCCCAGAAAGCAGAACCCGAATTCATTTCTTCCAGCGGGATTTTCATTTCTTTGCAGAAACTCCGGGCAAACTCCACCGTCTCGGGAAATTCTATCCCCGTGTTAAGGAAAAAAGCCTTGAACTCCCTCTTCTTGAGGGCAGCCCTTGTCAGGTCAAGCACCACAAGGCTGTCTTTTCCCCCGCTGAAAGACACATACACAGGCAGATCCCTGTACTCTTTTCTTGAAACAATTCCGCGGATGGTATTGATGGCATTTTTCCCCAGGGTCTGCAGGTGCTTTCGGTTAGCTTCTATGCATACCTTTAAATCCGGAGTTTCGGAATGCAGGAAAGCCTCGCTACTGTCAACCTTTTTAACCCTGAGAACTTTTGCCCCGGTTTCGGAGGAAGATTCGGATTCCAATGAGGCTCTAACTTCAGATTGGGGTCTGGCCTCAGCTTGAACTCCGGTCCCCGGTTGAGCTTCGGGTTTTGACAGGCTCTCCAGGTCTGTAAAATCCGCACCGTCAATATAAGAAATACCGTATCCGCTAAAGCTGCCCGCAGTCACAAGGACAAAATCCCCTGCTTTTATGTCACCGGCAAAAGAATCAATAAGCTCTGCCGGCACATTTTTTCCATTAAGATGCCTGTTTTTTGTTTTCTTGATCTCGACTTTTTTGCCTTCAGCGTGTTTGAGGAGAATTTTTGCTCCCTGAAGGGAAGGCTCAAAACGGTAATCCATTTCGGAAAGTTCGAAACTGAGCACTCCGAAAATAAAGCCGTCTACAATGACTTCATCAGTTTTGTCTTCTCCGGGGATTTTATTCAGGAGAACGAGCCTGTCTCCCAGGGGATCACAGCCAAATGAAGAAATCAGCTGCCCTGCAAGGACTTCACGCTCATAAGGGGAACAAAACCTTACATCGGCAGGCTGGGAAAGATGGAGTATTTCGCCTTTGCCGCCGCAGGTCCCGCACTCTTCACCTATAAGAGGAAGGTTGCATTTCCTGCACCAGAAAATGTAATCATCTTCATATTCGAAACGAGGGACAGTTTTTTTCTTTGAAAAGTCCTTTGTGTCTGAACGTTTTTCAGAGCCAGAGCTCTTTCTGGCAGAGGTTTTTTTAATGTCACGGGACCTATATTCTGACCGTTTTTCGCGAGTTTGCGGACCCTTTCTGTCCTGACTGTTTCTTTTTTGTTTTTGTGAGCTGGAAGTCTGGTATTTTTCTTTTTTCTGATGCATGTAAGCCCTGACCGGTGTTTCGAAGAAATGGTTAAGTACCTTATCGTTCAGTTTTCTGCAAGGATGCGTTTATCGATATATCAATATTTTGAGAGAAACGAAGATTCGATAAAAGAAAAACTGACAATACTTTTAAAAAGGTATTAAATGCAACTTATCATTATAACCCTAATTTGACAGATCCTATTAATTAACAGAGTATTTTATTACACAAAACACATCGCATTGACACATTACATTTTAGTAATATGGAATATGTCAAAAAATCATACGATTCACGACAAAACATTGAATTGTATGATGAAAACAGAAGCATGAAGCCCATTTAAACATTATAAACTGTATCCTTCTGTCAAATATGGGTTATAACCTGTAATCAAATATAACTTAACTCCTATATTTAAGTTGTTATATTAATGATATGGATCATGTGTATATTTACCTTCTGAGATATTAAGGTCTAATGGAAGGAAAGGAATTAAGGCTTCCAGTAAAAGCCAGAAATTTTATTCGAACTTAATTTGTTATTCGAACTTAATTTGTTATTCAAATGTGATGTCGTATGAAGTATGATGTTGTTGTGGTAGGAGCTGGCCCTGTGGGCTCCACTGCTGCCCGCTATGCGGCAAAGAATGGGGCAAAGGTCCTTCTGCTCGAAGAACACGCCTCAATAGGGTCACCTGTAGGCTGTACAGGGCTTCTGAGCACGAGAGCTGTTGAAGAGTGCGAACTCAAACCTTCTGACGAATTTGTGTTTAATTCCGTGCGCGGGGCTTTCGTGCACGCCCCTGACGGGCAGTATTTGCCTATTGATGGAAAGCAGACAAAAGCTTATGTCGTTTCCAGGAAAAACTTTGACCGCGCCCTTGCAGTAATGGCTGTTGAAGAAGGCGTTGATCTCTCTCTGAAAACAAGGGCTGTGGGATTTGAAAAATGGAACTCTGAAACCGGAAGCGGAAAAGAAGGAAGCGGAAAAGAAAGAAGTGATAAAGAAAGAAGTGATAAAGAAAAAAGCTTACCTGTGAAGCTCAGGATACTCAGGAATGGAAAGCCCGAAACCATATCCGCATCCGTAGTTATCGGGGCAGATGGGGTAAAAAGCCAAATAGCCAGTTATGCAGGCATTGGAAAACCTGCACGCGTGCTTCCAGGAATCCAGATTGAAGCTCCCTATGCATCAGAAGACAGCGACTTTGTAGAACTGTTTCCCGGTTCTTCAGCCCCTGGTTTTTTTGCCTGGACCGTACCCCTTGACGAAAAGGTCTCAAGAATAGGGCTTGCACTTGAGCCTGGTATCGCCTGCAAAAGCGGTAATGGCGAGAATTCCCCGCTTTCTTATCTTGAAAAACTCCTGCACTCAAACCCTCACGTAAAAGCAAGGTATGCAGGAGGCATGACTGATTTTGTGGTTGGCGGAATTCCTATCGGCCCTCAGGAAAAAACATTTTCCGATGGCGTCCTTCTCGCAGGCGATGCCGCAGGGCAGACTAAACCCACGTCAGGAGGGGGGATCTACACTGGGGCTTTTGCAGCAAAAATTGCAGGAAAAGTTGCAGCTGAAGCCGCCCTTGGAGGAGATACCTCTGCACGCAGGCTTTCCGAATACGACAGGCTCTGGCGAAAGGGTCTGGCAAAAGAACTCGATATAGGCATGAAAATCCACGACTATATGGGAAAACTGGAAGACACTCAACTGAACGAACTCATTGGCTCGTTAAATACCCCCTCCATCCTGAACATGATCACGGAATACGGAGATATGGACCACCCCTCTGTCCTTATGAGAAAGCTGATGTTTTCCGGAAACTCTTTGAGGCTCATGAAAGCTTTTGGGACATTTTTAAAGACGCTCTTTTAAAGATATCAGCGTTAACTCAAGCTGACTAAGTTACAAATATTTCTGGCCTTCTGACCCGTGCAATGTTATTAGCTATACTGAACCGTCCTTGTCACGCTCGAC
>ENA-UOOK01005230-UOOK01005230.1-fermentation-metagenome-genome-assembly--contig:-NODE-5230-length-13170-cov-9.351353_pt1 | contig 13170 bp, 9 predicted proteins | sample MGYA00245777_ERZ724023 | MGnify/ENA primary metagenome ERZ724023 (study PRJEB28704, sample SAMN03018312) | fermentation metagenome | biome: anthropogenic terrestrial biome; feature: soil; material... | reverse complement strand
ATAGCCGTATACGCGGTCAGGTACATGGAGACCTATCACCACCACCACCCGGAGGTGCGCGACCGGCAGACGTTCTTCTTCTTCGTCATCTTCGTCTTCCTCGCCGCGATGTTCGGCCTGGTCTTCTCCAACAACCTCATGTGGCTCTTCTTCTTCTGGGAGATCACCACCATCAGCTCATTCTTGCTGATCGGCTACTCGGAGACCGGGGAAGCAACGAAGAACGCCTTCCGCGCCCTGGTGATGAACCTTCTCGGCGGGGTCGCCTTCGTCGTGGCGCTCATCCTCCTCGCCGCAACCGAGCCGACAAGCGGGGGTATCGAACTCTCCCGGGTGCTCGCGTCACCTGACGCCGCTGTCGTCCTGATACCGGCCGTCCTGATCGGGTTTGCCGGTATCACGAAGGCCGCGCTGATGCCCTTCTCCTCCTGGCTCCTCGGGGCGATGGTGGCCCCGACCCCGGTCTCGGCCCTGCTTCACTCGAGCACCATGGTCAAGGCCGGCGTCTATATCCTGGTCAGGTTCTCGCCGGTCTTCGCCGGAACGTTCGCCGGACTCTCCATCGGCCTCGTCGGCGGAGTGACCTTCCTGGTTGCGTCCGCGATAGCGATATCGCAGAGCGACGCGAAGTCGGTCCTCGCCTACTCGACGATAGCAAACCTCGGGTTGATAGCCGCCTGTGCGGGTGTCGGAACCTACATGCTCGTCTGGGCGGCAATCCTCCTGATCGTCTTCCACGCCGTCGCAAAGTCGCTCCTCTTCCTCGGAACCGGAGCGATCGAGCACCGGACCGGAAGCCGCGACATCGAGGACATGGAAGGCCTGATCGTCCGGATGCCGAAGATGGCGGTGATGATGTTCATCGGGATCGCCGGTATGTTCCTTGCGCCGTTCGGCATGCTGATCTCCAAGTGGGCGGCGATCGAGGCGTTCGTCCAGGTCCCCTTCGGCCTGATCTTCATCGCCATCCTCGCCTACGGGAGCGCCGTCACCGTCTTCTTCTGGGCGAAGTGGATGGGCAAACTCGTGACGGTCACCCGGAATACGGAGCGGGTCGAGAAAGGGTTCTTCCAGGAGTCCTGGGCCCCCCTCTACATCATCACAGGCCTCGTGATAGCGGCCGTCTTCCTCTTCCCGGTCATATCCTCGACCCTGGTTGAGCCCTACGTCCTCGCCGTCTACGGGGTTACGACGGGTCTTGCACAGGCAAACATCGCCATCATGCTCCTGATGATGGCCCTCTTGCTGATCCTCCCCGTCTCGTTCCACCTCTTCCGGAGGAGCGCAAAACACCTCCCGGCCTACATGGGCGGGAGGCCGGCGACGCCGGACCTGCACTTTGCCGGGTCCCTCGGCCTCTCGCGGGAGGCTCAGACACGGAACTACTACCTCACCGAGTACTTCGGCGAAGCACGGCTCTTCCGCCCCGGAGCGGCGATCTGCATCGCCCTGATACTTGCATCGTGGGTCCTCGCGGGGGCGGCCCTATGAACGGAATTATCAGTGCGGTCCTCTTCCTCATCTTTGCGCCCATCGCAGGCGGCCTCATCGCAGGAATCGATCGAAAGATAACCGCACGGATGCAGGGGAGGGTCGGACCGCCGCTCCTGCAGCCGTTCTACGACGTCGGCAAACTCTTCGAGAAGGAGAACGTCGTCGTCACCATAGCGCAGAACTTCTACGTCCTTGCATACCTGGTCTTCATCGCCGTCTCCGGCGCCCTCTTCTTCGCGGGAGGGGACCTGCTTCTGGTCGTCTTTGCCTTCACGCTCGCCCACGTCTTCCTGGTGCTCGGGGCCTACGCGGTCCACTCCCCCTACAGCCACATCGGAGCCGAGCGGGAGCTGATCCAGTTGATGGCCTACGAACCGATGATCATCCTCGCGGCCGTCGGGCTCTACATGGTCACGAACAGTTTCAACGTCGCCGATATCGCCGCCGCAACCGTGCCGGCGATCCTCTACCTCCCCGGCGTCTTCATCGGCTTTGCGGTCATCCTCACGATCAAACTCCGGAAGTCCCCCTTCGACATCTCGACGTCGCACCACGCGCACCAGGAGATCGTCAAGGGCATCACGACGGAGTTCTCGGGCTCCACGCTCGGCGCGGTCGAGATCGCCCACTGGTACGAGAACGTCTTCCTCCTCGGGTTCATCTACCTCTTCTTTGCCTGGAACCCGGTTATCGGGATCATTGCGGTCGCGGTCACCTACGGAGCGGAGATCTTCATCGACAACGTCACCGCACGGGCGCGGTGGCAGGCGGCCCTGAAGAGCGGGTGGGCAGCGGGGGTTCTCGGTATCGTGAACCTTGCGTTCCTCTCCTATGTGATGACCGGAGGTGTATGGTAATGACATTCCTGAAGCGATCGCCCTGGATCCTTCACTACGATGCGTCCAGCTGCAACGGGTGCGACATCGAGGTGCTGGCATGCCTGACGCCGCTCTACGATGTGGAGCGGTTCGGCATCATCAACACCGGAAACCCGAAGCATGCGGACATCCTGCTGATCACCGGCGGGATCAACGAGTTGAACCGCGCGGTGGTCAGGAACCTCTACGAACAGATGCCGGAGCCGAAGGTCGTCGTTGCGATCGGTGCCTGCGCCGCAACCGGCGGCATATTCCGGGAGTGCTACAACATCACGGGAGGCGTCGACAAAGTTATCCCCGTGGACGTCTACGTTCCGGGATGCGCGGCGAGACCGGAGCAGATCATCGACGGCGTCGTTGCGGCGCTCGGGGTCCTCGAAGAGAAACGGGCGAAGATGACCGGGGCGGCGCAGGAAAAAGAGCGTGCGCGACATGCGGCAGGTGAGAGCACATGAGAGTCAACGAAGAACAGACCACTATCAGCGTCGCGCTGGAGGACCTCACGCGTGAGGTCGAGAGACTCCATGCCGACGGCTACCGCCTCGTCCAGATCGGGTGCACGGACATCGGCGGTTCATACGAGATCAACTACTCGTTCGATAAGGACTACCGGTTCAGAAACCTCCGCCTGACAGTCGGGCCGGAGACGGAGGTCCCGAGCATCTCCGGGACTTACTGGGGAGCGTTCGTCTACGAGAACGAGATGCACGACCTTTTCGGAATCCCGGTCACGGGGATCAACATCGACTTTAAGGGGACGTTCATCAGGTCGGCGGAGAAGTATCCGTTCAGCGTCACGAGAAGGGGAGGCGATCCATGCCGGAACGCATAGTCGTGCCGTTCGGGCCGCAGCACCCGGTGCTGCCGGAACCGATCCACCTCGACCTCGTCCTCGAGGACGAGACGGTGGTGGAGGCGGTCCCGTCCATCGGCTATATCCATCGCGGACTCGAACAACTCGTGCAGAAACGCGAATTTCCCGAGTATGTCTACGTGGCCGAGCGGATCTGCGGGATCTGCAGTTTCATGCACGCGCTCTGCTACTGTCAGGGGGTCGAGCACATTATGGGGATCGAGGTCCCGGACCGGGCGCGGTACCTCCGGACGATCTGGTCGGAGTGCTCGCGTCTCCACTCTCACCTCCTCTGGCTCGGGCTCTTTGCCGACTCTATGGGCTTTGAGAACCTCTTCATGCGGTCCTGGCAACTCCGGGAGAGCGTGCTCGATGTGCTCGAGGACACCACCGGCGGCCGGGTCATCCAGGGCACCTGCAAGATCGGCGGGGTCAGGCGCGACATCGAACCGGAGAAACTCGGTGAGATGCACCGCGCACTCGACTCCTTCGAGGAGAAGTGCCGGGACCTCACCGACGTCTTCTTAAACGACGAGACGGTGAAGTACCGCCTTCGGGGGCTCGGTGTCGTCGGAAAGGACGCGGCTTACGCCCTCGGGGCCGTCGGCCCGACCGTGAGAGCAAGCGGGGTCAGGGTAGACCTCCGGGAGACCGGCTATGCGGCGTACGGCGACCTCGATTTCAGGCCGGTCGTCGAGACCACCGGGGATTGCTACGCCCGGTGCGCCGTCCGGGCCGGGGAACTCTTCACCTCCATCGACCTCATCCGGCAGGCGATCGACGCCATGCCCGACGGCCCGCTCGACGTGAAGGTGAAGGGGATGCCGGACGGCGAGTACTTCTCCCGCGTGGAGCAGCCGCGGGGCGAGGTCGTCCACTACCTGCGGGGCAACGGCACCAAGCACCTTGTCCGGTCCCGGATCAGGACGCCGACGCTCGCGAACATTCCGATGCTCGTGAAGATGCTCCCCGGCGCCCAGCTCGCCGATGTCCCGGTCGTGGTCCTCTCGATCGACCCCTGCATCAGCTGCACGGAGAGGTGAAAGCGATATGGGATTATTCGAGATGACAAAGACCGTCCTCCGGAACCTTGCGGGAGGGCCCGCCACCCGGCGGTACCCGGCCGTCCCGGCGCGGACGAGCCCCCTCACCCGGGGGCACGTGGTCTTCAACCCGGCCGCCTGCCGCTCGTGCGGCCTCTGCTCGCGACGGTGCCCGTGCGAGGCGATCCGTATCGAGAAAGAGGCGAAGATCTGGGAGATCGACCGCCTGCGGTGCGCCGCCTGCGGCGACTGTGTCGAGGGCTGCCCGTTCGGGGGCCTTACGATGGAGCAGACCTACCTCCCGCCGGTGGTGGAGCACACGGTGGAGCGCCACACCATCACCTACGTGAAACCCGAAAAGCCCGCGAAAAAGCCGGCTGATGAGAGCGCCGGCGCGTGAGGGGGCTGAAACCACCACCCCCGGCGAGACCTTTTTTCCCGACGTCTATTATTAGGTAGCTTACGCGAAGCCGCGAAGGAGAGTTGCTATCGGTCTTCGCGGCTCGCACTTCGCGTGAGACCCGCATGCACGAGAAGACCCCACCTCACTTCCTCACCAGCGGGTAGATCATGTGGATGATGTCGTAGACGCTGCTCGGGTAGGCCCACGGTATCGCGTCCAGCGCAAGGTCGTCCACCGTCAGGTCGTGCCGGATCGCGAGGGCAAAGACGTTGATAACCTCCTCGACGTGGGGCCCGATGAGGTGGGCGCCGAGGACCCGGCGGGAGTCCCCGTCGACCAGGAGTTTGTAACCGACGTGCTTCTCGCCGATGCTTCGGTTCGTGAAGCGACCCGAGAGGTCGCCGGCGTTGACGATGCAGGGTATTCCCTTCTCCTTCGCCGCCGCTTCCGTAAGCCCGACGGATGCGGCGGGCGGCGTCGTGAAGACGACGCTCGGGACGACGGAGTAGTCCGCGGTCCGCACATTGCCGTGCAGGATGTTGTCGACGACGATATGGGCGTCCCTCACCGCCACCGGCGTCAGCTGCGGACTTGCTCTGTTCGCGTCCCCGGCCACGTAAACGGCGGGATTCGAAACGCTCTGGAGATATTCGTTGACCGCGATCCCCCGCCGGTCGGTCTCGACGTTCCCCGCCGCAAGGTCGAGACCTTCGATAGCCGGGACCCGGCCGGCACCGTGGACGACCAGATCGGCGTCGAAGACCTTCTCCTCGCCCGCCCGCCCGGCCCGCACCCGGAGACCGGCGGCGGTCCTCTCGACCGATACGAGCGGCATATGCACCTGCACGTCGATCCCGATCTCCTTTGAAGCCAGCACCAGCCGGTCGACGATATCGGGGTCGAACCCCGTGAGCACCCGACCGTCCCGCTGAAGGATGGTCGTCGCCGATCCGGCCCTTGCGGCCACGTGGGCGAACTCAAACGAGATGTAACCTCCGCCGACGAAGACGATCCGCCCGGGAAGCGCTTCAAGATAGAAGAAGTCGTCGCTCGGGGTCACGAGGTCCGCACCGGGGACGTCCAGGGGGCGGGGGTGCGCACCGGCGGCGATCGCGATGTACCTGGCCGTGAGGGTGTCGCCGCCGACCGCGACCCGGTTCTCCCCGGCAAACCGGGCGGAACCGTGATAGGTATGAATCCCCGCCCTCCGGAAACTCTCCTCCTTCCGCCGGGGGACCGGGTCGGTGAACGTGCGCTCGAACGCGACCAGCTGCGGCCAGTCGATCGAGACTTCGCCGGGGACCCCGCGCCCCGAGAGGTCGCGGATGCGCGCCACCGCCGCGGCGGCACCGGCAAGCACCCTCTTCGGGACGCAGCCCCGCAGGGCGCACGTCCCCCCGTAGTCCCGGCTATCGGTGATCGCGACCCGCATCCCGGCGGCCCGGCAGTGCCAGGCGATGTCGGAACCGGCGACCCCGGTCCCGATAACGAGAAGATCGTACTCCCGCTCCATAGTAAGTCTCCGGTCGCCACGGAGCGCTATAAAGGTTTACCCGGACGGGGAGGAGAGAGACGGCCGCTCACCCGTATATCGCAGAGGTGACCCGGTTGGGCTCAAAGAGACCGCGGTGGAAGACCCGGACTTCGACCCCGGCACCCTTGCGGAAGTCCCGCATCAGGAGGTCGTAGGTCCTCCGGACGTAGCGCAGCCCTTCGCAGGCAAAGAGGTCGCGGAGAGCCTGCCGGAACCGTATCTCCTGGTCGAGGAACGCCGCTTCGTAGGCGCGGGTCTCGCGGGCGATCCGGGCGCACTCGGCGTCCTCGATCGGGGTGTTGTAGCACCCGTGCTCGTTCAGACCGCTGATCTGCCGCCAGTCGACCCGGCCTTCTTCGTCCGCCTCCCGGTGGAGCATGTAGGGGTAGACCCGGCAGATGGCGAACCGCCGGTCGTAGACGGTGCACCTGCCGTCCTCAAGGAAGACGCAGGAGCCGTCCGGGTCTGTCCGGAGGGCGTAGCCCGAGACGTAGAACCTCCCCTGCTGGTCGCAGGCCTCGAAACCCGGCGCCGGGATGAGAGCGTCCGGCCGAAACGAACGGACGTTGTCGACGTCATCCTCCAGCAGGAAGACGTGGCCGTTGAATTCCCGGGTGCAGCACCGGCCGCAACGGTCGCAGGAGAACCCCACGTCCCGGATGATCGCGATGAACTCCTCTTCCGGGAACCGGAGAAGCCTCTCGCGCTCCGCCTCAAGGGCAGCGATCTGTTCGTCGAGCGTAAACGTAACCGGCAGCCTCCGCCAAGGTGCCCGACAGGAATCCGGACACCGGTACCTTTAGTGTGGACGGGGTGGGGGATATGCTCTTCGGCCCGCGGGCAAAACCCCTCGACGGTGCCCGGGGGAGGAGGTCCGGGGAAAGACTTCGAAAATATTCGGAGGCTACACAAGACTGATACATCAGGGCGTATATCTTCCTTCATCGGAAGGTGAGCGGATGTCAACTACCCCACCCTTAAGGGTGGGGCTTGCCTTCCTAAGAGGTTTCTGGGGTGGTTGACGGCACCCCACTGTCCCGAAGGGCAGTAAAGCGGTTCCGAATGTTGATCGCGGCATTGATGTCGCTGTGATCGGTGTGACCACAGTGCGGGCAGGAGAAGGAATGACGAGAACGGCTTCCAAGCAACCCACAGCGAGAGCATATCTGAGAGGTGTACGCAGGATCGACTCCGTCGATGATGCCTTTTCCGGCTACTTTGTAGGTAGCGAAGGCTCGGATCATGCCTCTGGGCCATACCGAGAGACGGTGGTTCAGGGCTTTGGAACGTTTCTTAGACGTCTTTCTCTCATGCGAGAACGAGAGGTCTTCGAAGACGAGCACGCAGTTCTGCGGAGCCCATTCGATAAGCTGTTTGGATGCGCAATGACAGAAGTCCCGGGTTCGCCGCGATCTCTTGAGCGACAGCCGTTTGAGGGCACGAACAACACTTCTCGTGTTTGTTCCCTCTGCCTTCTTCGTTTCAAGTTTGACCTGAAGCCGGGAAGTGGTCTTGCGCGTTCTGATGTTGAGCACTTTTCGGTGCAACCCCGTGATGAACAGAGTTCTTCCATCGGCGTCTACCGCAACAACGGCGTTGGTCTCGTTGAGATCGACGCCTACCGGGACGACTCCCGGCATGTCTGGAACTTCCAGCGTCACCGCGACGTGACCGATGAGACGATCGCCGCGAACGGTAACGACAACGCTGTCGGTCTCTACAGCCGACGCGAGAGTTTCCCGGAACACTTCCGGCACGGAGTAGCTAAGATGCTTTCTACCGGCAACCGTCCATATCGACAGAGTTCCGTCCTTCCGGAAGGATGCGTCTCGCCCTCTCTTCCCGATGAGAAAGAGAGCGTGTGGAGTCTTCCAGTGAAACGGGCGATGGATCGGGTGCCCGTGTTTTCGAGCCGCCACGTATGCCCCGGCGGTGAGCCGGATGGCAGTACAGGTAAGTTGACTCGAAACGGCGCCTTTTGTCGTCGCGTAGACGGCCCTGTGCAGACGAAGAGCATTGAGAGGCGTTCCGGAATTGTATGCAGTTGGGGAAATCCGATTGCAGACTTCCGTGAACGCATCAAGCGTTTCCCGGAGGTCGCGATCAGGTTCGATAACCATCTGCACCGTCTTCTGGACAAGCATCTCTATAACATTATCACTAAGAGGACAAGTATGTATTCATTTAGTGGGGGTGAAACGCGCAACTCCTCCCCACCCTGAGGGGTGGGGTCCTCTTGCGCGAAGAGATGGAGAACTGGAAACCGGCGGCAGTGGTCGTCCTCGGCTGCCTCGTGGTCACCGCGATCATCGGGACCGTCCTCGCATCGGAGGACGCCGGTGCGGAGGCCTACGGCGACTTACGGAAATTTGCGTCGAAAGAGGAGATCGAGGCGTTCTTAAAGGAGCACGCACAGGGGGGGTGGAACGACGGCGGCGGCGACCGGACCACCGGGGGCATCGCGCCTGAGGCCGGATATGCACCGGCTCCGGCAACGACGGCCGCCCCGACATCGCAAGCAGCCCGTGACTACTCCACCACGAACGTGCAGGTAGCGGGCGTGGATGAGGCAGACTTCCTGAAGAACGACGGGAGGTACATCTACATCATCTCGGGCGAGACGCTCGCGATTGTTGAGGCGTTCCCGGCAAAGGACGCGAAGATCGTCTCCGAGACCCGGATCAACGGGACCCCGAAGGCGCTCTTCCTTGCCAAAGACCGCCTGGTGGTCTTCGCCACCAGAGCGGAGCGGGAGATGACCACCGTCGACGGGAGCGTAGCGCCGGTCCCGGTCTGGCGGACGGTGACGCACGCATACGTCCACGATGTCGGCGACCGGGCTGACCCGGAGGTAGTCCGGGACGTGACCTTCACCGGCGACTACTACGACGCCCGGATGGTCGGGGACTACGTCTACGCCATCACGCGGGAGTCTCCGGTCTGGGTCCGGGACGAGATCGTCCTTCCCGGGGTGAGAGAGGGCGACGCGGCGCCCATCCGGCCTGACGTCTACCGTCCGGGAAGCCCGCTGCAGAACTACGTCTTCTACACTGCAGGCGCATTCTCCGTCCAGAACGATACGGGCGCACTCGACGCCGAGACCTTCCTCCTCGGCTACGACACCACCCTCTTTGCATCGCAGGAGAACCTCTATATCGGCTACCAGAGCACGGGGCCGGAGATCTCCGGGAGGCCGGCGGACACCGGCGGCGCCCGGGGCCGGACGATCATTCACCGGTTCGCAATCGAGCAGGGAGCGATCGACTACCGGGCGATGGGAGAGGTTCCCGGCCACCTCCTGAACCAGTTCTCGCTCGACGAATACGGGGAGAACCTCCGGGTGGCGACGACCGTCGAGGAGTGGACGCGGGAGGGGTCGCTCCAGTACAACAACGTCTACGTCCTCGACCCCGCGATGAAGACCATCGGGACGCTCGAGCACATCGCGCCGGACGAGCGGATCTACGCCGCCCGGTTCGCCGGCGACCGGCTCTACCTGGTGACGTTCAAGCGGGTCGACCCCCTCTTCGTCATCGATTTTTCGGACCCGAAACATCCGGGCATCCTCGGGAAACTCAAGATCCCCGGCTACTCCGACTACCTCCACCCCTACGGCGCCGACCACGTCATCGGTGTCGGGAAGGAGACGAACGAGAACGAGTGGGGCGGCGTCTCGGTGGCAGGACTCAAGATCGCTCTCTTCGACGTCTCGGACGTGAACAACCCGGTCCAGGTCGACAGCGTCGTGATCGGGGAGGCCGGGACCGACTCTGCTGCGCTCCGCGACCACAAGGCCTTCCTCTTCTCGGAGGATAGGGCCCTCCTCGTCATCCCGGTGAGCGAGATAAAGATGGTCGAGAACCCCGGATCGAAGTACCCCGGCTCCTACGGCACCATGACCTGGCAGGGGGCCTATGTCTACCGGGTGAGCCCGGAGGAGGGGCTCACTCTCGCGGGCACGGTCGCCCACCGGGAGAAGGGGCCATCCTACGCCTGGAACACACCGGATGCGGTGCAGCGGTCGCTCTTCATGGACGACACCCTCTACACGGTATCACAGAGGAGCATCATCATGACCGATCTTGCCGACTTCAGCCGGGTAAGTGAGGTCTTCCTCCCCTACCGGGAGGAGGCCTACCCGAACCCCGTCTGGTGACGGTGGGCGCGGTATCCCCCGACCGCTTTGAAGACCTCCATCACGACGACGACCAGAGAGGCGAGGGCGAGCAGCGAAAGCCACTCGACCAGCGAAACGGGCTGCAGATGGAGCACCTCCTGAAGGAAGGGAACGTAGAGCGCGGCGATATGCACGCCCTGCGCGGCGATGACGCCGGCAATCAGGAAGTAGTTGCGGCTCACAGGGACGCGGAAAGCCGACCGGTGCTCCGACCGGCAGTTGAAGACGTGGAAGTTCTCAAGGAGCACCATCAGCAGGACGACCAGGTTCCTGGCTGCGAACTCGCCCCACCCGTTTCCAAGGAGCCAGTACCAGGCGCCGATTGCAATCACCGCGATGACCGTGCCGGAGAGGAGGGTCTCCTGGATCATCAGCCTGTCAAAGACCCCCTCCTCCGGCCTTCGCGGCGGCCGGTTCATGACGCCGGGCTCGCCTCCCTCGAACGCCAGCGCCACTCCCTGGATGCCGTTCGTCACCAGGTTCAGCCAGAGGAGCTGGACGGCGACGAGGGGCAGCGGCAGACCCAGGATGAGGGCGAGCATGAAGAGGAGGACCTCCGCAAACCCGGTCGAGACCAGGAGGTAGACGACCTTCCGGACGTTGTCGTAGGCATGCCGGCCCTCCTCGATCCCGGCGACGATCGAGGCGAAGTCGTCGTCGGTGACGATCAGCGACGCCGTATCCTTGGCGACGTCGGTCCCGGAGCCCATCGCCACTCCGATATTCGCGCTACGGAGCGCCGGGGCGTCGTTGACGCCGTCCCCGGTGACCGCGACGAACGCTCCGCTCTCCCGGTAGGCCTCGACGATCCGGAGTTTCTGCAGCGGCGTCACCCGGGCAAAGACCCGGCCCCGCTCCACCCGGTCGATGAACTCTGGCAATGTCGGCGGATCGATCTCGTCCAGGTCCGCGCCGGTGACGACTTCAGCGGGGGATTCTGCGATCTCCAGTTCCCGTGCGATGGCGAGAGCCGTTGCGGGGTGGTCGCCGGTCACCATCACCACGTCGACCCCGGCACGGCGGCAACGGCGCACGGCATCGGGGACGTCGGGCCGGATGGGGTCGATGAACCCGACCAGGCCGAGAAGTTCGAGGGGAGGCATCCCGGGTTCCTCAGGGGAGAAATCGCCCTCCGCCTCTCCCCGGGCCACGGCAAGCACCCGGTATCCCCGGGAGGAGAGGTCCTCGAGGTCTCGTAGTATGCGGTCCCGGTCGAGGAGCATGTTCCATTCCTGCTCCCCGGCCATGGTGCGGCAGAAGGGGAGAACCGTCTCGACGGCGCCCTTGACCGCCACCCGGACCGACCCGTCCTCCCGGTACCAGACGGCGGCATACCGCTGCTCGGACTCGAAGGGGATATCGGCGACGGAGGTCACGCTCTCGCGGATACCGGCGGGATCGAGCCCCAGTTTGTAGGTGAGCGCGAGAAACGCCACGTCTATCGCGTCGCCCCGGTGCTTCCAGGCCCCCTCGTCGGTCCGCTCCAGGGCGGCTTCGTTGCTGATCGTCGCAGCCCGGGCAAGGTGCTCCAGGCGGCGGAGGGCGGACCCGGATACCAGGGCGCCGTTCCCGTCGAAGACCTTGCCCTCGCCCGCATACCCTGCCCCGGTGACGGAAAACTCCTCGCCCGAGGGCAGGGCGACGACCCGGGCGGTCTGCTGGTTCACGGTGAGGGTTCCGGTCTTGTCGCTCGCGATCAGGGTGCAACTCCCGAGGCTCTCCACGGCGGCCAGGAACCGGACGACGACGTGCCGCCCGGCCATCCGCGACGTCGCAATCGAGAGGGCCACGGTCAGTGCGACCGGCAGGCCCTCGGGGATCGCCGAGACGGCAAGGGCGATGGCGAGGAAGAAGACCTCGATGGGGGGCATCCCCTGGCCGAGGACGATGATCGCGAGCAGTCCGGTGGCGGCGAGGACGGCGATGCTGATCTTCCGCGAGAAGTCCTCCATGCGGATGACGAGCGGGGGTTTGCCCGTTCCGGACGCCATGACCGTCTCGGCGATCTGCCCGATCTCGGTCTGGCGGCCGGTCGCGACCACGATCCCCGTGCTGCGGCCGCTCATCACGGTGCTGCCGGCATACAGCATGTTCAGGCGGTCGCCGGGGGGCAGGGACGCGTCGACGGGGTCGGGGTTCTTCCCGACGGCGTGGGATTCTCCGGTCAGGAGCGATTCGTCGACGGTAAGAGTCCGTGCCGTGAGAATGCGGATATCGGCGGGGATGCGGTCGCCAGATTCCAGGGCGACCCGGTCGCCGGGGACCAGGTCTTCGGCCGGGACGGCCGCAGGATGGCCGTCCCGCCACACCCGTGCGGAGGACGTGAGCATCTGCTGCAGGGCCGTTGCGCTCCGCTCCGCCTTCACCTCCTGAAAAGCCCCGATGACGGCGTTGATCAGGATGACGATGAAGATGAAGACCGCGTCGGTGAGATCGGAGAAGAGAACGGATATGATCCCCGCTGCAAGGAGAACGTAGATGAGCGGGCTCATGAACTGGCGGAGGAATACCTCGACCACGGTCGGAGGCCGCTTCTGCGGGAGGGCGTTCTCCCCGAAGATCTCCCGTCTCCGGGAGACCTCGTCGCCCGAAAGGCCCCCGTCCGGGACCGTGAGCCGTTCGACTACATCGTCTGCCGAAAGGGCGTGCCATGCCGCCGCCCGGGAACTCCCGGGAAAGAGCGGGGTCTTTTCCATCGCCGTATCGTCATTTCGCGCGCCGGAGGAGCGCAAGACAGGGTGGGTGGTGTCGTGAGGAGGGAAAAATGTATCGTCGTCGGGCCGCCGGG
>ENA-UOOK01005229-UOOK01005229.1-fermentation-metagenome-genome-assembly--contig:-NODE-5229-length-13172-cov-48.641991_pt1 | contig 13172 bp, 9 predicted proteins | sample MGYA00245777_ERZ724023 | MGnify/ENA primary metagenome ERZ724023 (study PRJEB28704, sample SAMN03018312) | fermentation metagenome | biome: anthropogenic terrestrial biome; feature: soil; material... | reverse complement strand
TACGTTGGTGTGAGAGGTCGGTAGATAAAATAATTATCTACCTCCTACTCGATTTGTTTTCAAGTTCTACAGTATCTCCGGTTTTAAATTTGAGAGGAAGAAACTGCGTATTTATTTCAATTGTATAGTGATTTTCTACTAATATTGTTGTTGTATCATTTTCAATATTTAAAATTGTTCCCTGCATATTATTCTATTAAGGGAGGAATATTACTTTCAATCTTTATTTTATCTCCCTTTTCCTTATTATCCTTGATATTTGTAATTTTCATATTTATGGTTCTTCCATCAGGCAGTTTAACAAGAGCATAAGTTTCATTAATATTTTCTATTATACCGTCCATAATATCACTCCTTTATATACTTAATTTAGTATTTGCATTTAAAAAAAATTAATTCACAATATGAAAATTTAAATCATGAATTGAAGAATAAACAATTTGCACTTCTTTAAATTTATGCATTATGTTATAATTTAAGTAGACGAGATTAAAGTATATATAGATAAAAATTGCTGTTGAGGGGTGGTATAATGAAACGACAGTATGAACCAAGGATAAAAAGCGAAGAGGCTGATTTATTGATGGATGCAATACTCACATTAAAAAACCGGGAAGAATGTTACAGATTTTTTGAAGATGTATGTACAATTAATGAAATTCGTGCTATAGCACAAAGGCTTCAGGTGGCACAGATGTTGAGGGAAAAGAGAACATATATTGATATTGCAGATACCACAGGAGCTAGTACAGCAACAATAAGTAGAGTAAATAGAGCACTTAATTATGGTAGTGATGGATATAAGATTATTTTTGAAAGACTTGATAAAATGGAAAAAGAGAAAAGTAAATCAAAAATACAAAAATAATAGCATGAAAACACAAAAGATTAAGATAATTTTTGTTTATCTTAATCTTTTTTATTTTATGGCTGCCATCACTAATACTGCTATTCACATCCATTATTTCCTGCGTTAAGCGGGGTATTACGAATGGCTGCCGAAACTATTGCGGACTGTGATATCACAGCCCTTATTGATCTAAAAGGTATGCTATTTTTAAAAAATGTCAATAATGCTATAATAATAGAGATATCAAAGTTGGGAGGAATTGCTTTGGATTTAAATACTTTAAATAAGGAACAGCTTGAAGCTGTTAAAACTGTTGATGGACCACTTCTAATTTTAGCCGGTGCAGGTTCGGGGAAAACCAGGGTAATTACATATAGAATTGCCCATCTAATAGAAATTGGGGTTTATCCAGGAAACATTCTTGCCATTACGTTTACTAACAAAGCAGCTGATGAGATGAAAGAAAGAGTAATAGAGCTTATTGGTGAAGAAGCAAAATCTATGTGGATAAGCACTTTTCATTCAGCTTGTGTTAGAATTTTAAGGGCTAATATTGAAAAGCTGGGATATAATAAGAATTTTGTTATTTATGATTCTCAAGAGCAGGAAAAGCTTATAGATGAATGTTTGAAGGAACTTAATTTTGATAATAAGCTTTATAAGCCAAGGGAAATATTATCAAAAATTGGATCCCTTAAGGATACTTTAACGGATGAAGAGGATTATTATAAAAAATATGCAGATGATTTTAAAAACAAGGTGGTTGCAAGGACATTTTTACTTTATCAAAAAAAATTAAAAAACAGCAATGCTTTGGATTTTGATGATATTATAAATAAAACTGTTAAGCTTTTTCAAACTTATCCCGATGTTCTTAATCACTATCAAAGAAAATTTAGATATATACTTGTAGACGAATATCAGGATACTAACAGAGCACAGTACGAGCTTATAAATTTACTGGCAAAGGGACATAAAAACCTTTGCGTCGTGGGCGATGATGACCAGTGCTTGCTTCAAGGCACATTAGTTAATGTGCCAAATGGAAAGGTACCAATTGAAAATATTAAGGAAAATGATAAATTAATTTGTGCTTCTGGGCATGGAGAAGTTACAGTTGGTACTGCTGATAAGGTTATGAGAAAAGAATATGAGGGTCCTATAATAAAAATAAAGACAGCAAAGGGGCATATTATTAAAGGCACACCTAATCATATTGGTTTTGCAAAAATAAATGTGTCTCCTGATTCATATTATGTTTATTTGATGTACAAAAAAGATTTGGGATATAGGATAGGCCAAACAAGGGGAGTAAGATCAAGAAAAGGACAACTAATAAATGGCATGTTTGTAAGACTAAATCAAGAACATGCAGATAAAATGTGGATATTAAGGGTATGCAAAAATAAAGGAGAAGCATCGTATTATGAAAATTATTTTTCTGCTAAATATGGTATACCAACGGTAGTATTTTCAGATAAGGGCAGAAATATTTCAATGGATCAAGAAATGATAAATAAACTTTTCAAAAAAATTGATACTTTTAAAGCAGTAGAAAACTTAATGAGAGAAAACATGATTTTTAAGGAATATCCTCATCATATGTGTAATGCGGTTATAAGGGGACAGTCAACAAGGAGAATTATTAATATAAATTTCTTTAGTGGGAAAAAATATATTTCTGACAATTTATATAGCCATAGAATATCACTTAATACTACTGGGGACGAACTTAAAAGCATTATGAAGAAAAATGAACATCATGTACGTCCAGGGCAAAGAAACACTTGGAGAATTGAAACGGAAAGAAAAGAATATGATGATGCTGATTCTTATGCAAAAAAGATATCAGAGCAGGGATATGATTTGGAAATTTTAAGGCGGGCAAGGCTTACAGAGGGTAAAAGTTTTATGTTTATGCCATTCTCTCATATGAGACCTACTATGAGTATACCTGTTTATGAAAATGGTGAAATAATAGAAGATGTAATAGAAGATGTAAGTGTGGAAGATTACAAAGGTTATGTTTATGATATTTCCGTACCACATTTAAGACAGTATATATGTGAAAATGTGGTTGTGCATAATTGTGTTTACGGGTGGAGAGGTGCGGACATAAGGAATATATTGGACTTTGAAAAGGATTATCCTTCCTGTAAGGTTATAAAACTTGAGCAAAACTATAGATGCACAAAAAAGATTCTTGATGCTGCAAATTATGTTATTGCCAATAATGAGCAGAGAAAACCTAAAAAATTATGGACTGAAAATAAAACTGGGGACAACATAAAATTTTATAGGGCTGAAAATGAAAGAGGAGAAGCCAGGTTTATTTTAGATGAGATAAAGGATTTAACTTCAACAGATTTCAAATACAAGGATGTGGCAATTTTATATAGAAACAATGCTATGTCCCGTGTCCTTGAAGAAGCACTAATAACAAACAATATACCCTATAAGGTAATTGGTGGATTTAGGTTCTATGACAGAATGGAAGTAAAGGATATTATGGCTTATCTTAAAGTCATTAATAATCCTCTTGACAATATAAGTGTTTTAAGAATTGTAAATGTGCCTAAAAGGGGTATTGGAGCTTCAACAATAGATACAATAAGAGAATATGCAAATCAAAATGAAATAAGCATTTATAGCGCCATATTAGAATCAGAAAAAATAGATGGGTTAAACTCAAGGGCTTTAAATGCAGTACAAAAATTTATAAGCCTTATGGGCAGTTTAGCTGCCGCATTTGAGAAGATGGATGTGCCAGAGCTTATAAATGAAGTTATAGAAAAAACAGGCTATGTAGATGAGCTTAAAAAGGAAAATACAAAGGAAAGTACAGAGAGAATTGAAAACATCCAAGAATTTTATTCTGCTGCCCTTGAATTTAAGGAAAAATCAGAGGATAAAAGCCTTTCAGCTTTTCTTGAAAAGCTGTCCCTTGTATCCGATCAAGACAGCCTTGATGATAATGGAGGAATTACCCTTATGACTCTTCATTCGGCAAAAGGGCTTGAATTTCCTATAGTTTTTATAGCAGGCTGTGAGGATGGAATATTCCCTCATTACTCTGCAAGGGATGATAAGGATGAGCTCGAAGAGGAGAGAAGGCTTTGCTATGTAGGAATAACAAGAGCAAAGCAGAAGCTATATATGACTTGTGCAAAACAAAGAATGCTTTTTGGAAGGATTATGTTTAATCCTATATCTATGTTTGTTGATGAGATTCCCGAAACATATGTAGATGATTTATCTAAAAATGACAGCAGCTTAAAAGTCAGTTATGACTATAAGAGTATATTTAATTATAAAAAGTCACAAAATAATTTTCTAAATCAGCCTTCCTATGTTTCACAACAAATTAAGCCGGTTTCAAATTCAATTGATTCAAATGATGTAAAACCAGGAAGCAAAATAAATCATAAAATATTTGGATGCGGTACTATAGTTTCAATTAAAGATTCGGATTCGGGAAAAATAATTACAGTAGCTTTTGATAAAGGTGGAATAAAGAATTTAATGCTTAATTCAGCACCTATTGAGATAATAAGCTAAGGGGTATTTCATTTAGAATATTAAATGAGGTGTTTTTATGGAAAATATAGAGGAAATAAAGAAAAGAGTTGAAAAGTTAAGAGAAGAACTTGAATATCACAGCTATAAATATTATGTTTTGGATCAGCCTGAAATAAGTGATTATGATTATGACAGGATGATGAATGAGCTTATAAAACTTGAGGAGGAGTACCCTGAATTAAAATCTCCCACATCTCCAACTCAAAGGGTTGGAGGTGCGCCTCTTAAAGAATTCAATCAGGTAGTACATTCTGTACCTATGTTAAGTCTTCAGGATGTTTTTAGTTTTGAGGAGCTTAAAAACTGGGTAAATAAGATTAAGGAAGTTTATAGTGAGGCTGAGTTTGTAGTAGAGCTGAAAATTGATGGACTTTCTGTATCACTTTTATATGAAAATGGTGAGCTTATAAGAGGTGCTACAAGGGGAGATGGCAATATTGGTGAAGATGTTACAAACAACATTAAAACCATAAAAAGCATTCCTCTTAAAATTAAAGATAAAAACCTTTTGGAAGTTAGAGGAGAAGTATATATGCCCAAAGCTGCATTTATTAAGTTAAATGAAAAAAAAGAGGAGCTTTCAGAGCAAACTTTTGCAAATCCAAGAAATGCAGCAGCAGGTTCGCTAAGGCAGCTTGATCCTAAAATTACAGCTAAAAGGAAGCTGGATATTTTTGTCTTTAACATACAAAGATATGACGGTGAGATAAAAACCCATAGAGAAGGTTTAGATTACTTAGAAACTTTAGGATTTAAAGTAAGCCCTAAGAGAATTTTGTGTAAGGATACTGATGAAATTATAAATGCTATAGAGTTATTAGGTGACATGAGGGGCGAGCTAACTTTTGATATTGATGGTATTGTAATTAAGGTTAATGATTTAAAAATGAGGGAAGAACTTGGACAAACTGCAAAAACTCCAAGGTGGGCAGTTGCATATAAATTTCCTGCAGAAAGAAAGGTAACAAAATTAAAGGATATAGTACTTCAGGTAGGAAGAACTGGTGCTATTACGCCTACAGCTGTTTTAGAACCAGTTAGAATTGCAGGTTCTGTTGTTTCTCGCGCTACCCTTCATAATGAGGATTATATAAAGGATAAGGATATTATGATAGGGGATACTGTAATAATTCAAAAAGCAGGAGAAATAATACCAGAAGTTGTTGAAGTGGTAAAAGAAAAAAGGGACGGCAGTGAAGTAGTTTTTAATATGCCTTCAAAATGCCCTGTTTGCGGTGCGGATGCAGTAAGGGAAGAAGGAGAGGCAGCTTTAAGGTGTACAAACATTTCCTGCCCAGCTCAAATAAAAAGAAGTATCATTCATTTCGCTTCAAGGAATGCTATGAACATAGAAGGACTTGGACCTCAGATGGTATCTTTGCTTATAGATAATAACCTTATAAAGGATGCATCCGATTTATATTATTTAAAATTTGAGGATATTGTTAATTTAGAAAGAATGGGAGACAAGTCTGCACAAAATTTACTTAATGCAATAAATAAAAGCCGTGAAAATGATATTGATAGGCTGATATTTGGGCTAGGTATAAGATTTGTTGGCCTAAAGGGAGCTAAAAATGTAGGAAGGCATTTTAAATCTATAGATAGGTTAAAGGAAGCAAAGTATGAAGATCTTGTTGAAGTAGAAGAAGTTGGCGATAAGATGGCAAACAGCATACTGGAATTTTTTAAGCAGGAGCAAAATTTAAATTTAATAAAAAAATTAAAGGATGCTGGAGTTAATTTCCAATTAAAAGCTCAAGATACTGAAATAAATAAAATTTTTGAGGGAAAAACTTTTGCTCTTACAGGTACGCTTAATAACTATAAAAGAAGTGATGTCCAAAAAATTATTGAGGACAGGGGAGGAAAAGTTTCATCAAGCGTTTCAAAGAAAACAGATTTTGTTCTTGCCGGCGCTGAAGCAGGCAGCAAGCTTGCTAAGGCTGCAGAGCTTAATGTAAAAATTATTTCTGAGGAAGAATTTCAAAAGATGATAAGCGAATAAAACTAACATATATATGCTCTATTTCTATAAGCAAAAATTATCTATTGCAGGGGGCTGTTGCACTAAGAATAAATACTACAATATATTGTGCTAATTTTAAATTTGCAAATCAATATATTGTATGTAAATTTCTTAGTGCAACAGCCCCATCTTTTTGAGAAATTAAGTAAATATGTGTATAAAACCTCATATAATTCAATAAGTATAAGGTGATAAGTGCATAAGTATAATAAGAAAACAATTATTATACTTATCACTATTGTATAATATTGTTAAATTTATCACGATTTAATGTGGTAAGGTGTTAAAATATTTATAAAAAATATTATGACTTATTGCGACAAGAAATGAAGTAATTAAGTTTTAAAGCACCATTTACAAATGCGGCAATTGCAGTAGTTTGAGCTTAACATTGAAAAATTAAATTAATTATATGTCGTATTTTGAAATAAATTCAAGTGGCTTAATCAATTGACCTAATATTCAAAAAAATATAAAATAAAATGTAATACATAAATAACATATATTAAATAGAATTAATGGCATAATGTGGGACATTATTTATTATTATATTAATTAATAATATTGCAAAATTTTATTAATTTTTATAAGAGAGGTGTGGCGATGGAGACAAGATACAATTTGGACAAGTTAACATTGTGGCAGTGCAATGACTATATGAAATATCTTCTTAAGTTTGATTTGGGAAATGAACATTATGTTTCTTGTCATTTGTTTGAATAATTAACTTAGTTCACTAATAAAATTTATATATAATGAAGTAATTTAATTACTTCAAAAAAAGGGGGGTCATTATGAACAAGAAGAATTTAACCAAAGTTTTAGCTTTATTGCTTAGTGTAATGATGCTGACTGTACTGTTTGCAGGGTGTGGTAAAAGCTCGTCTAAAGATGAAAACCAAAAGCTAGTTTATAATCTTGGTGCACAGCCAAAAACTATTGATCCAGCTAAAAACACTGCAGTTGATGGTGGAAATGTTATAAGTGCATGCTTTGAAGGGCTTACAAGATACAATGATGACGGAACAATAAAACCTGGTGTTGCTGAAAAGTGGGATATATCTGATGACAAACTTACTTATACTTTCCATTTGAGAAAAAATGCAAAATGGTCAGATGGAACACCTGTTACAGCCGATGACTTTGCTTATGCATGGAAGAGGGCTCTTGACCCAGCAACAGAAGCTGAGTATTGCTATCAACTTTTCTATATAAAAGGAGCAGAAGAATATTATACTGCACTTTCGAAGAAGGAAGAAGCAGATTTTAACAATGTAGGGGTTAAGGTAAAGGATAAGAATACCTTTGAAGTTACATTAAAGGCTCCTACACCATATTTCCTTGAATTATGTTCCTTCGCAACCCTTATGCCGATCAAGAAAGATGTAGTTGAAAAAGATCCTGAAGGCTGGGCACTGGATCCAGCAACCTATATAGGTAATGGGCCATTTAAGCTAACGGAAATTTCAGAAAAAGAAAAATATGAATTTGTTAAGAATGAAAAATATTGGGATGCTAAGAATGTCAAACTAAATGCAATGACCTTTGTTATGATAATGGAAGCATCATCAGCAATGGGTTCTTATGATAAAGGTGATATTGATTTTCTTGATAGTATCCCGGCAGAAGAGATTAAGAGATTAAAGGATGCTGGAGAATATAAGACAGTCCCATATATTGGAACATACTTTATTTGCTTTAACAACCAGAAAGCACCTTTTGATAATGAAAAGGTTAGAGAAGCATTTACACTTGCCATAGATAGGCAGCCTTTGATTGATGCAATATTAAAAGCAGGACAAAAGCCAGCAACAGCATATGTACCATATGGCATATATGAAGAGGGAACCACTGAGTTTAGAACAAAGGGTGGAGACTATTTTAAACCAGAAGGAGATGTTGCAAAGGCTAAGCAGCTTCTTGCCGACGCAGGATATCCAAATGGTCAAGGTCTCCCAGAAATAACTTATCTTTATAATACAAGTGAATCTCATAAGGCTATTGCTGAAGCATTGCAGAATATGTGGTATAGGAACTTAGGGATAAAGGTTAAGATTCAAAATATGGACTGGGCAGTATTCCAGGATGCAAGACAACAAGGCAATTATCAAGTTGCAAGACATGGATGGATAGGCGACTATTCAGATCCTATGACATTCCTTGATATGTGGGTAACTGGCGGAGGCAATAATGATGCTAAGTATTCTAACCCACAATATGATAAACTTATAAAGGATGCAAATGTTGAGCCTGACGCTAAGAAGAGAATGGGAATGCTTCACCAGGCAGAGGATCTATTGATGAAAGATTATGCAGTTTGCCCACTTTATTTCTATGTAAGCCAAGTTGTTGAAAAGCCTTATGTAAAAGGAATTTATAAGGTTCCAACTGGCGGATTATACTTTGAACATGCTTATATAGATGAAGATATAAAGGCAGGAAAAACTAAATAATAAGCTATAAAAAAGCAGGGATTTTTTTAATCCCTGCTTTTTTAATACTTATTTTATCCCTCTTGTAATAATATTTCTACTTTTTTCTAACTTGTCACACAGTCTGACGTGCCTGGTACTTTTGAATTAAAAAGTTAATGAAGCTGCAATGAAGTATTAACTTTTTAAATTTTCATACTACTATTTTGAATTAGAAATGATATAATGTTATTAATATACTAAGGTAATATTATACGTAGGGGATGTTTTATATGTTAAAAAATATTTATTAAAAATATTGTGACATATTACGACAAAAAATGAAACAATTAAGTTCTTGGAGCGTCATTTATAAATGCTGTAATTGTAATAGCTTGAGCTTAACATTGAAAAATTAAATTAATTATATGTCGTATTTTGCAATAAATTCAAATTGATTATTTAATTGACCTAACATTCAAAAAAATATAGAATAAAATGTAATACACGGATAATATACTTTAAATAAAACAAATAGCATAATATGCGATACTATTTTGCAATATTAATAAATAATATTGCAAAATTTTATTAATTTTTATAGGAGGGGTGTGGCTGATGGGGAATTACATATTCAAAAGGATTATTTCAAGTATCATTACACTTTGGGCAGTAATTACTATTACATTTTTACTTGCTCATGCAATCCCAGGTGGGCCGTTTTCAAAAAATGAAAAGCTTCCACCAGCAATAAGAAAGCAAATGGAGGCAAGATACAATTTGGACAAGTCAACATGGTGGCAGTACAAAGACTATATGAAACATCTTCTTAAGTTCGATTTGGGACCTTCCATGGTGTATAAAGGAAAAACAGTTCAAAGAATGATCCATAATGAGTTTCCAAAGTCTGCTCAATTAGGAATAGTTGCAGTATTAATTTCCATTTTAATTGGCATTCCCTTTGGAATTACTTCTGCATTGCGGCAGGGGAAATGGCAAGATCATACCGTAATGGTTCTTGCTACGTTAGGTATTACTGTTCCAAGTTTTGTTTTTGCAACTCTATTATATTACTTTTTTGTTGTTAAACTTGGATGGTTTCCATCGAGAGGATGGGGCTCAGCTGCTCATGTTGTGCTTCCCGCAATTGCACTTGCAGGATCACCTACTGCTTCCATCTCAAGAATAACAAGGTCAAGCCTTCTTGATGTAATAAGGCAAGATTATATTAGAACTGCAAAAGCAAAAGGCCTCCCAGATAAAGTTGTAGTTTACAAACATGCCTTAAAAAATGCTTTAATACCTGTAGTTACTTATTTAGGACCTTTGATTGCATCTATTCTTACAGGCAGCTTTGTAATTGAAAAGATATTTGTAATACCAGGTCTTGGAAGCGAATTTGTTGATAGCATTGGAAATAGAGATTATACAGTAATTCTTGGCGTTACTATATTTTTTGCTACTTTTCTTATAATATGCAATCTTATTGTTGACATTGTATATGTACTAGTTGATCCAAGAATTAAGTATGAAAAATAGAGCGGGGGGATATTATGGAAGCTAAATTAGATAAAAATTGTTTTGAGCCTTTAAAAGCAGAAAAAAACGGTGAGAATGAAATTGTAAAACCAAGTGAAACATATTGGCAGGATGCATGGAGAAGACTTAAAGAAAACAAGGTGGCAATGGTATCTTTATGTGTTTTAATATTTCTTGTGGTATTATGCATAGTTGGGCCTATGGTTTCCAAATATGATTATTATACAAATGATCTTACTAAGGGATATTTAAAACCGTCAAAGGAACACTATTTTGGAACAGATAATCTTGGCAGAGATTTATATGTCAGAGTTCTTACTGGAACAAGAATATCTTTTTCTGTAGGAATTGTAGCTGCAGCAATAAACTTTATTATTGGATGTTTATATGGCGGCATAGCAGGATTTTACGGCGGGATGACAGATAATATAATGATGCGTATAGTTGATATTATATATTCTATACCAACAGAGTTATATGTAATTCTTTTAATGGTTGCATTAAAAGATAAAAGCGGCAATGGGCTTTTAAACATATATATAGCACTTGGTATATCTTATTGGACGGGTATGGCCAGAATTGTCAGAGGACAAATTCTTACATTAAAACAACAGGAGTTTATACTTGCGGCAAAATCACTTGGTGCAAAAAATTCGAGACTAATAATTAAGCACCTTATTCCAAACTGTATGGGACCTATTATTGTTACACTTACAATGTCAATACCTTCTGCAATATTTACTGAATCCTTTTTAAGCTTCATAGGTCTTGGAGTTAATGCTCCAATAGCCTCCCTTGGAAGCCTCTGCAGCGATTCATTGCAATACTACAGGCAGTATCCATATACGCTCTTCTTCCCTGCATTAATGCTTTGTATAATGATGCTGGCATTTAATCTTTTTGGAGATGGGCTTAGGGATGCTCTTGATCCAAAAATGAGAAAGTAGGGGGGAAAAAAAGCATGGAAAAATTATTACAGGTTGAAAATCTTCAGACTTCATTTTTTACGTATGCAGGTGAGGTTAAAGCTGTTAGGGGAGTTTCTTTTGATGTAAATAAAGCTGAAGCTGTAGGAATTGTTGGTGAGTCTGGCTGTGGAAAAAGCGTAACTATGATGTCAATACTGCGGCTTCTTGTTGATACAGGTAAGGTTAAAGAGGGGAAAGCTATATTTGAAGGTGAGGATCTCCTAAAGATGAGTGAGAAGGAAATGCTTAAGATAAGGGGTAATGAAATAAGCATGATATTTCAGGATCCAATGACATCTTTAAATCCAGTTTTTAATATTGGCAATCAGCTTTCTGAGCCGCTTATAAGACATAAGGGAATGACAAAGGAAGATGCACTTAAAAAGTCAGAATCACTGCTTACCTTGGTAGGAATACCTCAGGCAAAAAACAGGTTAAAGCAATATCCCCATGAATTTTCAGGAGGTATGAGGCAGAGGGTTATGATTGCAATGGCACTAGCCTGCGATCCTAAACTTTTAATTGCAGATGAGCCTACCACTGCGCTTGATGTTACAATTCAAGCACAAATTCTTGATTTAATGAGGGATTTAAAAAATAAAATAAATACATCTATAATACTTATAACTCATAATCTTGGAGTTGTTGCAGATTTTTGCAGCAGAATCAATGTTATGTATGGAGGAATTATTGTAGAATCGGGAACAACAAGAGATATATTTTATAGGCCGCATCATCCATATACAATAGGGCTTCTTGGGAGTGTCCCAAATCCTAAAACACTTGTAAAGGAAAGATTAAAATCTATTGAAGGGCAGCCACCTGATTTATTAAAACCACCTACAGGATGTCCATTCACTCCGAGGTGCAAATATGCAATGAGAATATGTCAAGAAAAACAGCCTCCTTATTTTCAAATTGATGATGGACACACGGCTGCATGCTGGCTTAACCACCAAGATGCACCAAAGATTCCTGGGCTTTTTGAAGGGGGGGAAAGGTAATGGAGAAAAACATCGAATGTGATGAAACAATAAATAACAAATATTTAGTTGAAGTACAAGGATTAAAAAAATATTTTCCAGTTAGAAATGGATTTAGTAAAAAGACTGCAAAAAATGTAAAGGCAGTAGATGGGGTATCCTTTGGAATTAAAAAAGGTGAAACATTAGGGCTTGTTGGCGAATCAGGCTGTGGGAAAACAACTTGCGGAAGAACAATTTTAAAGCTATATGAGCCAACAGGAGGGAAGATAATATATGATGGAAAGGATATTACATCTTTAAGTTCTAATGAAATGTTAAAATACAGGCAAAGGATGCAAATAATCTTTCAGGATCCCTATGCATCATTAGACCCAAGAATGACAGTAGGAGATATTGTTGGGGAACCCATTGATATTCAAAAGAATATGACAAAAAAAGAAAGGAATGAACGGGTGCACTATCTTTTAAACAAAGTAGGCTTAAATAGTGAACATGCGAACAGGTATCCCCATGAATTTTCAGGTGGACAAAGACAGAGAATAGGAATTGCAAGGGCACTAGCTGTAAATCCTGAGTTTATAGTATGCGATGAACCGATTTCGGCCCTTGATGTTTCAATTCAGGCACAGGTTGTAAATATGCTTGAAGACTTACAGGGGGATTTAGGGCTTACTTATTTATTTATAGCTCATGATCTTTCCATGGTTAAATATATTTCAAAAAGAGTGGGAGTTATGTATCTTGGAAAGTTAGTAGAATTAGCGGAAAGTAATGAACTTTATACTCATCCGCTTCATCCATATACTCAGG
>ENA-UOOK01005225-UOOK01005225.1-fermentation-metagenome-genome-assembly--contig:-NODE-5225-length-13180-cov-6.138362_pt1 | contig 13180 bp, 13 predicted proteins | sample MGYA00245777_ERZ724023 | MGnify/ENA primary metagenome ERZ724023 (study PRJEB28704, sample SAMN03018312) | fermentation metagenome | biome: anthropogenic terrestrial biome; feature: soil; material... | reverse complement strand
TGCTCCTGTCAGCGAAAATAAAGCTTTGACATCGGACTTCTTGATACATGAAAAACTAATGTCGTACAATATAGACTGCATGTATATAGATTCTAAGGTTGTATATTTGAAAGGATACAGTAACGGATTTATAGGAGGCTCTTTAGGTTTGATTAATGATAAATTATTTTTGTCAACAGGTAAAATATTTGATAAAAATATTTCTGTTTCATTAAGGAAATTTATCCAATCGGCAGGATATATTTATGATGAAGCAACAAGAAAGCAAATTACAGACTTAGGAACGCTGATACCGATAATATAACCTCCCTTGACCGAGAGGAGTGACTAAGTGGAGCTATTATCATTAGAGTTAAATGAAAATGAAAATCATGAAATTTATAATAATATAAGAATTATTACCAATATAGATGAAAATGATATAAATATAGAATTATCGTCTACAGATGAAGGCAATATAAAAATAAGATATTTTACTGATAATAAAATAAACAAAAAAGAGTACATTGAAAAAATAACAGCGAAAATAACCAAGCTTTTGGTAGAATACACTAAATTAGTTGGTATAAATACTTTAAAGGAAAATTACTTTTATTTTGATGAGGATGAAGTAGGCTCAATAATATCCGATATTGAGGAAGAAATAGACAATGATATCAAAATACACATAATTATTAAAAATAAATTTAAAGAAGTTATAGAAAAATCAAATTCCATAAATTTAAACGGATTTGTAAACTTCAGATTAAAGTTTTTAAAGCTTTATGCAGCACAAGTGGTAGAAAGATGCATTGACTCATATTTGATGAAAAAGGAATACATGGATTTTATAAGTATTATAAAATTAATATCAGATTCCGAAGAAAGTCAATATGATATTGTAAATGTAATGTTTAATAATAATAAAATCCAGGTTTATGATAAAAATATGCAGAAGCTTAATTATTTGTCAAATGTGGAGTTTTCAGCTGAATTGAACACTGAATCAACATATAACGAAACTGTAATAAATATTTTAATGAGTGTGTCACCGAAAAAGATAATACTGCATGATTTAAAGATAGATAAGAAAAATAAAGAAGCATATAATACTGCGGATATAATAAAAAGAATATTTGAGGGGAAAGTCGAAACTTGCCCCGGATGTAAATATTGCGAGTTTTTATAAAGAGTAACGCTTTTGTCATCCTGAGCGTAGCGAAGGATCTCAGGGTTTTAAAAGATGAGATTTCGCAGTCTCATTCACCAAAATACTTGCTCCCTTTGGTCGCGTATTTTGGGAATTCGTTGCGAATGACCTACCGCCATTTTTCAGAAAAAATACTCTGAAAAACGGGGTTAGGGCATCTTTCGAGCTAAAGCTCTCAGAATGACACGTAGCTTATTCATAGCAATGACAGAGTAGAGGGGTGCTCAAAAAAGGCACCCCGTGTTTTTACTTTGCCATTAATTCAGTCCATCTGTCAGAGTATAACTCAATAAATTCCTTTGGGTCTCTCAACATTTCCATTCTATCAATATCTTCTTCAGGAATGTTAAAAGCAGGATTGTTCAATAATTCTTCATCCACTTGTTCGATAGCCTCCGTATGAACTGTTGAGTACCATACTTCGTCAATGTTTCTTAATGTTGAATCTGTAGAGCATAGGAAATCAATGAGTTTTTCAGATAGCTCCTGTTTTTCGGTAGTTGAAGGAATAACCATTGCATCAATCCAAATATTACTTCCTTCCTTTGGAATTACATAATCCAAATTTTCATTTTCAGACATTGCCGCAACAGCTTCCCCTGACCAAACAAGTGCCATATCAGCTTCTTCATTTACCATTATAGCAGGTGAGCCATCTGTTATATAAGCCATCACAAGAGGCTTTTGCTCAACCAGTAAAGCTTTTGCCTCATCAAGCTCCTTTTCGTCAACCGTGTTAAGTGAATATCCCAATAATTTAAGTGCGGCTGCAAATGAATCCCTTTGCGAATCCATCATTATTATTTTCTGAGCATGAGCTTCATCCCAAAGCATTGCCCAGCTGTCAGATGATGCATCAACGGTATTTTTGTTATACAATATACCTAATGTTCCCCAAAAATAAGGAACCGAATATTCGTTAGCCGGGTCATATACATGGTTTTTAAAATCTTCGCCGATATATTTATAATTTGGAATATTATCAAAATTCAATTTATTAACCAAGTTTTCATTAATCATACGTTCAATCATATAGTCGGTTGAAAAAATCAAATCGTATTTCGAAGCACCGGATTTCACCTTGATATACATTTCTTCCGGAGTTGAATATGTGTCATATTTAATTGTAACATTATTGGCCTTTTCAAATTCCGTCAATAAACTTCTGTCAATGTAAATATCATAATTCAAAACATTCAATGTTTGTTTTTCTTCAGGACTGCATCCTGTTGCAGCAATTAATATTAAACTTAAGATGGAAACTATCAGGATTAATTTTCTTTTCATTTTATACCTCACTTTTATTTATATTTTTAGATTTATCGTGACCGTTTTTTCTTTTATTTATTAACAGCATTAACAATAATACAACGGCCAGCATAATTGTTGATAAAGCATTAATAGTAGGACGGACACCTCTTCTTGCCATGGAATAAATTACAATTGAAAGATTTGTAACACCTTCGCCCTTGGTAAAGTAACTTATGATGAAATCATCAATGGACAATGTAAATGCCATCAAAAACCCCGTAATAATTCCCGGCTTTATTTCAGGAAGTATTACTTTCCTGAGAGCATACATGGGAGTTGCTCCTAAATCCATGGCAGCTTCGGTCATGTTCACATCAAGCTGCTTTAACTTTGGAAGTATTGACAATATTACAAAGGGAATGCTGAAGACTATATGAGACAATAACATTGTATTAAATCCAAAATCCATATTAAATGAAATATATAAAATCATCAAAGATATACCGGTAACAATATCAGGATTAACAACGGGAAGGTAATTAACATTTAATATTATGGTTTTTTGTCTTCCTTTCATGCTGTTTATTCCTATTGCTGCTATTGTACCCATAATCGTTGATACGATTGCTGAAATAATTGCTATTGATATTGTGTAATAAAACGCCGAGCGTATATCATGGTCATAGAAAAGCTCAATATACCACTTTAATGAAGCTCCTGTCCAGTTTCCCCTTGATTTTGATTCATTGAAGGAAAATACAGCAAGCACTATAATGGGAGCATACAGGAATATAAATATTATAACCATGTATATTTTAGATAAATATTTTTTTACCATAATCTTGCTCCCCCTTCCTTATCAATATCAAATTTATTCATAATTGACATGGATAAAAGTATTATAAGCATCATCACTATGGATATGGCTGAACCGAAATTCCAGTCCCCGCTTAAAATAAACAGCTTTTCCACCAAGTTTCCTATCATCATGCTTTTATTTCCTCCCAAAAGCTGAGGAATGATAAATGTGCTTACCGCAGGCATGAAAACCATAATAATTCCGGAAATAACACCGGGCATGCTCAAGGGTAAAATAACCTTTTTAAAAACAGTTTTTTTATCTGCTCCCAAATCATCAGCTGCTTCCAAAAGAGCTTTGTCCATTTTACTTAGTGCAGTATAAATGGGAAGTATCATAAAGGGAATAAAGTTATAAACCATACCCATTACGGTAGCGCCCCTTGTATAAAGCATATTAAACCTTGGAAGACCTAAGAAAGCAAAAAAGTTATTCAGAATTCCATTGTTTCCAAGTATGGTCATCCAAGCATATGTCCTAAGGAGCATATTCATCCACATGGGCAGTATACACAAAAATAACAATGTATTTCTCCTCGACACATGTGTGTTTGAAATTATTAATGCCGCAGGATATCCAAGTATCAAACATATCACTGTTGATATTGCAGCCAAGTAAATAGAGTCCCATAAAATGTTCAAATATATGGGTTGAAAAAATTCCTTAAAATTCTCTAAAGTAAAATGAATTGTTGCAAGTCCACGTGATTCTTTTGTTGTAAAGCTGTATAAAAGCACCAAAAATGCCGGTAAAGCAATAAATAATAATATCCATACCACATAGGGGTAAGCAAAATATTTTGTTCTGTCTTTCATCGTTAAACCCCCTTAAACATAATATGAATATCGTCAGCATCCAATGTCAGACCTACAGTTGCACCTACAGGAGCCATATCAGTTGAATGAACCAAAAACTCAAAACCCTTTGCAGCGATGTCCATTTCATAATGAACACCCTTGAATGTAATCGACTTTACAACCCCTTCCAATTTTCCTTCACCTGCAGGAGTTAAATCCAAGTCTTCAGGGCGAATAACCACATCAACTTCTTCACCTCTTCCAAATCCAGCATCAAGACATTCAAATTGCTTTCCTAAAAATTCAACCAAATAATCATCAATCATAACTCCGTCCAATATATTGCTTTCTCCGATAAAATCAGCAACAAATGCATTTTGAGGCTCATTGTATATATCCAGGGGGGTACCCATTTGCTGAATAATTCCTTCATTCATAACTACAATTGTATCGGACATTGTAAGAGCTTCTTCCTGGTCATGAGTTACATATATAAATGTAATTCCAAGCTGCTTCTGCATAGCTTTAAGCTCATGCTGCATTTCTTTTCTTAACTTTAAATCCAAAGCTCCCAAAGGTTCATCAAGCAAAAGCACCTTAGGTTCATTTACCAAAGCCCTTGCTATGGCAATACGCTGCTGCTGTCCTCCGCTTAACTGATCAATCCTTCTCTTACCATAATTTTTAAGATTGAAAAGCTCCAACATTTTTTCAACCTTGTCGGAAATGGTATTCTCATCCATTTTCTTTATTCTGAGACCAAATGCTATGTTTTCATAAACATTTAAATGAGGAAACAAAGCATATTTTTGAAATACAGTGTTCAGCTGTCTTTTAAAGGGAGGAACATCATTAATTAAATGGCCGTCAAAATAAACTTCACCCTCATCAGGAGTTTCAAATCCGCCTATAATTCTAAGAGTTGTTGTTTTTCCGCAGCCGCTTGGTCCCAAAAAAGTCACGAATTCATTTTTCTTAACAGACAAAGTAATATCATCAAGAACAATTTCTCCGTCAAATTTTTTGGTTATATTATTTAATTGTATAATTGCATTATCCATTTGTACCTCCTGATTAAAAGTATGGCGGAGTACTTATCCATAGTACCCGTGCCGTGCCTTTGCCGGCATTTTCTATATAATGAGTTTTATTTGTCTTAATGTAAAACGACTCGCCTTTTTTGACCTTATAAACTTGATTGCCATAATTTAAAAGTATTGAGCCGTTTAATACATAACCGAACTCTTCACCTTCATGAGGCTCGTCTTCTTTAGTTTTGCTGCCGCTCCCAAGCTCCACCAATATGGGCTCCATTTTATATTTCTGAGCATTTGGAACAATCCAGTTTATAATATAATTATCTTCCGTTTCTTTTACAAACACATCATCATGTTTAAATACTATTTTATTGTCCACTGCTTCGTTGAAAAAGCTTCCTAAATCAGTACCTAAACATTCCAAAATATCCGTGAGAGTTGCTATGGAAGGAGAAGTTAAATCTCTCTCAAGCTGTGAAATATACCCCTTTGTCAATTCGCATCTGTCAGCTACTTCCTGCTGAGTCATTGAATTGGCAACTCTTATTCTTTTTAAATTTTCTCCGATATTCATATGCACCTCACATTTATTATTAAACTCAAAGTTTAAACTTACTAAACTTCCAAACAGCTTTTATTATACATATCCACACCCCTCTTGTCAATAAGAATTTTTCACAATTTATTTACTTCTAACGCTGCATAAATTGGAAGTTATTCATGGTGCTTAATTAAAATTATGGATTAGTGATTCTATTTTTTCCGAAAGCAACTACGCTTCTAGTGTTTCCCAATTCTGAGTGTTTTTCGCTAGTTGTGTACCCCATAAAACTTATGAGATAGAAAAGTCTCAAAAATAATAATATTCTCAAAAACGAGAATAAATTCTGTTTTATTGGCAAAATACGTTGGCATGCGTTTTGCAATAATTAAGACAAGGAACTAAAGCAAAAAAATGTTTAAGTAAAGGAGGATGTTTATATGTGATGATTATTAAAAGATTTAATATTTGATAACACAATGCTTTATTATGCAATGAAAAAAGCACCGAAAGGTATAATCATTGTGATAGGATGGGAAATCAAATACATGCGTGTTCTGGAGAAATGGTTATCCCTAATAAAAACTTTGGGTTCAATTTTGATAGTACTATAGTTTGCTTACAGAATTGACAGCCGTAAAAGCCTGTTCAATTTGTTATTGTAATTTACTATAAAACATTATTGCCTAGAACACTTAAAAGTAGTTTAAAACATATTATATGAGGAGGAAATGAAATGATTAATGTTGCTATTTGTCAATGTGGTAGTACAGGAACAACTGAAGAAAATTTCGAAAAGATGGTATCTTTATTTGAGAAGGCAGTGAGAACTCGCAATAATTTAGATTTAGTGGTATTCCCAGAATATGCTTATAATTCTCCATTAAACATAGATGAATCGAAAAAGGTAGCTATCGATATAGAGAAAGATCACCCATTTATTAATAAAATGAAAGAATTAGCAAAAGAGTATAAAGTAAATCTTATACCTGGTAGTTTTGTAGAAAAAGCTCCTGGAAATAAGGTGCAAAACACCTCCATATTTATCAATCGTGATGGTGAAATAATTGGTAAATATAGGAAGATGCATCTGTTTGATGCTGCTTCTTATAAAGAGTCAGCATATGTGTCGCCAGGAAATGAAATGTGTTTAATTGATGCTGACTTCGGAAGGATTGGTCTAATGGTTTGTTACGATTTAAGATTCCCAGAATTAGCAAGAAGTATGTGCTTGCAAGGTGCTGAAATGATAATTGTTCCAGCAATGTTTCCTTCAGGTCAACCTTTGCCTCCAAGAGTAGATGATTGGGACTTACTAATACGTAGTACAGCACTAACTAACCTAACATATGTAGTAGCTTCTAATCAATTCGGATCTGTTCATAATGAGAATCCTTTCGGTAGATCTGGTATTGTTGATCCAAGAGGCATTGTTGTAGCAAGTGCAGGTGGGCGAGAAGACATAGTATTTGGCTCCATAGATTTAGATTATCAAAATCAAGTTAAAAAGAATCTAGCAGTTTGGGAAAATCGTAGACCGGATGTATATAAAATATAGTTATTAGATAGAAGTTCTACAACTACTTATTATGAAACAAACGAAAGCTTCAAATGAAAATGTGTATAAAGTTTCGTATAAATGGTAACAACACCATTAAGGAAGGGAAATATTACCATGAGAAACGAAACTTTTTTGTTATTGTATATGGATAATTTACTGCTTTTATTACAGACTTTTTTGCTATGTGAGCTAATTCGACTGTCTCATTTTTTGTTTCAGGTATAAATGTCACATCATTATAAATGTTCAAGTCTAAATTTTTATCATTAATAATCAGGGTTTCAAAGAAAGTTAATCCTGCAATGTATTTTCCAATGCCATTTTCTAAGTGATAACCGTCATTGGTGAGCTGATTACCAATTGCATTGAGGTGTTCGTTTGTGCGAGCATTTTGTATTGCTGTGCCGCATGGAATTATTATATCAATTTCTGTTTCCTCAATTGCTTGCTTGTTGGATTCGACAATGCAGCGATACATATTGAATTGGTTATAGCTATAATAGGCAAAGCCTTTATTGCTGCTGCCTGAAGAATAAGCCCAAGTCGTATTTAGAGCAAATTTCGCATTAGAATTTTTTGAAATTGATTTAACATAATCAACCAAATCATTCAAGTAAGGCTGATAAGTATCGTATAATCCGGAATTTTCGGATGATTGTTGAAATGTTATGTAATCCAAAGGCACAAAGTATTTTAATAGACTTTAAAACATACAATATTCCCATAGTTAAGTCATTGGTAAAGTTGGGAGTGGACTGTGAACTGTCGGGAAGAAATGATATTGTAATTGACGGAAAGAAGTTTTCAGGCATTGCTCAAAGTATTATAAAAGGAAGAGTTTTGAATCGCGGAACCCTGCTTTTTGATTCTAAACTGGATACTTTGTGTAAAGCATTAAATGTAAAACGAGATAAAATAGAATCTAAGGGAGTAAAGTCCGTATCCAGCAGGGTGACAAACATTAAACCCTATGTTAAGTATGATATTAATGAGATAAATATGGCTATGGAAGATGTTTCAATGGATGAATATCTTGACAGGATTACAAAGGAAGAATTCCTGAAATGTTTATTCAGTTAAATGCTTAGGGGACAACTGTCACCTCTATCTTGAAAAAAAGTTACGCAATTATCGAAGGAATTGTTTAGTGGTAATTTTTATTGTAAATTAAGATGATTGTTGATACAATAAAGGTAGGAATTGTTAAAGTATTACTCAGGAGAAAGAAAATCAAAGTTAAACCAAGCGAGGGGCAGTCAACTACCGGTTTTTTTGTTGGACTTTTGATTTGTTTAATAGGGTTATTTGTTGTAATACCATCGGCAGGTGTTTTTTGGGTTTTTTTGACCATTATTGCAATTGTCATTACGGTTATGCATGGTAAAAATGCATTTACGGTAGAAGGTATATCGACTCATAAAATACTTTTAAAATTCATGAAAGATTCTGCTGAAGTAATAAGATATGAAGATCGTGTATATATTTCGGATTCAAAAAAAGAATGGAAGAAATAACGATTTTGTATGAAAAGGTTTTATGATTAAGGAATATGATATTAAAGTTTATATGGTCACTGTTATAATAAGAGATTTTAAGAGAGGAGAAGTAAAATGACATTATATGACATAAGGGATTATTTGAATTCATTATTAGAATTGTTTGCGACATTGCTTGATTTGGAGCTGACGATACTGTCAAATTATCCGGTTACCAGAATTTCTGGAACAGGATTCTACGGTACCACAAAAGCAAATCTTACACAAGAAGTTTGGCAAAGAAGCTATACTTATCGTGTTCTGGAAAGCGGTGAACCGCTTATAGTACTTCATACTGCAGAACGCATCAAACACATGCCAGAAGAATTTTGCGGTAAATATTATTCTATTCTATTATACCCTATCCATCATAATACACAGTTGCTTGGCGTTATTGTGTTAGCTTCGTTTTCTGAAAAACAGCAAAACTTTTTACTTAAGAAAAAAGATCAACTAATGAAATTTCTTGAGCTTACTACAGAATTGATAGACTACAAATTAAGCCAAGATGAGTATCAAAACAATCTTGAACTAATGAATAAACAATTAATTTTAGTTAGTGAGAATTTGGATGATGGTGTTGTATTATGTGCTAAAGACAAAATCATATGGTTAAATACTAAGGCTAAAACTCTTTTACAGATAGAGAATCCAGAACGATATAACGACATGCTTGAAAAAGTCTTAATTATTGCAAATAAGGCGGCTGCACAAAAAGAAAAGTTAGAACACAAAATTCAATATAAAAGGAAAAAAGAAACCAATACATTAATTATTCGGGCTATTCCACTTGATGATAATAAACAACATGTAATGTGTCTAATATTTCCATTTTCAAAGATTCAGGATATTATTCTGCAAAGAGACAAAAAATTCAAGGAAGATGAAAGTGATGTTATCATTGCAGAGAGTAAATTGATGAAAAAATTGTTAGATGACGCAAGAAAAGTTGCAAATAATGATTCTGATATCCTTATTAGGGGAGAAAGCGGAACGGGTAAGGAAATTGTTGCACGTATGATACACTCATCTAGTAAAAGAAAAAATAAACCATTAGTTGTACTGAACTGTGCCGCCATACCTGATACATTGTTAGAAAGCGAATTATTTGGATATGAGGACGGAGCGTTTACAGGTGCTCGTAAAGGAGGTAAAATAGGTAAATTTATGTTGGCAGATGGCGGAACTTTGTTCCTTGATGAGATTGGTGATATGCCATTATATCTTCAGGCAAAACTGCTTCGAGCTATAGGAGAACGTGAGATTAGCCGCTTAGGTGGGAACAAAGATTCTGAACATATTGATGTCCGCCTCATATCAGCTACAAACAAAAATCTTGAAGAGATGATTAATTCAGGACAATTCCGAAGTGATTTGTATTATCGAATAAATGTTGTACCGCTTGTAATAGCACCGCTTCGTGAGAGGAAAGAAGATATTGAACCGTTAATAAAATATTTTTTGCAAAAATACAACAAAAAACTTAATAAAGATATTCAAGGACTGTCGAATGATGTGCTGAGAATACTGTTGAATTATGAATGGGAAGGTAATGTCAGACAACTTCAAAACTGCGTTGAATACATGATGAACTTTTCGACTGGTAAGATTATGACGGAGGATACTATTCCTAAAAATATTGCCAATGCAGCTATTTCTAAGCACTCAGTGGAAGTGCCGCATCATATGAATAATACTATGGAATCCATAAAGCCACTTCAGTATATGATAGCAGAATATAAAAGGAAAGTTTTTATTAACTTTAAGAATAAATACAAAGGCAAACCAACGTTGGCTGAAATAAATGATTTTTGCGAGCGATTAGAAATAAGCAGAGCAACATACTATAGAGAAATGGCGAATTCTCAAAAATGAGAATTTACAAGTCTCATTTTTGAGAATTATCATATATGAGAATTCTTGTAGATGTAGTTTTTCAGAAATATGTATATTAGAAAATGTGTAATTCTTATAGAATTACCGACCGTGTTTAAACTGCTTTATATTTTGGCATGATATTTGCTTGTTATAGAAGTGTATAGCGCGCTAAAATATAAAGCAGTTTATTATTGAACTATAAGGAGGACTTTTATGAAAATAAATCTTAGAGATATGACTTGGGTAGAGTTTTCAGAGTATAGCAAAACAGCTAAGACAGTAATTATTCCTGCGGGCGCTTGTGAAGTATATGGTCCGCATCTACCGCTTGGAAGCGATATTCTTGTTGCCAAGAGGGTTTCTGAACTTGTTGCACTTGAGGTTAATGGAATTGTTGGACCTTGCGTAGAGGTTGGACAATCAAAAAGTTTAAATAGTTTCCCTGGAACAATTGGTATTTCAGCTAAAGCATTGACCGATGTTTATAAAGAAATGATAGACGAATTTATCCGTCTTGGATTTAAGAACTTCTTTGTTCTTAATACGCATTTGCATAACACTCAACCACTAAATGAAGTACTTGAAGATGCACGAATTAAAAATGGTATTAAGTACGGACAGATAGGTTGGTGGCAGTATATTCCTGCTTTTACGGATGATATATGGGAGACATCTAATCCACATGGTCATGCGAGTGAAGCGGGTACTTCTTGCTTGCTATATCTATACCCAGATCTTGTCGATATGAGTAAGGCAGTAAAAACTGACAGTATGTTCGACAATAAGTGGCAAGGAATAGCTATTGATGTGCCATATGCAGGTTATACTGATACCGGAACTCTTGGTGATGCTACAAAGGGTACCGCGGAAAAAGGAAAAATTGCAGTTGATCGTGGTGTTGCACGAATTGTAGATTATATTAAGAACTATCTTGAAGCGTAAGGTTTGAATGAGTTTGATAATTTAACAAATGTATACATTAAGAGAAATCAGGAGGATACTTATGAAAAAATTTTTGGTGATTATTTTGTTTTCACTATTGTTATTAAATTTAGTTGCCTGTAGCAATACTACTACAGCACCTAAAACAGAATCAAATGAAACATCTAATCAAAACGACTCCGTTTATGACAAGGTTAATCTCAAAATAAGTTATGCAACTAGCGATGCTGGAATGGATGGCATTGCTGCAATTAAGTTTGAAGAATTAGTTGAAGAAGAGAGTGGAGGAAAAGTTCAAATCGATCGTTATCCAAATTGTCAATTGTCTGGTGGTGACATGATTCGCCATGTTGAGATGATTATTGGTGGTGGTGCATTTGAATTAGCTATAATTTCAACGTCCTCTTTTTCCGATGTAAATCCGCAATTTCAGGTAACGTCTATTCCTTTTGCATTTGCAGACTATGATACTGCTTATAAATACGCGGATTCCACTGGTGGCGAATGGGCTAAAAATGAATTTGCTAAAATGGGTATTGTAAGATTGGACAGTTTTTCAAATGGAATTATGCAGATTGCTAATAATAAAAACGAAGTGCATTCACCAAAAGACCTGAAAAATCTGAAAATGCGTACATATGGTGACCTGCAGATGTCATTGATGCGCGATTTTGGTGCTGACCCAACAAATCTTAGCTGGAGTGAATTATATTCAGCACTTCAGACTGGTGCCGTTAATGGCAATATGAATGGTTATCAGACTTTGTGGTCTGGCAGTTTGCATGAAGTTCAGCCTTATATTACTGAAGTTAATGTTACCTGGTCAGAGTATGCTTTCTTGGCGAACCAAGCTAGTTGGGATAAATTGAATTCTGCTACACAGTTACTCATTCAGGAATGTGTAACAGAAGCTTCTTTATATGCTCGTGAACACATCAAATCTGCGGAGAAACAAATCAAGCAAGACATGATTGATTTCGGAGTTTCAGTTTATGTACCTACTGCAGAAGAAATGGCAGAATTCAAAGAAGCTGCTGCTAATACAATCAATAAATACAAAGAAATTAGCGGCGATGAAGCATGTAAGGCATGGGGTATTGAGTAATTATACCTAATAATTATGGAAATAAAGTGAGCGCCACAGAGATGTGGCGTTTCATACAAGAAGGGAGATTCTAAATATTTATGCAAAAACGATTAAGTTTTGAATCTATTGTAGTTGCTCTGGTACAATTTATTATGTTAGGACTTGTATTTGTTGGGGTATGGTCACGTTATTTGTTGCACTTTTCAATATCCTTCACAGAGGAATTGGTTTGCGCAATGTTTGTTTTACTTTCCACAATGGGTGGAGCATTGGCATCAAAAGATAATTCGCATTTTACATTAGATTTGATTACTGGAATGATGAAACCTACCATGCAGAAGCGCTTTTTAATCTTTAATACTTTTCTTACCTTCATAGCTGCTGCAGCATTGTTTATAAGCGGTATTACTATGGTGATGACCCAAATGAAAATTGGAAGCCTATCAATTGCATTAAAAGTACCTGCTTGGATTTATGGCTCATTTGTACCAGATCGGAAGAGC
>ENA-UOOK01005224-UOOK01005224.1-fermentation-metagenome-genome-assembly--contig:-NODE-5224-length-13181-cov-3.946823_pt1 | contig 13181 bp, 12 predicted proteins | sample MGYA00245777_ERZ724023 | MGnify/ENA primary metagenome ERZ724023 (study PRJEB28704, sample SAMN03018312) | fermentation metagenome | biome: anthropogenic terrestrial biome; feature: soil; material... | reverse complement strand
CTGCAGCCCAGGAAAACATGGCGCGAGAATATGAACTTGACGCGCTGGCGTATTATTATCATGGTGCAGAAGGCAATGATTACGAAGCGCTTCAGGGAGGTTTCATTGTCGGTCACTCATTATTGACTGCCGCGGGTATCCCATGCTCCGGCGAAGGCGATTTGAAAACAGCCCTGGCTATGAAAATATGCGATATATTGGGGAAAGGAGGGAGCTTTACTGAAATCGTCGCGGTTGACTATAACAGAGAGACTATTATTCTTGGCCATGATGGACCGTTCCATATAAAGATAGCAGATGGAAAACCGGTATTAAGAGGAATGGGTATTTATCACGGTAAAAGAGGAAGTGGTATTTCCGTTGAGGCAAATGTAAAAGCCGGACCAGTGACGACTTTGGGAGTGACGCAAACTGGAGACGGAAAGATGAAGATGATTATCAGTGAAGGTGAAGCCGTGAAAGCTCCTATTTTGCACATAGGTAATACCCAAACCCACGTCAGATTCGGCAGTCACCCTGATGAATACATGGATCGCTGGTTTGCAGAAGCCCCAACCCACCATTGTGCCATGTCTGTCGGCAAGAATTCCTCCATATTTATTAAGACAGCGGAACTGCTCGGAATTAACAAGACCATAGTTTAATTTAAGGAGTTAAGTAGAAATATGAATGATATTAATCAGATAAATCAATTCTTTAACAATCCTCCTCACCTTGTGGGAGCATTGTTCTGGTTACACGGAACAGAGACCAGGGAGCAGCTGTGGACAGCATTCAGAAATGTTGTTGAATCTGGTATTGGGGAATTGGTTTTGGAATCAAGGCCTCATTGGAATTTTATGGGGCCTAAATGGTGGAGTGATTTAAAATTATTGCTTGAATGGAGTGCGCATGAAAACATAAAAACCTATTTATTTGACGAGAAATGGTTTCCAAGCGGCGTCGCAGGAAATGTCATACAAAAATTCAATCCGGATTTCAGGCGTATGTCTGTCCGCTATCAATCAATTCGCTATCGGGGTCCCCAGTCCAATATCAGCATAATGCTGCCATGGACAGAGAAACCTGATTCCAGTATCATTGGAGTATATGCATACCCTGTGACCAACTGGCAAATAAACTGGGAAGAAAATATCGATTTGACAAAAAGACTTCTTGTTGATAGTTCATATCATATGCATGGAATAATGAATGCACTTCGATGGGATGTTCCTGAGGGCGATTGGATCGTAATATTTATCATTACGGATCGTGAGGATAATTACATAGATCCTATGAATCCTGAAGCTGTACAAGCTTTTATCGATTATGTGTATGAGTCGTCCAGGCAGCAGCTTACCGAGTATTTCGGGAAATCTTTGGCAGGGTTCTTTTTTGATGAACCAGGGTACTTTTGCGACGTAGATAGAATACCATGGAGCCCTGGGATAAGGAAAGCCTTTATAGAATCAAAAGGGTATGACCTTATGCCTTATATGCCCTTAATATGGCTGCATACTGGTGCACACTACTTTAAATATGATTTTTTTAATGTTTTAAACACTTTATATGCTGAAACCTATTATAAACCTATTCAAACATGGTGCCATAAATATAACTTAAAAATAATTGGTCATTGGTATGAGCATGAAGCATGTCCGGAACAAGGAGAAAGGTTCATGTTCCATGAGAGATTGGGAGAAGGACCGGGAGATTTCTTCGAAGTTTCAAAATATGCAGATGAGGGAGGTGTTGATTTGGTATGTAACCAGATAATACCCGGAGAACAGAACAGGGATTATTGGGGACTTCCGAAGTTGGCAAGCTCTGTGGCTCATATATACAATCTGAAGGACGACTTGGCTATGTGTGAGGCATTTGGCGCATATGGCTGGCATATAGGCTTGCGTATGATGAAATGGCTGACAGATTGGCAAGCTGTAAGAGGAATTAATCATTTTATTTTACACGCTTTTAATCCAAGATTTCCCGATCTGGATTGTCCTCCATATTATTACGATGGCGGATACAATCCACAATGGCCATATTTTTCAAATTATGTGAAATACGTTAATAGATTGGCTTTTTTCCTTCGGGGAGGAAAACATATCGCTCCACTACTTGTTTTATACCCCGGAGCTATGGGATATGCAGGAAAGACGTTCCCAATTGAAGATACACAGCGCTTCCTGCAGGAAATACAATGCGATTATGATTTGGTTCCTGCAGAAGTATTGATAAATGAAGTTCGTTTAATTAGTGGCAGAATGCTGCTTCATAAAGAATCATACCAAGGTATTGCCATCTCAGGACAAGAAGTGATAACCGAAGCATTGCTGAAAAAATTATTTGAATTGTCGGAAGCACGGATTCCCATATTTTTTCTATACCAGACGCCAAGAATGATTTTGACTAAAATGGCCAGGAAGATTGGAGATAATACACAAATAGAAAAACTACTTCAAAATAACAACGTATTTGTAATCGATTCTCATATGGAATTGGAAAGTTATTTGCACAAAAACGGTATAGAGCGTCCTTTGGAATTCTGCGGAAAGGGGAAAAGCGGATTAAGAGTTTTGAATAGGCTATTTGACAATAATGTACCCATGTGGTTTCTAAATAACGAAAACGTCAATGAGACAGTATCAGGAAAGATCATATTGAAAGGCGTTGCTCCGGAGACAGTAATAACTGCTTTTGAGCCTTTGACCGGAGAGGCGTGGGATTTGAAGCCGATAGAAAAATGTAAAAACGCGGGATATGAGGTGCTGATACCTCCGTATCATTCGTTGATTTTAGTTCCTGGAGAGCTAATGTTGCCTTGTAACGAGCCGGCAGCTTATAAGGAAATGTCTAGATATTCACAATGCATTTCAATACCTGAGGAGTCAATTACTTTGGAATGGGTTTCTGGAAATATTAAGGGACTTCCATCCTGGTTGACTTTGGATAAAAGCTTTTCTGGAACAGCAGATTATGTGTGGAACTGGAATATAAACGAAATTGATGATTTAAAGGAAATATTGCTGGATATAGGAGAAGTCTACGAAATTACTGAGCTATACGTGAATGACATTTTCGTTGGATCATCCATTGTTCCTCCGTATAGGTTTCATATCAGGCCATATCTTCATAATGGAATGAATAGTTTCCGAGTCAAGGTGACAAATGTGATATCAAACAAGATGAGAGACAGTCGTGAATTTGAAGATATCACTCCTTCATGGAAAAAGAAAAGAGATATCGTATCTGTTGAGACGGATGGCGGTTTATTAGGTCCGATATCAATTTATTTTTAGTAAATGGGAGATAGAAAGGCGAGTAGTTTTTTATAACAATGATAGGAATCAAGCATGGATAGACTGGAGGTATGGCTAATGAACATAAGCTGGCAACGATGTGAAAGTATTGTCGCAACAGGTGAATTAAAACAGCATTTAAGATATTCGAAAATAATACCGGGGACCATGAAAATCAGGTCAAAACCATCCCCATCGGATGAGGAGAATATTGATTACATCGAAAATGAAGATTACATAGTTGATTATAATAATGGTTTAATACAGCGTATAGCATCAGGTCGTATACCAGATTGGGCGAAACATGCCCTTTATGGGAGGGAGAATTTTGACCATACTTTGTATACTGATTATAGTAACAAAGACTATTTTATTTATGCTGATTACATGTTTGAAGCAGAAGGAGTCCAATTGATAGGAGAAGAGGTCGTCCAGAGAAAACTTTTGGACTTGAACAAATTGAAATCCAGGGGAATGATCAGGTATGTCGTTTTTGGAGACAGCATAAGCACTGGTGCTGAAGCAAGCGGAAAGGAGCGTATGTTCTTTAACCGGTTTGCAAATTTACTAAAAAAGATATGTGAAGTGGAAGTTGAAGTCATCAACAAATCTATTGGAGGAGAAGATAGTAGCGGGGGATTGATGAGGCTTGAGAAGGATGTGCTGGCTTTGTCACCTGATTTGGTGAGCATAGGCTATGGCATGAATGATCAAAACAAGATTCAAATTGGTAATAAAATACCACCAAATGAATTTGGTGAAAACATTAGCAATATTGTTAGACAAATAAGCGAAAAAACCAATGCAGAAATCATTTTGCTGACACCTTGCATTCCTAATCCGTTGTGGAAATACACCAGCGGAGACATGGGCTTGTATGCTGACCAAATAAAAATGGTGGCTAAACGGTTTGGCGTATGCGTTGCTGACGTATTTTTCTTATGGCAGCAGGAGTTGAATGCGGGTAAAGCTCACGAAAGCTTGCTTGCAAACAATATAAACCATCCCAATGATTATGGACACTGGATTTATTTTATGGCCTTGAAAAGTACACTGGCATATAAACAGAAAATAGTCTGATTTTACAATTTAACAAAATTTTTGTTATAATTTAAAGAACAACCTGACTTTTGCTGCAAAACAAGTGAGAAATTGCCTGAAACTTCTCTAAAATAGAGCAATTTCGATGCTTTTGTTTTTGGTGTAAAGTTGTAGTAAAATGATTCGCTTTTTTGTAGTTTTACCTCAAAAATTGGAGTCAAGATGGTAGTATCTGCATTTTTGCTTACAAGCTTACTTGTACCTGATTCAAGAATCCCTAGCCGATTGTGGGAAGGTGGTCAATACAGATGTTGCCATGTTCACCACATGGCTTCACAAGGACTATATTCTGAAATGGTATCAAGACCCGGAGGATTGGTTGACTGAAATCAATGGACGGCATGATGAATATGCTTGGATACATCACTTCATTGTTATAACGGTGCTTCAAATGGGGTTTTACTGGCAAACGGCTATGTCTATGACAAGCAAAAGAAATACTACCGTAAGCTGCTGAATTAGCCTTTATCTTTCGCTAAAGCCAACAGCAAAACAGCGGCTTTGATTTTGTCAAAACCGCTGTTAATGCAGCAAATATGAACTCCGCCGCCCAAACAACGGCTCATATAATATATTACTTTTCGTGGCAGATTTATTATTTGACGATTGCATTCAATTGTGAATAATGGTGTTAAGATTTTAAATGGTAGTGTCGATAAATATATAAGTGAGACAATTAAATCATGGATGGATAGAATGCAATGGATTGCAAATCATTATAATAATGGGCTGCAATCTTTTTTATGCATAATGAAACTACAATACCGCTTGGACCTTTCAGGAAAGCGGAGCAGTTCCGACTGACAGAAGAACTGCAAGAAAGGAGAAATGAGCTATGAGAATAGGCGCATTACATTCAACGAATTACAGAACGGACTACGTAGGTTATAAAGCGGCAGGAGGTAAGAAAACAGATGAATTCTACAGTTGTCTTTCGTCAGCAGTGGAGAAGTCTACTACGGATGGCACAGGAGAGGTGCTTGGACTAACAATGATAAAATATAATGACAGTATTCATTATGGAATGTCGGCAACTTATTCTACCGCTTCTACCGAAGCTGATCCAATCGTAAGGATGTCATCAAACTATGGTGGGGAACAGCGGTATTATGATGTTCATGTTAAAGATGTAGATCCTAAGAATGCGTCACAGTTAGAAATGTTTGCATTATCCTGTTATCAGGATGATCAGGGAATCACAGATGGGGGAACCTATGGTTCATTTACAAGAATGAAGGCGTATGCGTCCAATGCAGCCTATATAGGAAAGGGAATAGATTTGCAAGATCCAGATAATGCATCTGCTAAAATAGACTGGGTGGCAATGTTACAACAGATGTCACAGCTTTATTTACAGAATTCGCAGACGTACTCACAGTATTTAGACTGCGTTAGTCTGGCATCGAAGCTTGAAAACTGGAGTGATGAAGTGAATAAAACTTACGGTCCAACGGTTACGAAGCAGAACAGGCTGACTTGGAAAGCAGGGTGTTTGTAGAAGCACCGGACAAATCGGATGGAAGACGCAGGCAGAATATTCACATTAGCTATGATTTGGTTTGGATTCTACCAGAACTAAATAACCCGATACATGAAGAAATGGCGTAGCTTTTTACGCTACGCCATACTTCGTTCAAATACTGGTTTATCAAGGACTGCCTTAAGTACGCTTCTTTTTCATATACCTTTTCAAAACCGTTGCTTACAATCGATTACGCATTGCAGCATATAAGAAATAAGCCGCTGAAACAACGGTTCACATATACGTTGTTTCAGCGGAAATGAGGATGTAAAAAAAGTTGTGTATGTAAGTAAGGAAATAATCCAAATTAACAAGATAGCTGCGGTGGCATCGTACAAAGCGGTAATCAAGCTGTTTTTCAATATCCTCTATTTTACAGTAGTATTTAATCACTTCATTTTTTGTATGAAGATAAATTTTCCGGTTAATGACTTCACAAAAATAGATGTCATCCAGTTTGATGGACTTGCACCAGTTCATGGTCTGGATAAACAAGCTCCTATTTTCAGTTTCTCTTAATTTTTTGAATGCTCGCCCAAGCGTTCTCTGTAATCGAGCCTCATCAACAGGTTTGCAGATGTAGTCAAAAGTCTCAACTTCAAAAGCATCATATACACATTCCGCTAACGCAGTGATAAAGATGATGATGCCCTGACTTTCGTTCTCTCTTATCTTTTTGGCCAATGCCAGCCCATCTTGTTCCGGCATCTGTATGTCCAGAAAAAACAGATCGTAAGAGCATGAAGTCTGCAAAAGTTCCGCAGCACTAAAAAAGCATTCTATTTCACAATGCTCTTCCGTTTCTTCAACGTAAGCCAGTATTTTTTGTTTTATATCTTCGCATGCAAATTTCTCATCATCGCATATCGCAATTTTCATCATCATTTTGTCCTACCCATTTCTGTGCAGCTCCGCTTGCGTGAAAACAAAAATTGGTGTGTTTTACCTGATTTCTGTATGCAAACTATCTTATTATTTTTTCAAATCATACAGCCATTTTCAATAGAATTGTTGTGGAATGCCGTCTTTATGTTGTGAAATGTTGAGTTACTCGTTTTATTGTATCTAATGAAAAAACATGTTGATTTCTTTGTCTTGTTCATCTTGAAGCGGGTGTTTAATTTTATTTCTCTTATTCATATGAATCCTACATATGGTTGTCATAATAAAAGCATGTAAAAATTTCCGTAAACATAGAAACAGCATATGCAAATGCAAGTCCAACTCCCATACCTATAAACAAATTCTCTCCTGATACTTTTCCCATGACGAGGAATACGAGCATTAATCCAAAACAAATGCCCTGTGTCAATCGAAAAGATTTACTCTTTGTTTTCAGTTCAATAAGTTGGTTACGTTCGTCCAACTCTTCTAATTTATCTTCTCTTGACAGATTGTACGAAAGACTGCGTGCTATCAATACAACCCCAAAAAGCAAGAGGGCCAAAATGAGAATGATACCGCTCACGTCAAATCCAGTCCAAAAGCTGGCGATCAGATTTAACAAGCTTAAGGCCATACAGACTAAGCCGGAGCCAAATTTCTTTTTGTCATAGATTTTCATATTGCTTATCCTCCAATTCTTTATTTTCTTTCAAGCAGCACAGCTCTTCAACAGTTACTCCGAACACTTCCGCGATCCGATAAGCCAGCATAAGAGATGGGCTGTACTGTTCTTTTTCAATAGAAATGATTGTCCGTGAAGAAACATGAACCAAATCGGCCAACTGCTGTTGTGTCATTTTGGTTGTCATTCGCAATTCTTTGACTTTTGTTTTCATAACCTCCCTCTTTCCTAAAAACATGAAGTCAGCTTCTTGTGAAGTTAGCTTCATGTTATCACGTTTCTAAATCAATGTCAATTAAAAATGTGGAGTGGGTATATACCATGGATATGGAAACAATCTCCACACCTGTTCTTTCTGCATTTTGTGCAGCTTACCCTGCACATTGCCAATTCGAGCCGACCTTGATGTGTTGACAATCTTAAGAAGTAGTGATAACATAAATATGCTGTATGACTGACGGAAGTGGATTTAACCACAGGAAGTACAGTGTTTTTTAAAGCCGACCGTCTGGGCGCGATGCTTGGATTGGTGGGTCTTTTTTTATTTTCTGAATGCCGTTTATATCATTCAGAAACATTTGAATCATGAGCAGAGTAGAACGTTGTGCGTAAATCATTGATTTACAGTGCCTTCTGAACGGGGAGTTGTCAGAGGGACGAAAAGCCTTTTAGGGCTTACGGTACAAGGTTCGCATCCCGCTGCTGCATAAGAAGAAGCGACGTAATGATTGTGCCTCTTGTTGTGTAGCTGTGCTGCATGACAGGAGGTGTATTTTAATGGTCATAACTTAGAAAATCAATTTAACGGTAAACTTTCTGATGTCACATTCTATTTTAAGAAGGGAGAAGTTAAATTGAAAAATTCAACTTTATATGTGCGCCGCATCACAATCTCTGCGGTATTTCTAAGTATTTCACTCGTTTTGAAAACGGCATTTTCTTTCTACATACCCGTGTTTGGACAAAATGGTATGAGCGTTGGCATCTCCGGCATTTTTTCCATCATGCCATCCCTTTTATTTGGGCCTGTGTATGGCGCTGTTGTGTCCGGGCTGTCTGACTTTTTGGGTTACCTTTTGAAACCTGTTGGAACCTATATCCCTCTCATGACGCTGGTCGTAGCTGCCGGTGGATTTATCCGGGGCGCATTATGGTCTGCCCTGCGCAACAAAGACAGCAAGAAAATGAGAATTGCAGTTATAATTTTTTCCGCGCTCATGTTATTAGCAGGCATTCTCAATCACGCGTTTCTGGTTGCCGATGGCGTTAATAGTGAATTCTACAATCATGTACAAAAAGGAAACATCAATACAGACAACATGCACCTTATCAGCAAAATGCTGATTGAAAGAACCATTGGTGCAAAAGATCCGTCGGGGAATCTGACAACCTACATTACTTGGGTCACGACCGCAATGATTGGATGCGCTGCTCTCGGTATCCTGTTGTTAGCCGCTGATCTTTTCCTATCGAAAAAGTTTGTTCATGACACAAGCAGGGGGCAGATTCCCCAGCTTCTTATTGCTATGATCGGTTCCGGCTTGATTGTTACCACCCTTAATACCATCGTCCTGCGCGAAACAATCTTTACCGCATGGAAGGTACTGCCGTTTGCAGTCATATGGATTCCCAGAGTAATTGAAGAAATCCTTGGCAATACGGTGAAAGCATATTTTGTGGCCGTTCTGCTGGGCATTTGCAGAAAGCAGAATACCCTGCAAGAGATAATGGATGGGCCATCCGTTAAGCAAAAAAGGAACCCAAAGGATTCGTAAGATTGGAGTGGAGGTCCATGGAACACTATACGGTTTTAAATGAAAATGTACACCGGTTTCCGGTTGTGATTGATTTACCCCACAGCGGTACCCTTGTCCCCGAAGACATTCGCAGCAGCTTCCTTAATGATGTCTGCCTGTCAAACACTGATTGGTTTTTGCCGGAGCTATACGATTTTTTTCCGGCAATGGGATGCACAGTCATGGTCAACCACCTAAGCCGCTATGTGGTGGATATGAACCGATCAGCTGAGAGTGCAAGCATTGGAGACTATCGTAAAACCGTGGTCTATCAAGAGAACACGCAAGGCAGTCTCTTGTATTCTTCACCACTGGATGAGAATGAAATTAGCCGCCGAGTAAACCTGTATTATGATCCTTACCATCAGGCGCTTGAAAAGCTGTTATGCGAGAAATTAAAGGTGTATCCGTCAGTTCTCCTTATGGACTTACACAGTTTCTTCCTTGATTTTGGCGATGGTGGCAGTCAGGATATTTATTTATCCAATCGACGCGGCTTTACGTCCTCTGAACAGACATTGCATGGACTGCATGAAAGTCTTACAGCACAAGGCTACAGTGTTATAGATAATGCAAACTTAGGGGGACACATTATTAACCACTACCGTGAGCTTTTTGGTGAGCGGATTGATGGAGTGATGATGGAGCTGCGCTATACAAAATATATCGCAGACCGCTACTATGGAGAAGAAGAACTGACGGACAGAGACGAAATGCTTTTTCAGTCGGCAAAGCAGAAGCTAAAGGAAGCATTTATGCACCTGCCTTGTTTTCAGAAGCAAAATTGACTATATCAGAATAGCAATCAAATTAACCCATAGTTTTGATAAAAAAACAAAGAAGCCAAGTTCTTCGTTGACGCAAAATTACATGTGCATAAACGAATAAAAACAATAACCGCTTTTAACACATCTATTCGTGGTCACAGTCATTGTTGGTTCGTTCTCAATCCTATGCCTATACTGTAAAATTGGGATGGGAGGTGAACTAACAGTGGAGGAATTACTGAACTCATTTGGTCAGACCATAAAGGACGCACGGATTGCTGCAGGCATGACACAGGATGCTCTTGCGGAACAGGTCGGAGTTACGCCAAGATACATAATGGCCATTGAAAATGAAAACAAACACCCAAGAATGCCGGTGCTTTTTAAGATCATCCGCACCTTGAAAATATCAGCCGATACAATCTTTTATCCGGAAATTCAACATACAGACAGAGAAAAAGAACAGCTTCTGCACATGATCCAGCTGTGCGGCGAAAAGGAAATCAAAATAGCTGCCGCAACCGTAAAGGCTTTATTGGATTCCAGATAAGCAGAATCCATCTTCTTTCTTCGGAGGTGGATTTTCTTCATGTCAAAGTGATTATTGTTGTTTCTCTGTGTTTAAAGAAATCCTTAGAGTGACAGGTTCACTGCATAGGCCATGATGACACATACCTTATGCCACCAAGAGGGCGCACTGCTCCCTTGGCGGCAGGGTATGTGTTTTTTCATTTCATCGTAAACAACAGGCTGCTCTTGCCGCCGTTTTCCCGCCAGCGCTGTTCCTTTTGAAGATGGCCTATCTTTTCAAGGTCACTGATGGCTCTCTGCACGGTGCGGCGGGAGAGCTTCAAGTCCTTGGCAATAGTACCGATGGCAGGGTAACAGGTTCCATCCTTGTTTGCCCGGTCTTTCAAGTAACGATATACCACCACAGCACGGTGCGGAACATCTGCAGCGTAGAGAGAAGAGAGATAGCTCAATCACGAACACCTCCTTAATCTGTGCGCAGAGGCATGGCAGGAGATTCCGGCTCATGCTCCTGCACCGGTGTGTGCAGCGTTCCACCGCTGCGGTCATCATCAGAAGGCTCAGGCATTTCAGCAAAGTCATCCTCATCATAGGCACAGCCACGCTGGAGGATTTCCTGTTCCAACTCGAAGCGGTCTGCATAATGAACCTTTCGGGTAGCACATTCCTCCACCTCAAAGGACTTTTCAAACTGGATACCCCATTTCAGGAACAGCGGCAGCTTAGTGCGCATGGGACAGCAGCCGGTCTTGGCCAGAATAAAATTGCCCTTGGGCAGAGTTTTTAATTCATCTGGTGTCATCAGCGGTCGCTGGATCATCTGGAGAGATTGGCTTGGATCATTTTTTCCTCTGCTGATGGAACCGGACATAACAGTTTTGTTTCCCAGCGCCCTTGAGAGGATGTCAGCGCTTTCCGAGTTAGGTGCAAAACCGCCGAACAGAATATCCTGACAGTTATCAATAATGATAGCGGAACCCTCTTTGCCGTAGTTTTTCTCAAGCTGGGCAAAGGATTGGATAATGGGTACCATGCTGATTCGGCGGGAACGGCCTGCGGAGAACATCATTTCCATCGACTGGATTTTGGGGATGGTGCCGATCTCGTCGGCGAAAATCATCACGCGATTCGGCAGCTTACCGCCGCATTCATCGGCAACGGTCAGCATCTCGCGGTAAAGCTGCTGTAAAAATAGCGACACCATAAAATATTTTGTGTTATCTTCCTCCGGAAGGACGATGAAGATTGCCGACTTCTCCCGGCAAAAGGTTTCCGTGTCCAATGTGCTGTCAAAACACAGAATTTGCTCCATTTCGGAATCCAGAAAGGCGTTGAGCCGTGACATGGCGGTGGAAAGCACAGAGGCCATCGCTTGGTCTGCCGTGTTCAGCGCAGCCCCCGCGAACCATTTAGCCTTGTGGTCGGGCGGCAGCTTATCCATCAGCAATTGAAACAGGCTTTTGTTCTTCACCGGCGAGGGTGCCAGCAGATCCTGTATCAGCTTGAACACCGAAATGATATGGCGCTTTTCCGGGGAGCAGTATTCCGCGATCAATAAAATCACCGAAGTCAGAAGGCCCTCGGCGGCATCGTAAAAGAAGGCGTTCTGCCCGTAGTTCGCCGAGTCCTCGCCGCTGCTGGAGATGATGGTCTTGGCGGTGATCTTGGCGTACTTCTCAGCCTTGGCTTTCAGTGCAAGGTTCTCCGGATTTTTCATGTAGGCATCCATATAGCGGTTCACCAGCTGCAGGATGTTATCCCCATCCGAGCGTGTGGGGTTACGCAGATCCAGCACCGATATTTTGTAGCCGTAGTAATCCTTTGCGATGCCTGCGTAGTTTCGGAACAGGTCGCCCTTGGTATCGGTGCAGAGAAAGCTCATGCCCGTGGCGCAGGCGTATTCCAGATTGGGATAGAGGAAGAAGGCCGTCTTGCCGACGCCGGATGCGCCGATCATCAACGTGTGGACATCGTCGGTGTCCACCAGAGCTGTGACTTCATTTTTCTTCCCGACACTTCCGAGAATGATGCCCTGCTCCTTCGGTTGCTCCTGTCCCTTGCGCCATGCTTTGGGACGGAACGGGATGCGCTTGTAGGTGCGCTCAATTTCCTTTTTTGAGGCGAACCGTGCGGTGCCGTGCTGACCGTCGCCCACCGTGCGGCTCTTGATGCCGTTGAGGGTATAATAATGCGCCAGCAGCGACAGTCCGCCGATGACGGCGAACATGATCGCGCCTGCGGCAATCAGGATATAGATTTTGTCCTGCATGATTTCACTCCATTTCCATAGTCATTTTTTCTTCCGTCTCACAGGCGTGCACCAACTCATCGTTCCAGTCCTTTTCTTCGGAGTGGTCGATCCGGATGTTTTCATAGCCGTGTTCAGCGAGAATTTCCGTCAGCCGCTCAGCCGCTTTGACGCCGGCGTTGTCGTTGTCAAGACACAGAACGATTTCGCCGGGCTGCGGGTACTGCTCCAGCATCCAGAGCATGGCATGCTCGGAGGTTCCGCAGAGGGACACATAGCTGTGCTTCCGCCAGTCCTCCTGATGAAGGCTGATGTACGACAGAAGATCGATGGGCGCTTCGAACACATAGAGCTGATCGGATTCGCCA
>ENA-UOOK01005221-UOOK01005221.1-fermentation-metagenome-genome-assembly--contig:-NODE-5221-length-13183-cov-24.947593_pt1 | contig 13183 bp, 6 predicted proteins | sample MGYA00245777_ERZ724023 | MGnify/ENA primary metagenome ERZ724023 (study PRJEB28704, sample SAMN03018312) | fermentation metagenome | biome: anthropogenic terrestrial biome; feature: soil; material... | reverse complement strand
ATCCCCGTCATCCAGAAAACCGACATCGGACTATTATCTCCCCAAACGCTGATTCTTTGCCCTACCCGTGAGCTGTGCCTGCAAATTGCCGGCGACCTCACCGAGATTTCGCAATATGTCAAAGGCCTCAAAATCCTTCCCGTTTACGGCGGATCGAGTATCGAAAGCCAGATAAAAACGCTGAAGCGCGGCGTCCAAATCGTTGTCGCCACTCCCGGACGCCTTATCGACTTGATTAAGCGTAAAACGGTGTCCCTCGCCAACGTACACACCGTCATCCTCGATGAAGCGGACGAAATGCTCAACATGGGATTTACCGAAAGTATCGATGAAATCCTTTCCAGCGTGCCGCAAGACCGCAGCATGTTGCTCTTTTCGGCTACCATGCCCCAGGAGATTGCCAAAATCACCAAAAAATACATGTCCGATCCCGTCGAAATTATTATCGGCCGTAAAAACGAAGGGGCGCAAAACGTGAAGCATATCTATTTTATGGTGCATGCAAAAGATAAATATCTCGCCCTGAAACGGATTGTGGATTATTACCCCAATATTTACGGCATCGTGTTTTGCCGCACCCGCAAAGATACGCAGGAAATCGCCGACAAACTTATTCAGGACGGTTACGACGCCGACTCGCTTCACGGCGACCTGTCGCAGGCGCAGCGCGATTATGTAATGAACAAATTCCGCCAGCGAAACCTCCAGATCTTAGTCGCTACCGACGTTGCCGCCCGCGGTTTGGATGTCGACGATATTACCCACGTCATCAATTTCGGCCTGCCGGACGACTTGGAAGTATACACCCACCGCAGCGGACGCACGGGACGAGCCGGAAAAGCGGGTACATCCATTTCCATCATCCACACCAAGGAAAAAGGGAAAATCAAACAGATAGAAAAGACTATCAATAAGAAGTTCGAAAAGGAAAATATTCCTGCAGGCGACATCATCTGCGAAAAACAATTGTTCAACTTCGTCGATAAGATTGAAAAAGTAAAAGTCAACGAAGAAGAAATAGAACGTTTGCTTCCTTCCATCTTCCGTAAACTCGACTGGCTCGATAAGGAAGATGTCATAAAGCGTGTCGTTTCGCTCGAATTCAACCGCTTGATCGACTATTATCAAAAGGCCGAGGAAATAGAAGAACCTTCCGAACAATCCTATTCGAAAAACGAACGTACCCGCAACCGGAAAAACGAACGGGGGGATAAATACGACAGAGGGGATAAAAATAACCGTCAGCCCGAAAAAGGATATACCCGTCTCTTTATCAATATAGGAAAAATCGATGGCGCCAATCCGGCCAACCTAATGGGTTTTCTCAACGACTATGTTCCAGGCAAAGTACGCGTGGGACGGATCGACCTGATGAAGAACTTTTCCTTTTTCGAAGTTCCCGAGCAAAATGCGCGGCAGGTAGTAAAAGCCTTAAAAGGTATTTATGTCGAAGACCGTAAGCTTGTTGTGGAGTTTGCTTCTCAAATGAACTCTAAAAAGCATTAAATTCTATTTTAAAAGTTTTTTTTAAAACTAAGTTGATGCGAATTTGTTATGTATTTTACATTAATAATATTTTAAGAAAGACAAGTTTGATATGAATCAGAAACTTTTAATCAGAGATCTCACATTGAGAGATGGTCAGCAATCGGCTTTTGCTACGCGCATGAACCAGTCGCAAGTCGACAGGGTATTGCCGTATTATAAGGATGCCAACTTCTATGCAATGGAGGTTTGGGGAGGTGCTGTTCCCGATTCGGTAATGCGTTACCTGAATGAAAACCCTTGGGACCGGCTTGAAAAAATACATGCCGCAGTAGGGAATGTTTCTAAACTGACGGCCCTTTCCCGAGGACGGAACTTATACGGATATGCTCCCTATCCCGATGAAATTATCGACGGTTTTTTTAAAAATGCCGTCGCTTCAGGACTCAACATCATGCGTATTTTCGACGCCCTGAATGACGTAGACAACATCAAATCGAGTGTAAAGTCGATTAAGAAATATGGAGGAATGGCCGATTGCGCCGTTTGCTATACGGTCGATCCGAAATATGATGACGACCCGCAGGAAGAAACGAAAAAGGGTGGATTCCTCGGTCTGTTCTCCAAAAAAGAAGAAACTCCGAAACCCAAGCACAACCCGGTGTTTACCGACGAGTATTTCCTCAATAAAGCGAAAGAAATGTTTGCCCTCGGAGCCGATATGATCACCATCAAGGATATGAGCGGGCTTATTCCTCCTTCGCGCGTAGCAGCCTTGATACCACTGTTCAAAAAGCATATCAACGTTCCGGTCGATTTCCATACGCATTGCACCCCCGGTTACGGCCTTGCAGCGGTACTTACCGCCATTGTTTACGGTGCCGATATCGTTGATACGGTTATCTGGAACTTCGCCGGAGGACCCGCAGCGCCTGCGCTTGAGTTAATTTACATTTTCTGTAAAAAACTAGGTGTCGAATTGGATGTAAACATGGAAGCGGTAGCCAAGATCAACAAGGAGTTGTTCGATATACGCAAGGAATTGGATCCTTACGATGCCGTAAAACAATTCCCGAAACCATTCAATCCGCTTACGGATACCCTGCCCGCTGAAATCGACAGAGAGTTCGATAAAGCTATCGAAGCGGCTAAACGTAATGACGAAGCAGCTCTATTGGACGCCTGCCACGCTATTGAAACTTACTTCAATTTCCCGAAAGCCGATGAGCGTGTTAAGAACGCCGAAATTCCGGGAGGTATGTACACGAATATGGTTGCTCAATTAAAGCAATTCAATTCGTTGGACATTTTGGATGACGCCATGAAGCTCATCCCCAGTGTCCGGTTGGATGCAGGGTTACCTCCATTGGTAACTCCTACCAGTCAAATTGTAGGAGCTCAAGCGGTAAGTTCGGCTTTAAACCTGAAAAACGGACGGCCGAAATATGCCAATGCTTCCAACCAATTTGTGGCTCTTGTAAAAGGGGAATATGGTAAAACCCCCGTCCCGGTGAATCCCGAATTCCGCTTGCAAATTGCCGGCACTCGAGAAGAAACGCCTTACGATACTTCGACTTATAAAAGTCAGGACAATCCTGTTTTGGAAGAATACGGAAGCGTTCACTTGGCAAAAGATGAAAAAGATCAACTTTTGCTCGAATTGTTCCCTGCGGTGGCGACCAATTTCTTAAGAAATCTGCGCAAAAAAGAATTTGAAGCAAATGGCGGCAGCCATACGCAAAAAAGCGAACAGTCGCAGGCTTCGCAACAGCAACACGTTCAGGATGCCGAACCTTCAGGACCGAAAGGACAATATATTCAGAGCCCGATGCCGGGTAATATTATCGAAGTCCTCGTAAAAGAAGGCGAGACAGTAAAGAAAGGTGACAATTTACTGATTCTTGAAGCGATGAAGATGGAAAATGACATCACATCCGAACTTTCCGGAACCGTGCGCCGTATATTCGTTCAGGCAGGGGATGTAGTGAAAGAAGGAGTACCGCTGGTAGAAATTGTTTAATAACAAATTCTCTCTTACTCTTATGTGAAATATTTAAAGCGGGGGCATCGTTCGAAACGGTACCCTCGCTTATCTTTTACCGGAAATCCTGCATAAAAATTCCGGCTTTAAGGTATCGGTTATAGAGTACATCATATACTTTCCGATGTTTATCTTGCGGATAATATACGGTCAGATGTTTTTGTACCAAAACCTTTTGAGCGTTCTGCACCGAGTCGAAACAACCGGCCGCTACCGAAGCGCCTATAGCCGCACCCAACGCTCCGGCTTGTTGTGTAGCGGCTATCTTGATAGGAACGCCCATCACATCGCTCAACGTTTGCATTACATAGGGCGATTTCAGGGAAATACCCCCTACTCCGATAACCTCTGCAATCTCGATTCCTTCTTTTTCAATATGTTCCATTATAGCCCGCGAACCGAAAGCCGTCGCTTCTACCAGACTTTTATAAATCTGCGCCGGCGTCGTGCCCAATGTCAATCCGAAAAGGCCGCCCTGTAATTTTTGATCGGCATAAGGCGTGCGACGGCCGTTGAACCAATCACAAGCCACCGGATCGTTTTCCATCACCGTAAGTTTCGACGCTTCTTCATTAAGAGCCGGCAAGATACGCGAAATAAGCGCTTCGCCGGCTTCAACACCCTGCAACGTCCATGAGAGAAGGTGCTTAAACCAGGCATAGATATCGCCGAAAGCCGATTGCCCCGCCTCCAAACCGATATATCCCGGAATAACCGAGCCATCGACTTGCCCGCTGATGCCGGGGACAAACTTCTCTTTCATATCTTCCTTCGGAGTAACCACAATATCGCAGGTCGACGTGCCGACAATCTTAACCATCGTATGCGCTTTTATTCCGGCTCCGACGGCTCCGGCATGCGCATCGATGATGCCCACGGCCACTTTTGTCTCTTTGCGCAATCCCAGGCGTTCCGCCCACTCTTGGGTGAGTTCTCCGGCCGGGATGTCGCCGGTGTAGGTTTCGTTGCTCAAATGCCCGGCAAAACCGTCGAACAAAGGATCGAGCCGTGAAAGAAACTCCTGCGACGGATAACCGCCCCACTCTTCCGCCCACATCCCTTTATGCCCCGCGGCGCATCGGCTGCGTTTGACTTCTTCGGGCCTTAACCGACCGGTAAGCAATGCCGGCATCCAATCGCAATGCTCGATAATGGCATACGCGTCCTTCCGGATGCTTTCATTTTCCCGCAACGCGTGAAGCGCTTTAGCCCAAAACCATTCGGAGGAATAAATACCTCCGGAAAGGGCCGTGAAATCAGGGTTCCAGCGATGCGCCAACTCATTTATTTCCGCGGCTTCGCGGATAGAGGTATGGTCTTTCCAAAGGATAAACATGGCATCTGGATCTTCCGCATACTCCGGCAATAAAGCCAACGGCGTACCGCTCCTGTCCGTCAGGCAGGGCGTACTGCCGGTCGTATCGATTCCCAAAGCGGCAATATCTTCCGCCGCTCCGGCAGGAAGTTGAGACACCGCTCCGCGAAGGGCTTCTTCCAGCGAATCGATATAATCCTGCGGATGTTGACGGTAGCGGTTCTTCGACGGATCGCAATACCATCCGTTCCTCCACCGCCGATAATACGATTCCGATACCGCGATCTCTTCTCCCGACTCCGCATTGACAATCAATGCCCTGCACGAATCGGTACCATAGTCGATTCCTATTACTAATTTTCCCATATCATTATTCTCTTTTTAAATCAATTTTCCAAAGAAGCCTCTAACTTCTTATCGCGGGCAATGGTAAAGCTGTATACGGTTATGATTAAAAACGCAACGGCAGGCACCCAATAGGCTAACTGAATGCTTCCCGAATGGTCGGATAGGATGCCTTGTATCTGCGTCAAAAAAGCCGCTCCGGCAATTGCCATAACCATTCCCGAACTGCCGATTTTGGTGTCCTCTCCCAATCCGCGCATGCCGATGCCGTAAATCGTCGGGAACATGAGCGACATGCAACCCGAAATACCCATCAGCGCATAGACGCCCAAGAAACCCGGTGCGTACACCGTTGTCACACTGCAAATGACCGCCAAAATCGCCAGCACCGACAGCAAGTTCACCGGTTTGATCCACTTCATCAGCCAGGTACACAAAAAGCGAGCGCAGACGAACAACACCATCGACAAAATATAGTACGTCGCCGCAGCTTGTTCGGCCGTACGCGGCAGCAAGGCGTCCAGCCCTATCCATTCGCAGAAATGATAAAACCGTGCGGCCACCGGTTCCACATTCCGCAGTGTACTCATAATCGTTTCGGAAGACGCCCCCGAGCCTAATGAAGCGATCACGCCGTTCAAGTCGAGATGTTGAATGACGTAACGGATCAGGAACGACCATACCGCCACCTGTGCTCCCACATAAAAGAATTGGGTCGCTACGCCCCAAACGTAATTCTTATTGCGCTTGAGACGCCCGAATGTCGCTTTCAGATTCAAGGTCTTATCATCGTCCTGCGCCTTGGGCATGCGGGTAAAAAAGATGGCTGCCAACAAGACAAGCATCACCAGGCCCAGCACCACATACGCCGTAGTAACGGCATTTAACTCCCCATTCTGTATCTGCAACAAATCGGCTTGCGAAAGGCCGCTCCTATCCTCGGCGCTCATCGTATTTAATTGCGAAAGAACGAAGATTTGGCTCGCCAAAGCGCCGGTCAATGCTCCGAACGGATTAAACGATTGAGAGAAATTCAATCTTCTCGTAGCCGTTACCGGATCGCCCAACGCGTACACGTACGAATTGGTGGAAGTCTCCAAAATAGACAGTCCGGCGAATAAAATGAAAAATGCCAGGAGGTATACCGCGAAGCAGAAAAACGGATTGATATCAATGGCCAGCATGGCCGGATAGAATAAGAAGCAACCGGTAATGCATAAGCTTAATCCCAGCAATACCCCCGATTTGTATGTATGTTTCTTGATGAAAATAGCGCCGGGCAACGCGAAACAGCCATATCCCAACAGGTATGCCACGACTTGTATCCAAGCGGTCTGGGTGTCGGAGAAACTCATGATGCGTTTAAAGGCGGCCAGCATGGCATCGGTCATATTGTTAGGCACCGCCCAGATGAAGAACAAGGCTGTCAGAAGAATAAAAGGAAACAGGATCCCTTTGGGAACCAAATGATGCTTTTCCATCGGTTTGTGATGTGGATTCATTGAAATGTGTTATTTAAAAATAGTCTTTACTTGCTTGAGGGAGACGCCCAGCAGCTTTTCACAAATCGGGGAAAGCGCGGCTTCATCGCCCGTAAAATGATATACATGATGCGTATGCGACAGTGATTCGCCGGATTTCAGGAACGCAACGGGCGAGCAACTTTCCAGTTCGAGGAAAGGGCCCATGATGCTGCCGTCGTCCAACGGGCCGTCGTTATAAGCATTCAATGCGTCGCCCTTTAAAGGATCTTTCGCCGGATTCCATTCCTGATTGAGGTAAGTCGACTCGGGATCCGCATCGAAGGTGATAACGGTCAGCCGTCGGGATATCGGATCGTAGTTCCCTGCAACCGCTTTGGTGCGCTTAGCGTTCATTCCCAATTTACTGCGGTATTTTCCGTCCGTTTTCAGATAGAGCGTGCCGTTTTCGTAACGGATCCGGTCGGAAGGTATCTCACCGAAATAGTCGGTGGTCGCAACCGCCCCTAATTCTTTATCATTGCCCTCGTTGTACGGCACTACGGTAACGGCCGAATCGGAAGGATTGAACATGTCGAGCATCCATATGCATACGGTTCCCGTTTCGGGCGTCCATTCGAAATCATTTCCATTGGTGATTTTATTGTCGGTAGCATACGCAACCGCCGCTGCGCCGTCCGGCAACGTCATACCGAGCGTACGGGATAAATCAGCTGCTTGCAAAAGCGCTATCTTTCGTTCGACGGAAATTTTCAACGTGCTTCCCTTATAGTTTTTCAGTTCCATTTTCTTAGTTAGCACCGCTTCTTGATCCGATGCGCTTTGTACTTCCCACGCTTCGGTATCGATGGCCGGGGGCGTATGCCAATTGTCATATACCTGTTCGGCGTCCGGCTGGAAATAAATGGAATATTGCCCGCCTTCGGGTCCCAGCCAGAAACGGTTTTCGCCACCGTACCCGTTCATGTGTTCATCGACGACGCCCGAGTCAAAGACTTTGTAATTGACAAAGCCGAGGCTTTTGCCCTCTGCACCGCCAGTGGTGGAAGTGAATACTTTGGCTTGATAAGCCGGCGAAACGATCACCTGCGCTCTTTCATCGGCCGATTTGAGCACAATCAGACTGTCTTTTTCCGATAAATAATTGAGATCGTATCCGAACGTTCCCTTTTCAAAATGGTTGTTCATACTGTTTTCTGTTTTTTTACTGTTGCTTGTGCAGGAAAGCAGTAGCGCGCTTCCCACTGTTGCAAGCATCAACATGTTATTTATTTTCATCTTATTATTGTTTTTAAATTCACCGTTATCCCTTCAATCTTTCATCAATCTATATCAATCTATTTTCCACCTATCTCTTATGCGGTTATAGGCTTCCGCCGCCGCGCCGTTTCCCCAATCGTAAATGGTAAATTCGCCCATTCCTTCGCCTTCGGGAGAGGTTCGGCCTCCATGTCCGTAATTTTCCATGGTAAAACCGTAGTCCTCCGGCCCGAAGAAAGGCCAGACTTTCTCCCATTGCCGTTTTGTTTGAGGATTTTCCGGACAATACATCATCACAAAAGCGGATTTCAATGCCGCGATGCCACGTTCTTCGTATTCCTTTTCATTCAATTGTTTTCCGTATTGTAAGATCAACTCGGCGAACAAACTTCCACGCGAATCGTTCCATTCGCCATCTGCGTTCAACACGCCGAATCCGCCCAATACATTCACATGCATATACGGCGGTTGCCACGACGCTTGGGTCATCAACATTTCGTCCAACGTCCGCTGTCCATATTGCAGATAACCTTCCTCGCCTGTGATACGGTAACATTCGTATAAAGCCTCGGCTGTCCAGAACATGGAAAAATTATTTTGCTTAAACATATTGTTGCGGGCGACTTTCTTGCCTACCCAATCGTCCGCACCTACACGGGAACAGGACCAATAGGTTTCGAAATCTTCCCACTGCCCCACGGGAATAATCTCGCGCATCACGGCATCCATGGCTTTCAACGCAGCGGTTTTATAGTCTTTCCGGCGGGTCAATTCGTATAACTTCAACAAGAACGTCACCGACATCGATGATTCGGGCGACCGGTTAAGGTGTTGCATCGGCTGTAAGGTTTTCGTGTCCAACCATCCGGGGAAGAATCCGTCCGGCGTTTGTACCCGTAGCAGCGCGTCGGCGTAATCGCGGGCATAGGCAAGAAGCCTTGCATCCTTTTCCAACTCCTCATGCCACCGAAGCATCAACAATGCCGTCCAACTCATATCGAGCACATGAAACGGGGATTCTTCGGCACTCCATGTGTAAGGATTCCGGTTGGAATTGCCCCAATAAGAATGATCCCATCCTTTGCTTCGATGATACTTTTTACCGTCGATCTCCACGGTTTCCATTTCGGTAGCGATCAATCCGTAAAAAAATCCTTCTTTTTTAGGCGCCGCCAACGCTAATTCTTTCGACATCCGCGCCTTTCGCATTAACTCTTTGTTTTTCGTTCGCCGGCCATAACGGAACAAGCCGCCGGCCGAACGCAACGAACTGAACCATGCCTGATTCCATACGGAGCGGAATTCCCGTTCATTGATTTCGCCGAGATAATTGGGACTTTGGGTAACATTGACGATGAACACGGGCGCTCCTACCCTCTTGCCGTTAAGGGTAAACTCCTGCCATACGCTTTTCGACCAACTGTCAAAAGCCCAATGATAAGTATGCTCCACGTATGGTTGGAGAGCGCCTTTTACGGGATTACCGGAACGATACAGATCGCGCCCCCATCGCGTCCACATAAAATCCAACGGCCTGCGAAACGGATTGCGCAAATCTTCAGGCTTATCCGATGCCATCATATAAAATCCGAATCGGACTTCCCCTTTCGGGAAAACCGTGCCGGGCGTACGCTCGAAAAGAATATGCCCCGAAACGTCATTCTCTGCCATTCCCAACGTCAACCGGTTGTTCGGCGCATCCATATCCATATACCAACGCACCGGCGCGCTTTCTTTCAAGATTTCGAGATCCGGGATGATTGTCAATTGTTGTTTTCCGTCGGAAACGATCAGCGCCGGCGAACGGAACACGTGTTGGTCGATCACATGATTATCCGTAGGAGTCAAATGCGGCGCCCAATGGAACGACGGGATGAATGACGGAAGAATCTGTACTTGCCAATCGTCTTGCTGAACGGCTTCCTTCAACGAAAACGTCACGATAACATGTACCGTATTTTCATCGATCTTCGTCGCCTCCGCCTTACCGGAATGCGCTCCCAAACCATCGTATTGAAGTCGAGCGATCGCTTTCCGGAGCAAAGGAGGAAACGTTTCTGTACGGATCCCGCTCTTCTTTGACAAACCATCCGTATTCGCATATATCCTATTGTTGAACATAAACAGGATCGCTATCGCAAAAGGGAAAATAAAGAAACGTTTCATACTATAAATACGGTTTGGTTAATCTATTCTCTCTAAAATAATACGATCCAATTCGAATTGCCTTCCCTCTCCGTTCTTACGTACATGGAAAGTAACGGAATTGGTTTGTCGGGTGAGTTCGATATCGCCGATGTGAATTTTTTCCTTTAGCGCTTCGTTGCTGTTTTTCGTCGATTTCCAGTCGGACAATTGATTTTGGCGTTGCCACACTTGGAAATCGGCTCCTTCGGGTTTTTCGTAATAGGAGATAAGTACTTTGTACTTCCCTTCGGGCACATCGTTCAACATGACACGCATCATTCCCTCGCGATCGGTATGGACGCGTATTCCCCTTTGGTGGGTGACTTGGATTCCTTCGCCCAGTGTCAAATCCATCAACTGCGGAAAATAGACATGCTCAGTCGGCAAATAAACGGTTCGCAGTTCTTCTGTCGGCTCCATCTTGCCCGTGAGCGGTTGCGCTCCGTAATAAAAAGCCACGGAAGTATAATCCACCGGAAACTCATTCCCTACCGGACCATGCTCCATGCCGTGATAAATTTCTTTTTCAAAAGGCATTTTATCGGCCAAAAAGAAACGGTAGCCGCCGGTACGGTTCATCGGTAACGAGTAATCGAGCGCGCCATGAAGCGGCAGACTGATTCCGCGGTCCCATCGATCCAACAGCGCATACCAACCACCGTTATAATAGTCCTCCGATCCGGTCCCGTGTAGGCGCATCCTGCCGTCCACGCGGGTGCTGTCGTCTCCCTCGAAAAACAAAGTCATTCCCGGACGCAATCCCTGCGCGATATGGATCGTTCCCACATAATGGCCTTTCCCTTTTAATTGAAGAAACTCATAGAATTGCCCGGTTTCGGGTTTTTCACGTCTCCAAACGGAATAAAACTTTCCTTCGTTTTTCGCATCCCTTGCGGTAGCATTATAATATACTTTGATATTCAGCGAGACGGGATTTTGTTGTATGCCTTCCCTCTTTTTATAAATCAGCCGCATCCTTGCCCCACGGTCATACGGCATCGGCAAATAACAATAATTGGAAGTCCCCTGCCTTCCCATGACAAGGCTTCTCATGGCCGGTTTTCCATACGCATATCCGAAGAAATCGGCCACCGGCGAATAAATGGCATCCACTTGCTCTCCGTCCCAATTGGCCGCAAGTATCACATCTTTATACAATCCTTCGAATGAATTGCCACCATCGATTTCAAAGCCTACGATCCGGCCGGGACCGTTTTGCTCGAAGAAAGAAATTTCCTCTCCCGGTACCAGCGTAACCGACTTCTGATCCGTCTGTACCCCCGAGGATTTTCCGACAGCATAACGGGTAACTTCAGGGGAGATATCCGCCCAGACCGCGTTTACTTCCGTGAGCACATCTTTATCCGACTGCGACAATACACCGGTCCAGGTTTCCACTTCTTTTCCCGGTAAACTCCGGTACTGCACCTGATGAAACATCAATTTCTCCCCCTGAAAAACAATCTTCAGGGCCTTTTTATAAGGAAACGGGATATAACAGTAATATCCTCCGATTTCGTTTCCGCAAACGGGGTTGACAAAAGGATAAACATCTCCCGAAAACAAATCCATAAAACGGATTTTCAGGCGCGGCTTTTTTTCTCCATCGAAATAGAATAGAAGCGTATCGTTGGTAGGAGTAGGTGTCCAAATACGGTTGACGACACCCGGGCCTTTCAAATCGGCAATCACCAGTCCTTCCTTCTCTTTCCGGAGATACGAATAGGTACCGTCGAAACCGTCGTCATTTCCCCCGGTTGTATCGTAACTCGAAATCTGTTCTACATACGAGTTCGTCCGGTATTCGGGAAGTTTGTCTACGCGCTTTAATAATTCCAATTCATTTTTGAAAGTATATTTTTGAGCATAACTTTCAAAGCAAATACACACTATGGCTACTATACCGAATAAAATTTTTAGAGATACTTTTTTCATTTAAACTTAATATGTAGGTTTTTAATTTACTTCCAATTGCGACCATCCGGGAAGTGCGGGAAACTTGGCGTGTGGTTCGGTCTGATACCAGAAACAAGTGGAAGAAATATCGGATTGCTGTGGCAGATAACGCCCACCATGGCGCCAACCCAAATCCTGAATCGTGATCTTTAAATCCTTTTTAAAACGGATAGGATCCATCACATGCCAACGGTACATTCCGAAACGTTGTCCCGAACGATAGGTAATATCGGGCGGCAATACCTGCACCAATCCGGCGTATGGAGTGGTATAGGTTACATATTTTCCGTGGCGGTCGAAGTTATACGATCCGCAGAAATAATCCTCCGTGCCGGTCCCGATAATGGTAGGAAAGCGGGTGTCGCCGTCCATAAAGAACTTGATTTCACCTTCGCCCCACCAGCCGTTATTGTTTACCTGCCATGCCAAATAAACGCCGACATACTGCCCTTCTCCTTTAATTCCGTCGATGATGATATAATCCGATGTTTTATTGACTTTCGTACGACGGAATTGCGCATGGAAATAAGCCGCATCCGCAGGCACATCGGTGAGGGTATAATCGATTTGATAATACAGATTCATGCCCTCCGCATCGTTGATGTTAGTCATCGTGATGCGGCATTTTTTGCGGAAAGGCATCACCCAGTAGCAATTAAAGGCGCTTCCGGGATTTACGGTTACGGGCATCGAATTCAGGTGTGCGTATTCGTTCCATCCCAGCCCGAAGAAATCCCCTACGGGACATTCCACCGAAGGTTCCGTTTCATCATCCCAATAAATACGGAGAATGGAAAACCGCCAATTGCCGGTGGGCGTCATCCAGATATGCTGAATGGCGCCGGGGCCGTCGATTTCGGCCATGGTAAATGTTTCGCCCGGTTCGATGCGGACATAGGGATTGACTTTCCATCCCTGTCCCAAATCACGCGAAGCATAGGTGGCATTAGCCGTATTTTTGGGAGCATTCGGATCAGGTTTGGCCATCCCCCCCTTTCCCTTTTCTCCGGTAAAATTTTCCGGGCTGATCGATCGGCTTTCCGCATTGGAAAGCCGGTAGAGGTTACCCATGTTCATATCCAATCCGTTAAACGGTCGGTTTTGTGAAAAAAT
>ENA-UOOK01005220-UOOK01005220.1-fermentation-metagenome-genome-assembly--contig:-NODE-5220-length-13185-cov-11.943260_pt1 | contig 13185 bp, 11 predicted proteins | sample MGYA00245777_ERZ724023 | MGnify/ENA primary metagenome ERZ724023 (study PRJEB28704, sample SAMN03018312) | fermentation metagenome | biome: anthropogenic terrestrial biome; feature: soil... | reverse complement strand
TGATTATAAAAAATGCATCTGAGCTTGTTACATGCAAGGGAAGCAATGGGGGCCCCAAACATGGCAAGGATATGTCCCATATAGGACTTATCAAAAACGGATGCGTGGTAATAGAAGACGACATCATCGTTGATGTTGGAACTTCGGAAATATTAAAAAATTATGATGAAAAAGAGTACCAAATCATTGACGCGGCAAATAAAGCTGTAATGCCCGGGTTTATAGATTCCCACACCCATTTGATTTTCGGGGGATACAGAGCTGATGAATTTTCCTGGAGATTAAATGGCGACAGCTATATGTCAATAATGGAGCGTGGGGGAGGAATTACAAGCACCGTAAGAGCCACAAGAAACACTTCCTTAGATGAATTTATAAACCTTGGACTAAAAAGACTTGATAAAATACTACATATGGGCGTTACCACAGTTGAGGGAAAAAGCGGATACGGTCTTGATTGTGAAACAGAAATAAGACAGCTTCAAGCGATGAAAAAGCTGAATGAAATGCATCCTGTTGATATTGTGCCAACGTTTTTAGGTCCCCACAGTGTTCTTCCCGAGTATAAGGGAAAGGAAGATGAATTCATTCAATTTATGATTGATGATGTTCTGCCAAAGGTTAAGGAAGAAAGTTTAGCAGAATTTGCAGATATATTTTGTGAAAAAAATGTATTTACAATTGAACAGTCCCGAAAATTTTTAACTGCTGCAAAGAATGCAGGTCTTAAATTGAAAATTCATGCAGATGAAATGTATCAGTTAGGAGGAACGGAATTAGCCGTTGAATTAGGCTGCACTTCCGCAGACCATCTCCTTCAGGCTTCCGATGAAGGAATAAGGCGGTTGTCTAAGTCAAATACAGTTGCAACCCTTCTTCCCGGTACAGCATTTTGTCTTAAGGAGGAATATGCAAGGGCAAGATATATGATTGATTCAGGATGTGCAGTTGCCTTGGCAACAGACTATAACCCCGGGAGCTGCTTTACAAATTCAATTCCGCTGATTATAGCTCTTGCTGCACTTCACATGAATATGACAATTGAAGAAATAATAACTTCACTGACCATAAATGCTGCAGCTGCAGTAGGAAAAAGCAATACAACAGGAAGCATAGAGAAGGGTAAGAAGGCGGATATCATAATATTGGAATATCCTTCGATTCACTTCCTTCCATATCACGCTGCAGTAAATATAGTTGAAACCGTAATAAAAAACGGTAAAATCGCAAGGAGAAATTAATATGAAAAATATGACTATAAACGAATTTGCTAAAATTGTTGCTTCTGATTCTCCTGTACCCGGAGGAGGAAGCATTGCGGCACTGTGCGGAGCATTAAGTGCTGCATTAGCGGAAATGGTTGCAAATTTAACTGTGGGGAAGAAAAAATATGCAGATTCAAAAGAAGAGATGACTGAAATAATAAACAAAGCATCTTTGTTAAGAGATAAACTATTAAATTATATTGAAGAAGACAGTCTTGCATACAATATGGTTACGGAAGCATTTAAGCTTCCAAAAGAAACCGAAGAAGAAAAAGCTTATCGCCGAGATAGAATCCAGGAAGGCTTAAAAGTTGCCGCTTCTGTACCTCTAAAGGTTGCGGAAACTTCATTTGAAATATTTCCTTTAGCGGAAGCCGTGGTGTTAAGAGGCAATACAAGCTCTGTTACGGATGCCTTGGTAGGTGCAATGATGGCAAGAACCGGCGTGCTGTCAGCAATATTGAATATAAGGATTAATCTTGATTCAATTAATGACGATGAATTTGTAAAAGCGTTAAAAGAAAAAGCAGATACACTTGAAGATAAAACCAATAGGTACGAAAAAGAAATATTGGAATTGTCGCCATTCAAATAACAAGCTCGGGACAGCAATCACGGCTGTCCCGAGGGTTTTACTAGCACTTTATGTCGTCAAAACACTCATTGAACAAAATAACTAATAATAAGAAGAAAAACAATAAATTTGTTCCTCCGCCTGCTCCGGCTACTCTATTTCCATGAAAAAATCCCATAATTAACCTCCTTAATTTATATGTGTATGATATTATATGTCTGAAGGTTTCTTTAGTTACTGTGATTATTTCAAAATTTCATTCACACGCTGATTAATTATATTGAAATCAATGTTTTGGAAAAAGGCATCTATATATACACTCCGGTTTGTTCCAAAATCAATCATATATGCATGTTCATAAACATCCATTACAATTAAAGGCTCTGCATAAAGCATTACACCGCAATCATGGGAGTCTTGGCCATATATGTAGTATTCATTGTTATACCTGTCATAACAAAGCAAAACCCAGCCTCTCATGCTCATACCGATGCATTTGAATTTTTCGCGGAAATCATTATATGAGCCGAATGTATCAATGAGCACTTTTTCGATAGGTCCTTGAATTTTAGTGTTGTTACCTGTTAAATTTTCAAAATACAGTTCATGAAGCTTTATACTGTCAAAACAAAAAGTTTTTGATTTTTGAGCGGAACGAATGTTGCTGTAGTTGGAGTTGCATTCATCAAATATTCTATCATTTTTCAAATCATCGTTTACCTTGTTAAGGCAATTAATGTAATTAGTGTATAATTGATAATGTTCGCTTAATTGAACCGGCGAAAAATATCTCACATTTGAAAAGTTATAATTTTTTGGCACCAGTTTTTTCATTTCTTATACCTCCGATAATTATATTTCATTATATGTACCGGAAAATGAATATATGAACTGAAAGTTTTCCTTTACCCGCATAGTTTTAGTTGATATAATGGAGATGCCCTAACCACATTTCTTCGACCAGAGGGAGAAAGAAATGGCGGTAGGTCATTCGCAACGAGCACCAATTTTGTGCGACGAAAGGAGCAAACAAAATTGTGCTGCGAGACTGCGAGAAATTATCTTTTAAATAACTGAGATTAACACTTAGAATTGTAATGACATATAGAAATTAGGTCATAAGGAGATGCCAATGAAAAAAATAATGATATTGGACGGCAACAGTTTGCTGTTCAGAGCATTTTATGCATTACCGCCGCTAAAAACAAAAAAAGGACAATTTACAAATGCTGTATATGGTTTTTTGAGCATGTTGTATAAAATTATGGATACATATTCTCCTGAATATTTATGTGTTGCTTTTGACCCTGAAAAACCTACATTCAGACACGAAAAATATAAAGACTACAAAGCAAATCGTCAAAAAGCCCCGAATGAATTGGTTCAGCAGTTCCAGCTAATCAGGGATGTTCTTGATGTGCATAATATTAAACGTGTAGAGATTGAAGGCTTTGAAGCAGATGACGTATCAGGCACATTTGCATGTGCTGCAAAGGAACAAGGAGCAGATGTATACTTGGTTACCAGCGACAAGGACTACCTTCAGCTCATAGATGAAAATGTAAAAGTTGTATTAACCAAAAAAGGTATTACCAATACAGAAGAAATGAATTTGAATTCCATGGAGGAAGAATACGGGCTTACACCTGAGCAGTTTGTGGATTTAAAGGCTCTTATGGGAGATTCCTCCGACAACATACCAGGTGTATCGGGTGTAGGCGAAAAAACTGCTCTTAAGCTTATGCAGGAGTATAAAAGCCTAGATAATATATATGATAATATTGACAGCATCAAAGGAAAGCTAAAAGAAAAATTAGAAACAGATAAAATGCAGGCCTATATGAGTCAGACTTTGGCGCGTATTATTACGGACATTCCCATTGAATTTAATATTGAGGAATACAGAGTTCACAAGCCTGATATTAAGAAGCTGTCCGAATTATATGATGAACTGGAATTCCGCCAGTTTAAAAAGCGTCTTGTGGAAGCAACACCTGCTGAGGAGCAGAGTCAAATATCATTGTTTGATACTGACAGAGCTGAAACATTTAAAATCGTAGACATTATTTATATCGACTCAGAAAAAGAATTAATCGATATTATCAAAAAAATAAGCAGCAAAAGCCGGAAGGCAATAATTAAGTTTTTGCTTGACGGAGAAAGGGCACTGCTGAGCAATGCTCTTGCCTTGGGTATTTCAGACGGTGAAAATATTTATTATATAGATTTTGAAAAAGCAAACGAAAACAAATCTCTCGACAGCTTAACAAATATATTTGAAAGCAAAGAAATTGCAATCTGGGGACATAGTTTAAAAAATGAAATAATTTATTTGATGAAAAACAATATTCAAATAAATAATATAGAGTTTGATTCGGAAATAGGCAAGTACCTTTTAAATCCTTCAGAAAGCTCTTATTCAATGGACAAGATTGCCTATGAATTTTTGAATGTTGAGATTCCTTCCGAGAATCAAATTCTCGGTACCGGAGTTAGAAGAAAAACATTCAAAGAAATTGACCTTGAACAAAGAAAGGCATATATTTTCAATTATTTAAACACTGTAAATAAAGCGCAGAAACAAATAACCAAAAATATAGACGAGCTTAAAATGACCTGTCTTTATGATGAAATAGAGCTTCCGTTGATTGAAGTATTGGCTTACATGGAATTTGTGGGCTTTAAAGTGGATATAAGCGTTATTGATAAATTGGGAGTTCATTTTCAAGAAAAAATCACAGAGCTTGAAAAAGACATTTATGAACTTGCAGGCGAGAGCTTCAACATTAATTCTCCAAAGCAGCTATCGGTTATTTTATTTGATAAATTAGCCCTGCCAATAATCAAGAAAACCAAGACAGGTATATCAACTGATATTGAAGTCCTTGAAAGATTAAGCTCAGAGCATGCAATAGTCGATAAAATTATTGAATATAGATCAATGGTTAAATTAAATTCCACTTATGTGGAAGGACTGAAAAATGAAGTAAACAAGGATACAGGCAGGGTGCATTCCGTATTTAATCAGACAATTGCGTCAACCGGAAGGATATCAAGCACGGAGCCAAATCTCCAAAACATTCCCACTCGCACGGAAGAAGGAAGGGAGCTCAGGAAAGCATTTGTGCCGGAGGATGATTATATACTTTGCGATGCAGACTACTCACAAATTGAGCTTAGAGTATTATCTCACTTGGCGGATGAGCAAAATTTAATAGATGCTTTTGAGCAGGGCTTAGATATTCATGCAAAGACAGCTTCTCAGGTTTTCCATGTAAAATTATCCGATGTAACCCCCGAAATGAGAAGCAGAGCAAAAGCCGTAAACTTTGGAATCGTGTACGGCATAAGCGATTACGGCTTAGCAAGGGATTTAAAAATTCCAAGAAAAGAAGCAAAGAAATATATAGATAATTACATGAAATATTACTCAAATATAGAAAAATACATGAGGAATATAGTGGAGCAGGGTAAAAGAGACGGCTATGTGACCACATATTTCGGCAGAAGAAGATACATTCCCGAACTATCATCCCGTAATTTCAACATCCGCTCATTTGGAGAAAGAATTGCCTTAAATACTCCTGTCCAAGGAACTGCTGCCGATATTATAAAAGCAGCCATGGTTGGTGTTTATAACAGATTGAAGAATAATAAGATGAAATCAAGGCTTATACTGCAGGTTCATGACGAACTTATTGTTGAAGCATACAAAGATGAACTAGAAGAAGTAAAAACAATCCTTACGGAAGAAATGGAAAATGTGGTTGTTGATTTTAAAGTATCCTTAAAATCTGATATCAATATAGGCGGTAGCTGGTATGAAGCAAAATAGACCTAAGGTCATAGTGATTACCGGAAGTATAGGAACCGGAAAATCCACTGCAGTTGATATTATTAAGGAGCAAGGTTTTACGGTTCTTGATTCGGATAAAATTGTTCATGAAGGTTACAATATTGGAAGTGAACTGTATTACAAAATAATAGCCCATTTTGGTAAAAAGATATTAAATAATGATATAATAGACAGGCATAAACTTGGAAAAATCGTTTTCAATAATGTGGAAAAACTGTATGAACTCAATAATTTAGTCCATGGCTATGTATATGATAAATTAAAAGAAGGTATTGAAAAAAGTATAGAAAACGTAATATTTCTTGACATTCCTCTGGCATTGGAAACCAAAGACATACATGAGCCCATATACGACGAAATATGGCTGATATATGTTTCCGAGGAAACTCAAAGAAAAAGACTTATAGAAAGAGCCATCAGAGAAAACAAAAAACCTGAAGATGTACTAAAAATTATAGATAACCAAATATCTATTGAAGAAAAAGTATTTATGGTCGATGAAGTTATAAATAACGAAGGTACTATTGAAGAGCTTAAGGAAAATATAAAGACTCTCCTTGAAATAAAAGGTATGGGGTGGTGAGATGGCCAGGAGGAAAAGGGTGTACAGCAGGAGAAGAAGAATTAATTACGGGCGAATAGCGCTTTTAATTGCAGTGCTTGTTATTATCATATTGCTTGTAATGAAAATATTCAGTAAAAACAGGTATATTTCAAAGGTTGAAGAAGCATTGGAGCAGGAAATAACTCAAATTGCCGGTTCAATCAGCATTGTTTCCAAAATTGATGCAACCATTTATGAAAATAAAGGAATTAAATATACCAATCAGCATGAAGATATAAAAAGACTTATGACCTTCGACGGAAGTCTGTCAGAAGATATGGACAAGGTAAGCGATGTGAAAATTTTACTTGAAAACCTGCTGAAGTCTGAAAAAACTGAGGCTGCGGCTGAACTGCCTGCAAAGGATGACGGTTATTACTGGATAGAAGCTGATGTTTTTACAAAAGACAGAGTACTGTTTTTCAAAGTTGAAAATGAATACAACTTTGATTTGTATTATGATATTGAGAACAAGACGGTATATGTAAAAGAAAAATATTACGATGAATTCAGCAAGAAATACAACAAAGTAAAATTCCAAGGCTACAGCGTAACAGATGAATTCAGAAATATTATTGATAGGATGGGGGACACACCTATAAAGTAGGGTAAGCCTATGTGGATAAGCTTTATAGGAATGTCCCCGTACTTGACGGACCTTGAAATTCTGACGGGGACTATGGATCCTGACCTTGAAATATCGGAGAATAGTGTATGAACAAAATAACTCAATTCACAAAGCAGCTCATTTCCGGCGACAACATCGGCTATCTTATGGTTTTTGCAGCGGGATGCTTGTGGGGCACAATAGGGCTGTTTGTAAATTTGATGAGAAGCGTCGGCGCAGACACCTCATTAACAGCATTCATGAGATTGTTTATGGGAGCTTTGATACTCATCCCCATAATGCTTCACAAGGGCGGCTTAAGCATGTTCAAAATCGATAAAAGGGGACTGAGCCAATGCTTTATGTTAGGTATACTGTCGCAGGCTCTTTTTAATTATTGTTATATAACAAGCATCGGCAGTGTGGGAGTTGCTACAGCATCCATACTCTTATACACAGCACCTGTTTTTGTATGCATTATGTCAAGAATATTTTTTAAAGAATCAATAGGCAGAATCAAAATTTTTGCTTTGATTATAAATATTACAGGATGTTTTTTAATGGTTACAGGCGGGAACCTGTCAAATTTAAAATTATCAACAGCAGGAATATTCTTTGGTATAGCTGCGGGTTTTTTATATAGTATGGTGACTATTATAGGAAAGATTACCTCAGGTGATATTCATCCCTTTACAGTTGTATTTTACAGCTTTTTGTTTGGCTGGTTGAGTATCGGCATATTTACTTCGCCTTGGGAATCTATTAAAGCTGTATCGGAACTGAGATTTTGGTTCTATGCATTAGGTTATGGTCTCATACCAACCGTAGGATCATATTCACTCTATATGGGAGGACTGAGAAAGAGATTAGAAATATCAAAAGTTCCCGTAATTGCATCAGTAGAGATAGTAGTTGCTACACTCATTGGAGTTATAGTATTCAAAGAAAACCTGAATTTCATAAATGTGCTTGGAATTATCATTTTGCTTTCATCAATAGTAATGGTGCCAGGCACCGGATAGTAAACTTATTTTCATACAGTGATTGCAATGGTTGTAGATTTACATATCAATGATGGCTACAAAGAATAAGCTAAAAGTAAACTTATTTTATAAATAAAAGGAGATTATATGTACGAGATAAAAATTAAAAGAATATATGCAGGCTCATCTGAAGATGACGGTTATAGGATATTGGTAGACCGCCTTTGGCCAAGGGGTATCAGCAAAGAAAAAATAAATATTAATAAATGGGCAAAAGAAATCTCTCCAAGCACTGAGTTGAGGAAGACATTTAAGCATGATCCGGATACAATGGGGGAATTCAAAATAAGGTATAATATTGAGCTCGATAACAATGTACATGCTGTTGAGTTTATCAATTTAATAAAAGATAAATTAAAGGAAGGCAATGTTACTTTGTTGTATGCTGCTAAAAATGAAGAATTTAATCATGCTGTTATTTTGAAGGAATGGCTCGAAGGGATAATCATAGAGAGGTAAAATGGATAAAATTAAATTGACTCAAGTGGTAAATGCAGGCTTATTAATAGAAAGAAATGATACAAAGATATTGATTGACGGCATACATAATGAAAAAATGCCCGAGTGGAGCACTGTGGATAAAGCTCTTATGGATTATATCATATATGGCAAAGATAAGTTTAAAGATATCGATTATTTACTATTCACTCACCGGCACGGCGATCATTTTAATCTTGAAAAAACATTAGAGTATATAAAAAACAACAAAGTAAAAAAGCTTGTGGCGGCAAAGATAAATAATACTTATATTAACTCTGATAAATTGGAAGAATTAAACACCGATTACTATGAAGTTTACATAATTAATTCAAGTGATATTATTATAAGATGTATTAAGACAAAACACTTATCTCATGAAAAGTTTGGAATTGAGCATTATGTATTTATTATTAACATCAATAATAAAAATATATTATATTTAGGCGATGCGGACTATACAAAACCAGAATTGATTAATGTATTGAAAAGTTTTGATATTGATGTAATTGTTGCACCGTTTATTATAACAGCATCAACACCCGGCAGGAATTTCGTAAAAAAAATAGCTCCTGAGCTCTTGATTCTGAATCATCTTCCTTGTAAAGAAGATGATGAGTATAATTACAGAAATATGGCTGAAAAAAGTATTGCACAACATTCTGCCGAAATGCCTGAAACAATTATTTTTCAGGATTTATATGATGAATTAATTATAGATTAAGAATAAGTTTTATTTAATAAAGTTTTGATAGCCCTTTTTGTGGAAGGGCTTTTTTAAAACACCTATTACCGCCAAGCAGGTAAAAAAACCCGTCGAAGAATGGATTGACGGGAAAATTAACTAAACTGATTTAATCTTTGAGTAAGATTTTATGGCATAAATTAATGCCGGTATAAAGAGCAATTGTATTATAATACCGGGAATACCTGTTATTATTGCCCCCTTGATATAAATGAGGGGGTTCATTTTTATCCCGAATAATTGCACTAACACTGCAACTGTCAAACCGGCTGCTATCCTTCCTGCTGTCATGGAAATAATTAATGAAGGAATAGTTGGCAAGTTAAATTTTCTTACAGCCAATGACGCTGTCAGTCCATATGTTCCTAGTTCGAAAGCCATTATCACAGCCATGGGAAACATTACAGGCATGCCTGTTAACATTCCGCTTAAAACAGGCGTTACAACACCTAAGAGCAATGCAAGCTTTGGCGACAATAAAAAACCTCCGATTAATACCGGTATATGCATGGGTAAAGCAATAGGACCGGTCAAACTAAACATATGAAAAAACATGGGTAATATTATTCCGGTTGCCAATAATAATCCGCATAAAATAACTTCTTTTGTTTTATTCAATCGCTACCTCCATTTAAGGTGCCAGGCACCACAAAGTAAACTTATTTTCATACAGTAATTGCAATGGTTGTAGGTTTACATACCAATGTCTGCTAACCAAAAATCAACTAAAAGTAAACTTATTTATATAATCATATAAAACTTTGCCATGATATGCAATACATTTTTTAAACAGAAACAAATAAAAGTGTGTAATATATATAGGATGATATTATCATAAACTTCTTAAGATTTTATTACAATTAGAATAAGAATAAGGCTTTTAGTAGGACTGGTGTCCGGACTGACTTTGGAAGATATTATGATGGGGGTTTTTCAATGCAGAAATGAAGAATTAGCAAATATATTTTACAGATTGAAATTAATAAAAACATTTTGTAAATTAATTGTAAATTTTGGAAATAAATGTTGAAATTTATAAAGAATATTGTTAAACTCAAATTGTTAAACTCATATTAAATATACTAATACTATTAAATTTTTGGGAGAAAATCAATGAAAGAGTATATTAGTAGGAATATTTCAATGCCTTGTATCATTATTCAGGAAAACGTTGCGCTTTATGCGAATAATGAATTCGAAATCCTAACCAGCTATTCAATTAAAGAACTAATCGGAAAATCCATGATAGAAATTATCAAGTTATTGAATGCTGATTCTCAAATAAAACTTGAGGATATTAATGACAAATGCGGATTTTATATTTTCACTAAAGAATGCAATCCAAGGGAGGTCAAGGTCTCCTGTAACGAAATCATTGAAGAAAACAAATATATATATTATTTTAATGAAATTAGAATCATAAAATTTGAAGAAAATTACCCTTATTTATTCAGTGTTTTGCCTGATAATAATATTGCATTTGCGTTATATAGTGTTCCTAAAGGAATACTGTTAAAAGCAAATAAAAAATACATTAATTATTTAAATGACATATGTAATAATGATACAAATAAAATTGGCAGACCTATTAATGAATTTATACCCAATTATAAAGGAAGTAGTTATGAACATTCATTTACAGAAGTAATGGAGACAGGTATTCCGAAGTATTTTAAAGACTATAATGATTACTCTTATCAAGACGGCAATAAATATTGGGATGGCTCATTGATTCCTGTTTTCAGGAAAGGTAAAATGAAACATATATTTCATATAGGAATTGATGTAACTGATAGGGTTATAGGCAGAATGACTATTGAAAGGCAAAAAAATGAACTTCTAAGGCAAAAAGAAGAATTAGACGAACAAAGGCAGGAATTAGAAGCTATTATAGAAAATATTTCTGATGAAGTTGCAATTTTTGATAAACATGGAAATGTTACAATTAATAAAATAACAAGAGACACTGCAATATATGATGTTGAAACAACAAAAAATATCGCTGGTTTTTCAAAACTTGATATACTTTATGATATGGATAATAATTTAATACCTTTTGAAGATACACTTACAAATAGAGTAATTAGAGGGGAAACAATCAGAAATGTTAAAATTATGAAAAAAAAGGGCGATATCAAACAGATACGGGAAGTAAACGGAACACCTATTTATGATGATAATGGAAACTTTAAGTTTGGCGTATTAATATCGAGAGATATTAGCGAAAGAATTAAACAGGAAGAAAACATTCTTATAAGAAAAGAATATGAAATATTGAAAGAAACTATTAAAATACAGGACGAGCTTTATGCGAATGTATCCCATGAGCTGAGGACACCGCTTAATGTAATATTTTCAGCAAATCAGTTTATGGATGTGCTGTTAAACGGCTGTTCTTTGGAATTAAACAAGGAAAAGTTAGTTAGTTATAGTACCATGATAAAACAAAACTGTTATAGGCTGACTAAGCTTATTAATAATATATTGGATTTGTCAAAGGGAAAGTCCGGTTTTTTAAAAGTGAATTTGAGCAATGAAAATATAGTAGGATTGGTAAAAGACTTAGTTGATTCTATTTCAGAATATACAGAGTTGAAAAAATTAAGGATTATATTTCAATCAAATATTAATGAAAGGGTTATTGCCTGCGACCCATACTTAATAGAAAGAGTTATGCTGAATCTCATTTCAAATGCTATAAAATTTTCAAAGCCGGATAGTGATATTGATATTAAAATAGTTAATAAAGAAGATAGTATCGAGATTTTGGTTATAGACACAGGAATCGGCATGGATGAAAAGACGTTAAAGTATTTATTTAAAAGGTACTATCAAGCTGACATGTCACTCACAAGAAAGACAGAGGGCAGCGGAATAGGTTTATCTCTTGTAAAAACCATTGTTGAGCTGCATGGCGGAAATATCAAAGTCGTAAGTGCATTCAACAAAGGAAGCACATTTATTGTAGAACTGCCGGCAGCTGTTACAAGTGATTCACTTATAGAAAGGAATCATTATAGTGACTTAATCGAAATGATTAACATTGAGTTTTCAGATATATAGTAGTGGTGCTTAGGCACCAGAAAGTAACTTATTTTCATACAGTAATTGCAATGGCTGTAGGTTTACATATCAACGCCGGCTAACAAAAAATCAATTAAAAGTAAACTTATTTAAAAAATAAGGAACCCCGAATTAAACAAAAAGGAATTCCAAGGTTCATCCTTGTAATTCCCCGTCAAAAGGCGGCTCCGTGGCACTGTTTTGCGTAACATTGTACTGCATTTCCGTGAGAGTTGACTCTAATTCCTTTTTTGATTTCACCTTATATTTGGTATCCCTTTGAGCTTCTTCCAATGCGCAAAACTCCGATTCGCCGATATGGCAGTATCCGCCGGGATTTTTGTCCAAATACTTTTGGTGATATTCTTCTGCAGTGTAATAATTCTCAAGCGCCATAACTTCAACAGCCAAGGGCTCATTATATTCCTTTTGTAATTCATCCAATGATGCATTAATTACAGCTTCATCCTCTTTGTCAACATAATAAATACCTGTACGATATTGAGTTCCTATATCATATCCTTGTCTGTTTACGGCCACAGGGTCAATTGCCTTGTAAAACAATTTCAGCAAATTTTCTAAATCAATCTTCTCCGGGTCATAAATCACTTTTACAGTCTCAGCATGACCGGTGTTTCTATTGCAAACATCCTCATAAGAAGGGTTTTCTGTATTTCCATTTGCATACCCAACCTCGGTTTCCATAACTCCGTTAATTAAGCCTAAATATTTTTCAGTTCCCCAGAAACATCCTCCAGCAAGATAAATCAATTTATTTCCGTTTAAGTCTTTATCCATCAAATCATTATCCTTTCTTGTTGAATTAACATTGTTAACATCTGCTGATGTATTATTTAAGTCGCTGTCTGTATTATTATCACATGCGAACAAAAAAATTACCAATATTAATGTTAAAAACATTAAAAATATTTTCTTTTTCATAATACCCTC
>ENA-UOOK01005218-UOOK01005218.1-fermentation-metagenome-genome-assembly--contig:-NODE-5218-length-13190-cov-7.879102_pt1 | contig 13190 bp, 10 predicted proteins | sample MGYA00245777_ERZ724023 | MGnify/ENA primary metagenome ERZ724023 (study PRJEB28704, sample SAMN03018312) | fermentation metagenome | biome: anthropogenic terrestrial biome; feature: soil; material... | reverse complement strand
ATATAGGTACTAATGTTGAAAGATGGTTACTAAAAGAACCAGATAAGTATCATGTAGAAACATTAGATATGAAAGACCCCAACTGGGTCGATTTTGATTTTTCTAAGTTTGATGTTGTATTTCATGTTGCAGGTATTGCACATATTAAAGAAACTAAAAAGAACAGAGATTTGTACTATAAAGTGAATAGAGATCTCGCAGTTGAAACAGCAAAAAAAGCCAAAGAAGCTGGTGTTAGTCAGTTCATATTTTTAAGTTCAATGAGTGTTTACGGTATTGATAAAGGGGTCATTACTAAAGATACAATACCGAATCCAAAGAATGCTTATGGAAAATCTAAGTTGGAAGCGGAACAAATAATTAATAGTTTAAAGTCAAAGGAGTTCAATATAACAATACTAAGACCTCCTATGGTTTATGGATATAATTCCCCTGGAAACTATCAAAGACTATCAAAAATCTCGTTGAAACTTTTATTTCATCCTAAAATATCTAACCAAAGAAGTATGCTTTACATTGACAATTTAGCAATCAATATAAAATCTTATATTGATGAAAAAAAAAGCGGATTATTTTTCCCTCAAAATCCGGAGTATGTAAATACAAGTTCTTTGATAACTGCTATAAGGTCACATAATAATAAGAAAGCAAAAGAGACGAGATTGTTAAACTTGTTTATATATGTGATTATGCTTTTCAGTAAATCTACAAGAAAACTTTTCAATAGTTTGGTATATAAGATGGATGCTATATCATCCGATAATTATATAGACTTTAATGAGTCAATTCATATTTCAGAGAATGGTTATAAAAAGAGAGTTCTTATACTTTCAAATGATGCAAAATATACATATGATTTCAGAAAAGAAATAATTGACAAACTTATCGAATACAATTATGATGTTTTCGTTGCAACTCCTGAGAGTAAATATTCAGTCAAATTAACCGAATTAGGAGCAAACTTCATTGCTATAAACTATAAAAGGCATGGTAAGAATCCTTTAGCTGATTACAAATTATATAAGAAATATAAGAAAACAATTATGGGAATAAAGCCAACTGTAGTATTAACTTATACAATAAAACCTAATATTTATGGTGGTATGGCTGCAAATGCATTAAAGATTCCGTACATAGTTAATATAACCGGATTAGGTTCAGCTGTTGAAAACAAAGGACTACTTCAAAAAATTATCTTGTCTTTTTATAAAAAAGCTTTTAAGAATATTAATACTGTATTTTTTCAAAATAAAACTAACATGGATTTTTTTATTGAGAAAAAAATATCAAATAAGGAAAACTATAAACTACTTCCAGGCTCTGGTGTAAATTTAGATAAATTTATTCCTTTAAATTATGATTTTGAAGATAATGATAAAGTAGTTATTACTTATTTGGGAAGAATTATGAAGAACAAAGGCATGGGAGAATTGCTTGAAGCAATTGAAACTATGAATAATGAAAGAGTGTTATTTAATATAACTGGATATTTTGAGGATGAAAGCTATAAAGATAAAATTATAGAATTAGAAGAAAAAGGCTTATTAGTTTATCATAATCAAGTATTTGATGTAATACCAATTATTAAAGAAGCTCAAGGAATCATTAATCCTACATATCATGAAGGCATGAGTAATTTATTATTAGAAGCTGCAGCTTCAGCTAGACCTGTACTTGCATCAAATATTCCTGGATGTAAAGAAATATTTGATGATGGAATTAGCGGGTTTGCTTTTGAACCTAAGAACGTTGATAGTTTAATTGAAGCAATTAATAAATTTCTTTCATTGTCAATAGATGAAAGAAGAAAAATGGGTCTTAATGGTAGAACTAAGGTAGAAAAAGAATTTGATAGAAAGTATGTTATTAATTCATATATTGATGAAATAAAAACAATAATAAAATGAAGGAGATAGAGAAATATGAATTTGTACGATAAAATTGTTAACAAAGAAGAAAAGATATCGCTAGTTGGATTGGGATATGTAGGTTTACCAATTGCGGTAGCATTTGCAAAAAAAGTTGAAGTTATTGGTTTTGATATTAGTAAAGACAAAGTAGATCTTTACAAAAAAGGTTTTGACCCTACTAAAGAAGTTGGAGATGAAGCAATTAGAAATACAACAGTAGATTTTACCAGTGATGAAACTAGACTACAAAAAGCTAAATTTCACATTGTTGCTGTACCAACACCTGTTAATTCAGACCATACACCTGACTTAGGTCCTGTTAAATCGGCTAGTAAAACAGTTGGTAGAAATCTAACAAAAGGTTCTATTGTTGTTTATGAGTCAACGGTATATCCGGGGGTTACTGAAGACATTTGTATTCCAATTTTAGAACAAGAATCAGGCTTAAAATGTGGTATTGATTTTAAAGTTGGTTTCTCACCAGAACGTATCAACCCTGGTGATAAAGTTCATAGACTTGAAACCATTGTTAAAGTTGTTTCTGGTATGGACGAAGAATCTTTAGATATCATTGCGAAAGTTTATGAACTAGTAGTGGATGCTGGGGTGCATAGAGCGGAATCTATTAAAGTGGCTGAAGCAGCTAAGGTAATAGAAAATGCACAAAGAGATATTAATATCGCTTTTATGAATGAACTTTCTATTATTTTTAATAAACTAGACATTGATACAAAAGCCGTGCTAGATGCCGCTGGGACAAAATGGAACTTTTTGAAATTTAGTCCTGGATTAGTTGGCGGTCACTGTATTGGTGTCGATCCTTATTATTTAACTTATAAAGCTGAACAAGTTGGTTATCATTCACAAATTATTCTTTCAGGAAGAAAAATAAACGATGATATGGGGAAATATGTTACAGAAAATATTATCAAACAATTAATTAAAGCAGATGTGTCAGTTAAAAATGCTAAAGTGGCTATTTTAGGTTTTACATTTAAAGAAAACTGTCCTGATACTAGAAACACAAGAGTAATCGATATTTATAATGAACTAAAAGAATATAGTATTACCCCAATTATAGTAGATCCACAAGCAGATAAAGAAGAAGCACTTCATGAATATGGGCTAACATTCCATGAAATATCTGACGTGAAAGACATGGATTGTGTTATAATTGCAGTTAGTCATGATGAGTTTAAAACATTAAATAAAGCTGATATAGATAATTTGTTTAAAAATGTTCCATATGACAACCGTGTATTAATAGATATTAAAGGAATTCTAGATAGAAAAGAATATCAAGAATTAGGTTATAATTATTTTAGACTGTAGGAGGTTTCAAGTATGGAATATAAAGAGTTGATTTTCCCCGAAGATTCCATCTTTTTAGTAACAGGTGGAGCCGGTTTTATTGGTTCTAATTTGTGTGAAGCGATATTAGATATGGGTTATAAAGTAAGATGTCTTGATAATTTATCTACAGGATCCCAATCTAATATAGATTTATTTGCTAATAACAAATCATATGAGTTCATAAATGGTGATATTAGAGATTTTGAAACATGTATGAAAGCATGTAAAGATGTAGACTTTGTTTTACATCAAGCAGCATGGGGGAGTGTTCCTAGAAGTGTTGAAATGCCTCTACTATACGAAGAGATTAATATTAAGGGTACTTTAAATATGTTAGAAGCTGCTAGACAAAACAAGGTTAGAAAATTCGTTTATGCCTCGAGTTCTTCTGTATACGGCGATGAATCAACATTACCTAAGGTTGAGGGCAAAGAAGGAAACCTTTTATCACCGTACGCTATAACCAAAAAAGTTAATGAAGAGTACGGTAAAATATATAAAAAACTATATAATTTAGACACTTATGGCCTTAGATATTTTAATGTATTTGGCAAGAGACAAAATCCTGAGGGAGCCTATGCAGCTGTAATTCCTAAATGGATTAAACAACTCATAAACGATGAAGCTCCAATCATTAATGGAGATGGAAAACAAAGCAGAGATTTTACCTACATAGACAATGTTATAGATGCGAATTTGAAAGCGTGCCATGCCGATAGTAAGTATAGCGGAGAAGTTTACAATATAGCATCTGGCGGTAGAGAATTTTTGATTGATGTTTATAACCATCTGTGTGTAGTACTAAAAAAAGATATAAAACCGATTTATGGTCCTGATCGTTTAGGGGACATTAAGCACAGTAATGCAAATGTTGATAAAGCTAAAGAAAGTATTAACTATAATCCAAAATGGGAATTTAAAGAAGGTTTGAATGAATCAATTAATTGGTATTCTAATCAAACTAAGCACAATTATATGGATAAGTAAGTTGTATTTAATTATACTTTTGAAAGATAGATTTAGTGATTTTTACATCAATTAACTGCAATCATTTTAGGAGAAATATAATATGGAACAAATATTTAATTATATTGTAGAAGAAAAAAGAATGCCCCTCATCAATCCTACTAAAAATTTTGAAAATCTAAGATTTAGACAACGAGTACGTTATTTGCTTAGTTCCATTAAAAAGTCTAAAATTTATTATCTTATTGTTGATGAAAAATTTGCAGGATATATGGTATTGGAACGAGGAGGTGCTAGACATAGTTTCTCAAGTAGAAATGACTTAATAGTATTTCCTATCTATATTAAACCTGAATATCGAGGATTTGGATATTCTAGAATTCTTTTATCATATATACCTAATAATAAAACTGTATATGCCGTTATTGCACCAAATAATATAGCAAGTTTAAAAACACATATTGCTGCGGGATTTGTTTTTGATAATTATGTTTCATATAGTAGATTCAAAGTATGGAGAATAACTGAAGACAAAAACGAAAGATACTTATATAAAAGGAAAGGAATTAAAGTAAAGGAAAATGTCAATTTTAGGAAAATTTAAAAAAAGTGTTGTTAAACATAAAGAGACTAACGAAAAAAGTTATTATAAATATTTTAAAAGAAAGTACTTTCTAGCTGAAATTCTACATGTTTTAACAACAAAAAAAATGTATGCTAAATTATTTTATCGAGCTTATACTGGGAAAAAACTAAACTTAATAAATCCAGTATATTATGATGAAAAAATATGGTGGCTTAAACTTAATTATCAAAATGATTTAATGAATAAATTCGCAGATAAAATTGAGGTAAAAAAACAACTGTCTGATTTAGGTCTGGAATCAATAATTATTCCTGATTATGGTTATTATAACTCAGTAGCTGAAATAGACTTAAAAAAAATAGCGGATGAAGTGATAATTAAATGCGGTCATAATTCTGGTGGGCATGTAATATATGATCCTAATAATAGAAGAGGGTTAACAAAATATGAAATAAAACGATTAAATTATTTATTAAAAAAAAGTCAATATAAACTTTCACTAGAGTGGGCATACAAGAATATTCCACATAGACTTATAGTGGAAAAGGTTATTAGAAATGCCGACAATAGCTTGCCAAATGATTATAAGTTTATGTGTTTTGGAGGTAAAGTTCACTATCTTTTCTATGATCAAGGTGTTATAAATGAAGACGGATCCAGCAAACATGACTATCACAGGAATATATATGATGTCAATTTTAGATTATTGCCCGTAAAAGAAACTAGAGATGCTTCTAAAAATATTGTTCAAAAACCAGTTAACTTTGAAAAAATGGTTGAAATAGCAGAGATTATATCTAAGCCCTTTCCTCATTGCAGAGTTGACTTATATAATATTGAGGGCAAGATTTATTTCGGCGAAGTTACATTTTATCATGGTGGAGGATGCAACGATTTATCGCCTGAAACTTTTGATAGAAAAATGGGAGATTTAATTGATATTACATTGTTATAAGTAATTGAGTTTTAACAAGAAACTATGTGTAAAGAAGGAAAATACTGATGAACAAGTATAATATTGTAAAAACTATATCAAATGAGCCATTGGTTTCGATAATAATACCAGTTTATAATGGTTCGAATTATCTAGCAAAAGCTATTGATAGTTCTTTAAATCAAACATACAATAATATTGAAGTAATAATAGTGGATGATGGATCAACAGATGATACGAAGCAGATTTGCTTAACCTATGGAGATAAGGTTAGGTATTTTAGAAAAGAAAATGGGGGGGTCTCTACCGCTTTAAATTTGGGCATTCTAGAAATGAAGGGTGAATACTTTTCCTGGCTAAGTCATGATGATTTTTATCATCCTTTTAAAATTGAAAAACAAATCGAAGTTTTGCGTGAAATTGATTTTGATAAAATTGAAAGAGAAGCTAGTGGTAAATTAAGATTTATTAAAAACAATGTATTATTATCAATAGGTGAAAATCTATGATAGATATAAAAATTTCTGATGTTAATTTATGTAGTTCTTGGTAGTGAAAGTATCAAAGCAGATACTAAAATAGAAAGTGTTAATCTTTCATATTAATATATACAATTTTGAATTGGAGGTGCATTAAATGAAATTATTGTTGGCGTACGGATTTAACTTTAAAAGGGATAAAGAAGAAAATATATATGCTTATAGAGCTATCAATAATGATTTATTCGAACGATATTCTAAGTTATCAGATAATTTGACTATTCTTTCTGATTTTGATAAGAAAGAATATAATGTGGAATTATTAAGAAAAAGTTTTAATACTATAAAAACAGCGAATAAAAAAATAGTTGAAGTGCCAAATTTATATAGTAGTAATTATACATATTTAAATCCTACTATTCGTCATAAGATTGATAAAATAATTGAAAAAAGTGTTATTGAAAGTGACGCTATTATTGTAAGAGTCCCTAGTTTGATTGGATATAAGGTTGCTAAATTTGCTAAAAAACATAATAAGCCGTATCTTGTTGAAATTGTTGGTTGTACATGGGATTCATTATGGAATCACAGTACTAAAGGAAAATTAATTGCTTTTTCTAACTATTTATCGATGAGAAAAAGTGTAAAAGAAGCTCCGTTTGCTTTATATGTTACAAATATGTTTTTGCAACATAGATATCCAAATAATGGGGTAAATATAGGATGCTCAGATGTTGCTTTATTAGAAACAAATAATCAAGTGTTAGAACAACGCTTAAAAAAAATTAATGAAATGACAGAAACACAAACAATTGTTTTAGGAACAACAGCAGCTGTTAATGTTAGATACAAAGGACAGCAATATGTGATAAAAGCTATATCAAAATTAAATAAAGAAGGTTATAATTTTGAATATCATTTAGTTGGTGGTGGGGATAATAGTTATTTAAAAGCTATGGCCAAAAAGTATAAAATAGAAGATAAGGTCAAATTTTTAGGGACATATACTCATAAAGAAGTATTTGATTATCTTGATATGATAGATGTTTATATTCAACCTAGTAAAACAGAAGGATTACCTCGCTCTTTAGTTGAAGCGATGAGTAGAGGATGTCCCTCATTAGGGTCTAATGTTGGTGGTATTCCGGAATTATTAGAAAAAAATAATATATTTAAAAAGAATAGTTCAAAGGAAATTTATGTTTTACTAAAGCATATAAACCGTGAGTCTTTAATGAACGAAGCAAAACATAATTTTAAAAAAGCTCAAGAGTATAATAAAGATGTTTTAAATAAAAAACGAGAAGCATTTTATAAAGATTTTATTGATAAAGTTCGAATGAATCTTATTTAATTTATTTTATAAAAAATGATTAGATTGCATGAGATATTTATGTTTATAGATATTGCTTGATATATGAAATAATATAAAATAATAAAAATACAATAGTAGCAATAAAAGAGGAATAGTATGAAGAATGGAACAATAGTTATAGAAACACAATTTTTGTATGATTACAATTATCCGGAAAAAGGGATAACAGTTGGTGGGACACAAAGATATGCGTTGGAATTAGCAAATTTAATTAGAGAATTAAATTATGATGTAGTATTTATTACCAAGGCAAAAATAAATTCAGAAATTACATATGATGATTTTGGTAAAGTGATTTCTTATAATTCAAAATTTGGGAATTTGGGGAATTCAAATTTTTCAAAAAGAGTATATAATTATGCTAATAAAATCAAAGCAGATTTAGTCATCTATTCAGATATATTAGTATCTCTTAATAAAAAGTATGAAAAAAGTATTGCTATACAACATGGTATTGCTTGGGACAATCCGTATGAAAATAAATTAAAATCATATATATTAAACAAACAATATATAAAAGCAACACTTAAGCATGATAAAGTAGTTTGTGTTGACACTAATTTTATAAATTGGATGAGAGAAAAATCAAAAAAATATTTCAAAAAACCTGACAGACTTATATATATTCCTAATTTTGCTGATGAAAGTATTTTTTCATACAGTACTGAAAAGTATGGTTCATTAGAATATAAATTACTTTATCCAAGAAGATTGGTTAAGCATCGAGGATTTAATATATTTACTGAAATGTGCTTAGAATTAATTAATGAAGGCTTCAATGTAGTTCCAGTTTATGCTATTGATGAAAGCAATAAAGACATATTATACAGTCAATATCCGAAACTTAAAGATATTAAACATATACTTGCTTTCCCAAAAATGAGTAAAATACATGAATATTATAGTGAAGCATATTTAACTTTTGTTCCTACAATTTGGTCTGAAGGTACTTCGTTATCAGCGATAGAATCAATTATGTCTGGTTGCCCAGTCATTGTATCTGACGTAGGTGGATTAAGCAACATAGTTATCGATGGTTTTAATGGGTATGTATTACCACCTACAATAAAAGCATTTAAAGAAAAAACAAAAGAAATTATAGCTAACCCTGCATTAAGAGACAAACTTAAAGAAAATTGTATAATTATGAGAGAATCGTTTGGATTAAAAAAATGGAAAACAGAAATCACCAAGATTATTAGATCTGTATTAGAAAGATAGGTAAAAATGGAGTCATCTACTACAAATGTAAATATATCAATGAGAAAACGAATATGGGATGCTATTATTTATGGAGTTGGCGGTGCTGTAGGTTCAAGATTTCTAATATTATTGAGTGGTATATTAGTATCTAATATTGTCGGTAAAACTTCTTATGGAGAATTTTCACATGTTAACTCAACTGTAACATTATTTGTCACTTTCTCGGGATTAGGTATTTCATCAACTCTTACTAGGTTCATCGCTATAAACAAAGAAGATAAAATGAAAATAGGTAAAATAATAGGATCTTTTGGTACTATTGTATCTTTTTTTTCTATCATAATGTCATTAATAATGTTTCTTCTTGCAGAACAGATATCTTTTCTCACAACTGAAAATGGAGATCTTATCTTTTATTATCAAATTGGATCTTTAGCTATGCTTTTTGCATCACTATCCTCTGTTCAACAAAGCGCATTATTAGGCTTTGAACAGTATAAAAAAAGTGCAATAATAGAACTGTTCAGATGTTTTATTTATGTTATTGCTGCTTACTTTTTGTCGAAATCACATGGTGTAACTGGGGCTATATTAGCACTTATGCTAGGATTTATATTAAAATTTATTCTGATGTTGTTGGTTAATGTGATTTATAATTATAAGAATCACATTAAACTAGGTTTTATTTTTGATAAAGAAATAAGACACATATTATTTACTTTTACTATACCAGCTTTTATTTCTGCATTGTTTGTAATGCCCGTAAACTGGATTAGCAATTCATTATTAGTAAGAAATACAAGTTTTGATGAATTGGCCATTTTTTCTGTAGCCCAGCAATGGATGACTATAATTACCTATATCCCATCACAATTGGGACAAATGCGACCTATTTATGCTGATTTATATTCTAGAAAGCAGTATAAAACTTTATTCAAAACTGTAAAAAAGTTTACTTTTATTTCTGTATTATTAGTATTTGGTGTTTCAGGACTTGCATTAATATTCGCAAAACCATTACTTGGTTTGTATGGCGAAAACTATTCAGAAGGAGTGCTAGCTTTCAGAATAATGATGATTGTTGCATTTGTGATTGTAACACAAGCTCAATTGGGAACTGTTTTTGAAACAATAAATAAAATGTGGACTGGATTTACCTTAAATCTTGTTTGGAGTATTATATTGTTAGGTAGTTTTAGCTATTTTGTTATGTACGGAAGTTTGGGATATGCTTTAGCGTATTTAATTGCTTATACTTGTCACGTTATTGTATCATATATAATCTTATATTTTATTAGGAGAAAAAATAACTTTTATGAAAATATTGAAAATTAATAAAAAGAGTATATTAGAATTATTTTTATCAATATTATTTTTAATACCTTTTTACTCCATCAGAATAGTAAGAGATAATCTTAATATAGAAGTAAAAAATCTTTTTCTTGATTCTAATATTACAATTTTACTAATTTTAATTTTTTTATTTATGCTAATAATAATATTTAGTAAGTATAAACGAAATAGTAAATCTAGCAAAAAAATTAAGAAGATTATTATATTTAAAATTATTGTTGATATTTTGTTAATTTTATTAAATTTATACAAGGACATTTCTCAACAATATTTTTGGATACAATTTTTATGGATTGCTTTACCTATGTACTTTTCACTACTATACGTTTTGTTAATAGACAAATTAGAATTAAATTATCGAAAAATAATTTATTATGGTATTGTCTTTTTTGTACTCTATGTGGTTATGAATCTATTGATTAATGTTTTCATTTATGATTTTGATTTCACAGAAGATAGGTTGATTTCAACTGGCGGAGGTTCAGTTATTTACGGATACACAATTGTTTTAGTCTTGAGTTTACTATTGTTATTTGAAGATTTGTTTTCTAGAAAACAATTTACTATCATAGTTATTTTATTATTTATTGGTAGTATATTGACGGGCTCGAGAGCTTCAATCATACCGTTTGTTGTAATTATTATTTTTTATTTACTTTATAGCAGAAGATATAGTCTTGTCTTTAAATCTTTTTTAATAGGAATTTTAGCAATTTCAATTATCATACCCGATAATTTACTAGTATTATTAGTCCCAAGAATTACAAATTTATATGATGGTTCAAGATTTGATACACTATTAAACAGCATTAAAGTGTTTAACCAATCTAATGTTGAAGAACTTTTGACAGGATATGGTCTTTCAGGATTTTTTCCATATCAAGAATGGCTTAATTCTTCAAATAGAGGCGTAGAATTTATAAACTATAACACATTTAATTTCAATGGCTATTCTTTTTTAGTCCAACCTCATAACTCATTTATTTATATGTTGATAGAAACAGGCCTTATAGGCTTTCTATTACTAGTGGTTTTTATTACCTACTATTTGATTTATTTTATTAGTAAGAAAGATTATATGAGAACACTTTTTGTATTTACTTTTGCTTTTTTAAATATGTTTGACTCAGTAATATTTGTAGCACCAGATAGTGCATCATTGTGGTGGACAATGTTGTTTATAGTTATTTTGTCAAGTAATATTCAATCATCAAATAATAAAATGATATTTACTCAGGATTTTATTCATAGAAATGATGTTAGTTATATTGACATGAAGGGAGAACAAAATATATGAAAAAAGTAATGTTGGTTTTTGGTACTAGACCAGAAGCAATAAAAATGTGTCCTTTAGTTAATGAGTTAAAAACTAGAGATAGTATTAAAACAGTTGTTTGTGTAACGGGGCAACATAGAGAAATGTTAGATCAAGTTTTAAAAACATTTAAAGTTGTACCGGATTATGATCTTTCTATTATGAAAGAAAAACAAACGCTATTTGATGTTACGACTAATATTTTAAATAAAATAAAAGAAGTATTAGAAGTAGAAAAGCCAGATGTCGTATTAGTTCATGGAGATACCAGTACCACTTTTGTTACTGCGCTTGCATGTTTTTATCTTCAAATTCCAGTAGGACATGTTGAGGCAGGCTTAAGAACACATAATATTTATTCACCATATCCAGAAGAATTTAATCGTCAAGCAGTATCAATAATTGCTAAATATAATTTTGCTCCAACTGAATTAGCTAAACAAAACCTCATTAATGAAAATAGAGGTTCTGATAATATCTATGTTACTGGTAATACAGCTATTGATGCTTTAAAAACCACTGTAAGAAAAGATTATACCCATCCAATGCTTGAATGGGCAAAAGGATCAAGACTTATAATGATTACTGCTCATAGAAGAGAAAATCTTGGTGAACCAATGAAACATATGTTTAACGCGATTAAACGTATTATTAATGAACATCCAGATATTAAAGCTATCTATCCAATTCATATGAACCCTATAGTTAGAGAAACAGCTAATAGTATTTTAGCTGGTAATGATAGAATAAGAATAATAGAACCATTAGAAGTATTTGATTTTCATAACTTCTTAAATACTTCTTATTTAATACTTACTGATAGTGGTGGGATACAAGAAGAAGCACCATCACTTGGTAAACCAGTATTGGTTATGAGAGATACTACTGAAAGACCAGAAGGTATAGCAGCTGGAACATTAAAACTAGTTGGAACTAATGAAGAGACAATCTATGAAGCTTTTAATTTACTGTTAAGTAATAAGGATGAATACAACAAGATGTCAAAAGCGAGTAATCCATATGGGGATGGATTAGCGAGTAAAAGAATAGCAGATATACTCGAAAAAAGTTTATAAACTCTAGCGTTTAGATACTGTGGAAAATAATTATAAAATTTTTAAAATTGAACTCTCTGAACTTTAGTTTTATTAATGGTAATATAGGTAATCTCAATGTTGAGTGACTAATAAACATAAGATGATGTGTTTTGATGATATCAAGCTAAGAGTTTAAAATGTTTTCTAATGTTAAAAAAGTAATTCTATTGATATTTCAGATTTATCAAGTTCTAAATACTTTCCTTATCTAAATGTTGATCGAGAAGAATTCAATCAGACACAGTATCTAGTTTGGACAATTCTAAATTATATAGGAATGACACAGTATTTTGAAGACATTTATGCATCTGGTTATATTTGTTTTAGTCCTAGAGGACAGGCAGCTTATGGAGAATATAAAAGGGCTCGCTTTTCAAAAATAATAGCTTTGATGTCTTTTATATTTAACATGATTACTCTAATAATTTCAATTCTGACTTTTATTTTAGAACTCTCTCTTTAAAGTGGATAAAATAATAGTCAATTTACAAATTATGTTATCTGCATCAATCTGCCTATTTGATTGGAAATGAAGAAGTATTGTCCAAGAGAACGTAAAACTATAGTACATAGAGAAAAGAAATAAGCTATTCACCTTTGAATAGTTTTTTTTTCATAA
>ENA-UOOK01005216-UOOK01005216.1-fermentation-metagenome-genome-assembly--contig:-NODE-5216-length-13193-cov-4.132516_pt1 | contig 13193 bp, 6 predicted proteins | sample MGYA00245777_ERZ724023 | MGnify/ENA primary metagenome ERZ724023 (study PRJEB28704, sample SAMN03018312) | fermentation metagenome | biome: anthropogenic terrestrial biome; feature: soil; material... | reverse complement strand
CAGGGCAGTGCCGTGACCCGCGACCAGGCGCGCTACGCCAGACCCGTCAACCAGCGCGCTCGCAGCTGGGCCGGACAGCTGGTGTATTCGTACAAGGTCAACCCGCGCACCGCGCTGTACGCCGGCGCGACCTATGGCGCCTTCATGGACGACGACAACCCGGACCTGTTCGGCGACACCCGCGCGGTGTTCCTGAAGCTGAGCTACGGCTGGCAGCCGTAGCGCAGCCGCCATGGCGCGTTGCCGCGCTCAGCCCATCTTCGCCAGCCGCAGCTGGAACAGCACCTTGGTCACCAGCAGGCGTTCCTCGATCGGCTTGAGCACCAGGGCCTTTTCGCCTTTCATACCGGGGCATACCTGCGCGCAGGAGCCGCAGCCCGTGCAGTCGAGCGTGGAAACCGTAACGGAGAATTTCAGGCCCGGCAGGCCGTTCATATCCTTCGACTTGGTGCCCTCCGGGGCTTTCGCAAGCTCTTCCGGGGTCATGACGACCGGACGGATGACGGCGTGCGGACATACATAAGAGCAGAAGTTGCACTGAATGCAGTTCGCGGGGTTCCATTCGGGCACATCCACCGCGATCCCGCGCTTTTCATAGGCAGCAGAGCCCTGCGGCACGGTGCCGTCCGCATAATCCTTAAAGTCGCCGACCGTCAGCTTTTTGCCGCGGAACGCGTTGACGGGCTTCAGAACGTTGTTGACATAATCGACAAGCTCGGGCCTGTCTCCGGTGGCCTTTTCAACGGCTTCGGTCGGATCCGCGTCTTTCCAGGAAGCCGGGACCTGCACCTCGTGGACATCCTGCATGCCGCGCTCGATGGCCGCGTGGTTCATCGCGACGACCTTCTCGCCCTTTTTGCTGTAGGACTTCGTGGCTGCGTCCTTCATGAACTGAATCGCCTGATCCGCCGGGACGATATTGGCGATCTTGAAGAAGGCGGCCTGCAGGATGGTGTTGATGCGTCCGCCGAGGCCGAGCTCCTTGCCGATCTTGATCCCGTCGATGGTGTAGAAATGGATGCCGTTTTCGGCAATATATTTCTTCATCTTGCCGGGCAGCCTTTCGTCAAGCTCCTTGCCGGTCCACGGGCAGTTCAAAAGGAAGTTGCCGCCCTTTTTCAGGTCCTCCACAATGTCGTACTTGTCCACATAGGAAGGATTGTGGCAGGCGACGAAATCCGCCTGGCTGATATAGTAGGTCGACTTGATCGGCTTTTTGCCGAACCGCAGATGGGAAACGGTCAGGCCGCCGGATTTTTTGGAGTCGTAGTCGAAATAGCCCTGCGCGTACATGTCGGTGTGGTCGCCGATGATCTTGATGGAGTTCTTGTTCGCGCCGACGGTGCCGTCCGCGCCGAGCCCCCAGAATTTGCACGAATGCGTGCCCGCGGGGACCGTGTCCGGATTTTCCCTGACGGGCAGGGACAGATTCGTAAGGTCATCCACGATGCCGATCGTGAAGCGCTTCTTCGGCGTGCCGGACTGCATGTTCCGGTACACGGCGATGATGTCGCCAGGCGTGGTGTCTTTGGAGCCGAGTCCGTAGCGTCCGGTGTAAACCGGGACTCCGGCGAACTCGCTGTCGACCAGCGCGGCCAGAATATCCAAATAAAGGGGCTCGCCGATGGAGCCGGGCTCTTTGGTCCTGTCGAGCACCGAGATCTTCTTTACGGTCTTCGGCAGAACGTCGAGCAGATATTTCGCGACGAACGGCCTGTAAAGGTGAACCTTGACAAGGCCGAGCTTTTCGCCCCGGGCGTTCAGGTAATCGATGACTTCCTCGGTGCAGTCGCACACGGAGCCCATCGCGATGATGACCTGCTCCGCGTCGGGGGCGCCGTAATAATTGAACGGCTTGTAATCGGTGCCGATCTTCTTGTTGACCTGGTTCATATAATCGACGACGATTTCGGGAACCGCGTCGTAATAAGGATTGCTCGCTTCACGCGCCTGGAAGAAGATGTCGCCGTTCTGGGCGCTTCCGCGCAGGACCGGATGCTCCGGGTTCAGCGCGCGGCGGCGGAACTTGTCCACTGCGTCCCAGTCGAGCATGTCGCCAAGGTCTTTATAATCCCAGACGGCGATTTTCTGGACTTCGTGCGAAGTGCGGAATCCGTCGAAGAAATGGAGGAAAGGCACACGGCCTTTGATGGCGGCAAGGTGCGCGACGGCGCCCAGGTCCATCACTTCCTGCGGGTTATTGGAACAAAGCATTGCGAAGCCGGTTTCACGGCAGGCATAAATGTCGGATTGATCGCCAAAAATACAAAGCGCGTGGGTCGCTACCGAACGGGCCGAAACATGGATGACGGCGGGCAGCAGTTCGCCGGCCATTTTAAACATGTTCGGGATCATCAGGAGCAAACCCTGCGAGGCGGTGTAGGTGGTAGTCAGCGCGCCCGCCGCCAGGGAACCGTGCACGGCGCCGGATGCGCCGGCCTCAGACTGCATCTCCGCAACCTTTACTTCTCTGCCGAAAAGGTTCTTTCTGCCGCCAGCGGCATACTTGTCCGTTTCGTCTGCCATAACGGAAGACGGCGTGATCGGATAGATGGCGGCAACGTCGGTAAACGCATAGGATACATGCGCAGCGGCGTTGTTGCCGTCCATGGTCTTCATTTTTCTTGCCATGTCATAATTTCCTCCTTTAAGGATGTGTAATTAGAAAGATTTGCCATGCTGAGCGTGACCTTTTCCATTCAGCCATGCTTGTGTTTATTTTATCATTTTTTGAATATCGTGTAAAGAAAAAAATCAACAATTCTCCCAGATATAAACTGTTCGACTTTTTTATTTTTATAATTTAGTCTCAAAATATTATGATGGAAAGCGATCCGTCCATCTTTCCGCCAAAAAGCAGCCGGAAAGCCGTTCCGCCCTGTATCGATTCATCCTTCCCGCGGAAATTGCGCCGATTTGCCCGATATCGGTTTCGATTGTTCCGTGTAAAGCCCGCAGAACCGGTCACATCCCCGGCTCTGCGCCGCAAATCGGCACAGAGAAGCGCAGATATGGGGAAGACGGTTTGACACGGCCCGGGAAAATAAGATATAATTAAAATTAACTGAACCTGTAGGCCTCGTTTGAAAAATTATCGTTTTTATTCTTCAAGCAGAACCGAATTTTTAAAATCTGAAAGGGGAAAACTTCATGCCTCCCGAACCTGCGGGCAGTCTTCTGCCGGGGCCCATACTGATGAGCGTGCAGCAGGCCGATTTGCCTGCCGACACACACCCGGCTTTATCCATCCTTCTGCTTTTCGTTCTGATTTTAGTCAACGCTTTTTTCGCCGCGTCCGAAATCGCCGTCATTACCCTGAACGACAACAAGATCAAGAAAATGGCGGAGGATGGCGACAAAAGAGCCGCGAAAGTGCTGAAGCTCACGGAAAACTCCAGCCGGTTTTTGTCCACGATCCAGATCGGCGTCACCCTGGCCGGCTTTCTCACATCCGCTTCCGCGGCGCAAAGCTTTTCCGACCGGCTGGCGGGGCTTCTCACTTTTCTCCCTTTCTCCCCGTCGATGATCCATGGGATCTCGACGTTTCTCATCACCCTGATCCTCTCTTATTTTTCGCTGGTTCTGGGCGAGCTGGTGCCGAAAAAGATCGCCATGCAGCGGGCCGAGCCCCTTGCCTTCAAGTTCGTGGGCGTGCTGATCGCCACCTCCAAAATCTTCAACATATTCATTTCGCTTCTGACCGTATCGACAAACTTTGTCCTGAAAATTCTGGGGTTTGACCCGAACTCATCGGAAGAGACCGTCACCGAGGAAGAAATTCTGATGATGGTGGATGCCGGCGAGGAAAAGGGCGTGATCGGCGGAAGCGCGAAGGACATGATCGAAAACATCTTCGATTTCACCGACTCCACCGTGGATGAGATTATGACCCACCGCACCGAGGTTTCGGCCGTGGAGGACACGAGCACCATACAGGATGTGGTGAACCTTGCCATTGCGGATGGATATTCCCGCCTGCCCGTGTTCCACGAAGACCTGGACACGATCCTCGGGATTATTTATGTCAAGGATCTGCTCAAATATGTAGGCAGCGAGATCAACGGGGACGTCAAGATCACCGACATCATGCGCCCGGCGTATTTTGTGCCGGAAACGAAGCGGTGCACCGAGCTCTTTAAGGAAATGACCGACCACCGCGTGCAGATCGCCGTGATCGTGGACGAATACGGCGGCACCTCCGGCATCATCACGCTGGAGGACCTGCTGGAATCCATCGTCGGCAACATCCAGGATGAGTTCGACCATGAGGAAGAGGAAATCCAGCGCGTCAGCGACAACACCTTCACCGTGGACGGCAGCACCTCCATAGACGAAATTTCGGACCTTGTCGGCGTCACCCTTCCAGAAGGGGACTACGACACCATCGCGGGCCTGGTGATGGAGATGCTGGGACGCATCCCGAAGCCGGGCGAGCATCCCTGCATCCATATCGCGAACCTGTCGATCACCGTACAGAAGGTGGAGGAAAACCGCATCGCAAAGCTGCTGATCGTCAAAGAGCTCCCCCCTCCCGAGGATGCGGCGGGAGCGCCGCCGGATGAAAAGAAGCCGGAGCAGGACGATTCCTCCGGTGACGGCCTCTGAATCCGCCTGACCGTGAGAAAAGAGCTCGGGGAAAAGCCGCCGGAATCGAAATAGCGAGGCCTCCGGCTTGGAAATCCCGATCGAAGAAACAGACAAACAGACATTAAAAAAAGAGCCGTCTTTCGCAGCACAACTGTGAAAGACGGCTCTTTTCTATATATTTTGAATCACATTCCCAGCTAGCCGGACAAAACCTATTCGAGCTTAAAGCGCTGAACCAGAGTTTTGAGCGACCGGGACTGGCTCCGAAGCTCCTCGCTGGCAGCCGCGCTCTCTTCCGATGTGGCGGAATTGGTCTGGACGACCTTCGCAATCTGGTCGAGGCCCTGCGTGACCTGCTGAATGGATACCGACTGCTTCTGGCAGGCTTCCGCAATTTTTTGGATCAGGTCGGTCGACTGGCCGGAAGACTGAAGCACCGTATTCATGGACTGCTCCGTGTCTTTGGCAATCGTGGAACCGTGCTGGACGGACTGAATGGCATGCTGGATCAGGTCCGTCGTGTTTTTCGCCGCTTCCGCGCTCTTTCCCGCAAGGTTCCGCACTTCTTCCGCAACAACGGCGAACCCTCTTCCCGCGCTTCCGGCCCGCGCCGCTTCCACAGCGGCGTTCAGGGCAAGGATATTGGTCTGGAACGCAATGTCTTCGATCGCCTTGACGATTTTTCCGATCTGTTCGGAAGACGTGCTGATATCGTCCATGGCGCCCATCAGCTGCTGCATCAGCCGGTTCCCGTCCTGGAATTCGTTCGTCATGGTATTAATCAGGTCTTTCGCGGTCGCGGCGCTGCCCGCGTTGCCATCCACCTCGTGCGAAATTTCCGTGACGGAGGCGGAAAGCTCCTCGATGGAGCTCGCCTGCTCGGCAGCCCCCTGGGCAAGGGCCTGAGAAGCATCGGAAAGCTGAGCGGAACCGCTGTCCACCTGGTTGGCGGAGGCGGAGATTTCCGAAAATAGGCCGACAAGGCTGGATTTGATATTTTCAAAAGAAGCTTTGATCTTTGAAAATTCGCCGCGGTAATCGCAGTGCAGTTCGAATGTCAGATCGCCGGAAGCGATCTGATCCAGCACCGCCGAGATTTCGTCGATGTATTCAATGTACTGCTTCAGCCGGTCCACCGTGCGGGAAATCGCGTCGGACACCTGGCCGACCTCATCCGAAGACCGGACGTCGACATGGACATCCAGATTTCCGCCCGCGATCTGGTTGGCCGCTTCCCTGAGCTTTTTCAGCGGATGGACGATGCTTCTGGCCATCAGGATGATCAGAAGGAAAATGATTGCAAGAGTGATCAGGAAAATCGTCAGCACCGAACGGAACACGGTGTAATAGGAGCTCTGGAACTCATTTTCCGGCAGGCCGGTCGCAACCGTCCACCCGGTGTCGCCGATGGTGGAGATGTATCCGTAATTTTTCCCGCCCCGCGCGGTGTAAGAAAGGAACCCGGATTTCTTGGACTGGATGGCCTGAATCACATTGTCGGACATCTTCGATTTGGCAACGCTTGTGTTTTTCAGGGCTTCGTCCGGATGGTAAATCAGCTGGCCGCCCGCGCTTGTCAGAATATAGAACCCCGACTGGCCCAGCTTATAGCTTTTCATCGTGCTGTACAGCTGGTCCAGCGTGATGTCGATCCCGGCGAAGCCGTACAATTGCTCCGTCCCGGTTTTGTAAATCGGGCATACGATCGTCATCACGATTTTCTTGGTCACGCTGTCCTGATACGGCTCGACCAGCACCGTGCCCTTTTTCTCCACGGCGGGCTGATACCACGGCCTTTCCGAAAGCTTTTTATCGTAGGGCTGGTCCTTGTTTTTGGAGATCATCTGGTTGGCGGTGCAGTCGCCGAACCAGACCGAAGAAAGGTTGTCGGGATCGGTCTTGTAGATGTTCTGGATCGTATCCTTGATTCCCCCGTATCCGCTTTTCGTATTGGCCTTTTTCGCCTCGATCGGCTGCGCAAAGTACTGTTGCAGCTGGTCGTTCGCGGCCATCTGCGCCACTATGGTCTCGTATTTTGAAAAATAGTTGTTGATCGCGTAAGAAGCGGACTGGGATTTGGCCGTCAGCTCCTCGGACGTCAGATTGGAAACGGAATTGCCGACCGTCTGCATAATCAGGAAAACCGCAACGATATAAATAATCGTGACGGGAAGCCCGATAAACAGCAGTATTTTTGTCATAAGCCCCTTTTTGCCCATTCCAAATTACCCCCTCTGATCGAATATTTTCATTCCAGACAGTTTTCATTTCAGACATTTGGACATTAGAAAAAATATTTCTATCGATATTTCTGATGATATTGCCACTGTCCTTATAAAACATCGGCTGCTATTCTGGAAATATTTAGAGGATAGTAATAAAATTGTGGAATTTACTGTAAAATTTATTTAAAAAAGTTTGAACGGAGCGAAATCAGCCGGTTTCCGCCGATCGTTTCAGGCCTTGGCGCCGTGGGCAGGCTTTTGAAAAAGCTTGACCAAAACTTTCTGAGTCCCTGAATTTAAGCGTAAAAAAGCCGGGACGGCCAATCCATTTAGTATGGCCGTCCCGGCTTTTTTTGCGGCTGTTTTACAGCAGCCCCTTTTGAATGCGTGCCTCCGTCCTGTGCCGGATGCGAAAAAACGAAATTATGGATTATCTTCTCATTTTCTCCGAAACGATTTTTCTGAGAAAGGCGGGAGCTATTCCCCGCGGCCCGAAAAAAGCTTTTTCGCCGCGCCCGTGCGCTCCAGCAGCGCCGCAAGGGGAAGGCTCAGCAGCACGCAGACGGCGAGCTCGCCCGCGCCCACCGAAAGGGCGGCGCCCAGAAATCCCGCCATGGAGAAGCCCTCCGGCAGAAAAAAGGCGATCTCCGCCCCGACGACCGCCGCATTGAAAAGGACCGGCGGGAGGGCGGCCAGAACCGGAAGGCCGCGGAAGCGCACGCCGCGCAGCATGCGGGTCGCAACGGCGGCCAAAAGCGTCGCGGATGTTCCGCAGACCCAGTCCGCGATTCCGTAGGGGCTGCCCAGGTTGGAGAGCAGGCAGCCGACGGCGAGGCCCGGAATTGCCGCCGGTGTGAACACGGGCAGGATCGTCAGGGCCTCGGAAATGCGGAACTGGACCGGGCCGTAGGCGATGTCCAGCGCCGAAGCAAGAAGCGTAGCCACGATGTAAAACGCGGCGATCAGGGCACCCTGCACCAGAAACAGGGCGCGGCGGGATATGTTTGTTTTCATGGTTTCATTCCTCCGTAGTTTTCTTTATAGTCAGGATTTTGCGACTGACTGTGCGCAGGCACAGGGAAAATGATACTACGAAGCCGCGGAAAAATCAACAGAGCGGCGTCTCGCCCGGATCGGCCGGACCGTATCTTCCGGCGAAGACGCATCAGAACCGCCCCAGGGAACGAGCGGGCCGCCGTCCTCCTTTCATGGACGGTTGTTGAATTTGTTTTTGAAATGTAGTAAAATAGAACAAAATCATGATTTGTTCGGCGGAAAAAGAGGAAAAATGGAGCGGAGGCCACACGGATGCTGGAAGAAAATCAGGTCGGCAGAGCGGAAACAGCCGGTGAGGGATCACACGGCGACTACATTTTTGCGCTTGATATCGGCACGCGCAGCGTCATCGGGATCGTCGGGGTTCCGGAAGGCGAAAAGCTGCGTGTCTCCGCGGTGGAGACGGTAGAGCACACCCAGCGCGCCATGATCGACGGGCAGATCGAGGACATCGAACAGGTGAGCCGGGTGGCCCGGCTGGTCAGGCAGAGGCTCGAGGAAAAAACGGGCCTGGTCCTGCGCCATGTATGCGTCGCCGCGGCGGGCCGCGCGCTGAAAACGCAGCAGGCATCGTACGAGCTGTCCCTGAAAGAGCCGCAGGTGGTGAACCAGGAGCTGCTCTGCCAGCTGGAAGCCGGCGCGATCGAGGCGGCCGAGCGCCAGTTCCACCCCGAAACGGCGGAGCAGGAACAGCCGGTCTTCTATTTGGCCGGGTATTCCGTCGTTCAGTACACGCTGGATGATTATCCCATTTCCAATCTGCTCGACCACCGCGGTCGGCGCCTCGGCGTCAAGGTCATCGCCACCTTTCTTCCGCGCGAGGTGGTGGACAGCCTCTACACGACGATGCGGAAAACGGGGCTGGAGGTCTCCAGCCTGACGCTCGAGCCGATCGCCGCGATGAATGCGGCGATCCCGCGGAACCTGCGGCTGCTGAACCTTGCGCTCGTCGACATCGGCGCGGGCACGTCGGACATCGCCGTTTCCCGGGACGGCGGCGTGGTGGGCTACACCATGGCGACCGTGGCCGGGGACGAGGTGACGGAAGCCGTCATGAAGGAATACCTGGTGGATTTCACCACGGCGGAGCAGATGAAAATAAAGCTGTCCGGGGAAGACGACATTTCGTTCCGGGATATTCTGGGGCTGGAGCACACCGTTTCCTCAAAGGAGCTGCAGGGCAAAACCGAGCCGGTCATGCGCCGCCTGTGCGAGGAGATCACGGGGCGGATTCTGGAAGCGAACGGCGAGCCGCCTTCCGCGGTGTTCCTGGTGGGGGGCGGAAGCAAGCTGCCCGGCCTGTGCGAATGCGTGGCGGAGCTTCTGCGCCTTCCGCCTTCCCGCGTCGCGCTGGGCGGAAACAATTTTATGACCTATGTGGATGCCCCCGGCATGGAGCTGACCGGCCCGGAGATGGCGACCCCGCTCGGCATCGCGATCTCTTCGGCGCTGAACCTGATCAACGACAGCTTTTCCATCACGCTGAACGGCAAAAAGGCGAACCTGTTCCGCAGCGGCAGCCTGACTATTCTGGATGTGCTCCTGATGAACGGGTACAGCTACCAGCAGATGATCAGCCGCTCCGGAAAGAGCATGATCGTCGAGCTGAACGGCGAAAACCGCGTCGTCTACGGCGGTCATCCGCGCCTCGCGCGCATCCTGCTCAACGGGGCGGAAAGCAGCCTGTCCACGCTGGTGCACGCCGGGGACGGGATCGTGTTCGAGCCGGCCGCTCCGGGCGAGGATGCCCGCCCCGTGCTCGAAGACCTGGTGAAGCCCGAATCCCGCGGCACGGCGTTTCTGTTCGGGCGGCCTGTCCCGCTCGGCACCAGGGCCGTCATCAACGGCTGCCCGGCAGCTCCGGGGCAGCGCCTGATGACCCGCGACAAGGTGCACACCGTTTCCGTCGGGACGCTGGGCGAGCTTCTGGCTTCCTGCGGGGAACCGCGGGAGCGGGCCTGTCTGATCAATGGCTCGCCCGCCCGGCCGGACGACAAGCTTTCCGACGGCGACCGCATCGAGGCCGCCCCGGAAGGAGACGGCAGCCCGGCAAACGGGGAACCCGTATCCCCGGCACGGGCGGAGGAAAAACAGATTCTTGCCGCGCCGCCCGAGGGGCCATCCCCTCATCCGGGCCGGATCCGCCTGACGCTGAACCGCGCCGGGCTCGAGCTCGGCCCCAAGCCGGACAAGACGCCTTACTGCCTGATCGACATGCTCAACCTGGTGGATGTAGACCTTTCAAAGCCGCAGGGCAACATCGTGCTTCACATCAATGGGCGCAACGCCTCGTATCTTCAGCCGCTTGCGGATGGGGACAAGGTTGATATCTACTGGGATGGCGCGGATACCCCAACGAAACCATAAACCGAAACCAACGCCCCGGCCCTGCCGGGAAATCGCCGGCTGATCCAAAGCCGGCAGGAAAGGAGATCAAACATGGCGGACCAGAAAATCAGGCTGGGAATCGGATTCGCCACCGGGCGGAAAAATTTCCGCAAGGTGCTGAATACTTATATTTACAGCTGGAAGGAATCCAGAATTCCCGGCGCCGAGAACGTCAGCCTCAGCCTGTTTGTAGCGTACGACGTGGACTATTCCAACACCCAGTCCACCGACTACACGAACCTGAACCAGGAAGTGGTGGATGTTCTGGATGAAATCTATTTTATCGGCAAGAAGAGAATTCTGAAAAAATCACAGGACCTGATTCGTCAGGGCGTGATGACCGAAGCCGAGGCAAAGCTGGTCTTCGGCACCGGCTACGCGGCGAAGCGCAACGCCGTGCTCTATGCGGCGCTGGAAAGCCACATGGACTACCTGCTGTTTCTGGACGACGACGAATACCCGCTGGCCGTCACAAACAACCGGGACACCGCCCTGTGGAGCGGCCAGTATGTGCTGCCGTACCATCTGGCGAGCATCGGGAACGCGGATATCACGAACGGCTGCCACTGCGGATACATATCCCCGGTGCCCCACATCCAGTTTGACGAGCGGTTCAGCGAGCAAGATTTCCGCCGGCTGATCCGGGCGATCAGCAACGACGTCATCAACTGGAAATCGATCCGGACCATTATGGACAACGGCGGGGTCACCTACGCCGACACCTCCGTCCTCATCCACCAAAAGCCCGAGGAAGTCCCCGAAGTCAACGGCTGCAAGTTCATCACCGGAAGCAACCTGTGCATCAACCTGAAACGGCCCGAGCGCACGTTCCCGTTCTACAACCCGCCCGGGGCAAGGGGCGAGGACACCTTTCTGAGCACGCTGCTCGGGGAGCGCACGGTGCTGCGGGTGCCGTGCTATACCTTCCACGACGGCTTCTCCGCCTATCACCATCTGCTGGACGGCGTGCTTCCCATCCGGCTGAACGCCATCGGAACCGATTCCGGCAAGATCGTTTCGCGCTTTTACCGGGCCTGCGTCGGCTGGGTGCGCTACAAGCCGCTGCTGCTCTACATCACCGACCGGGATGGGTACGACGCTTCCATCCGCCATATGACCGCCGCGCTGGACGACGTTCTTCCCAAGGTATGCGACCATTTCCAGAGAAAAGAATTTCAGAAGCTCTCTGCAGAGCTTGCCCATTATGACAAAAACGTAAAAAAGCATTACGCTCAGTTCCTGCGCGTCCAGAAAGTCTGGAAAGCCCTTCTTTCCCGCCTGGAAACGCTGTGAGCAGTAATTCCTTTCCCTGCAAAGCCGGGAAGCCTTCTTGGGGATAAACTTTAAATCATATTTCCTTCCGGACATCCCGGCACAGCCGCGGGATTTCGCCGGACAAGAAATGTGCCCCGGCTTTCCGTCCTGCGGATGGAAAGCCGGGGCACATCGTTTTTTATTTTCAATAAAAGGATCAGTGGAAAATCGACATCGTCAGAAACATCGTGGCCATCAGGGAAGAAATCAGTGAAACAACGGTGATTTGAGTGTTTATGGAGGGGCCTGCCGTATCCTTGAACGGGTCGCCCACCGTATCGCCGATGACGGCGGCCTTGTGCGCATCGGAGCCTTTTCCGCCGTTGTGGCCGGATTCCACGTATTTTTTGGAGTTATCCCACAGCCCGCCGGAGTTGCTCATGAACAGGGCGAGGAACAGGCCCGTGACAATGTTGCCGCAGAGGAAACCGCCCACCGCCTGAACGCCGCCGATGAAGCCGACCGCAATGGTCGCCAGAATCGTGACAAGGCCGGCCGGAATCAGCTCTTTGAGCGAGCCGGTGGTCGCGATTTCGATGCACTTGTCATATTCGGGGGAAACGCCCTCTTTTCCTTCTTTCAGCCCGGCGATTTCACGGAACTGACGGTGGATTTCAGAAACCATCCGCTGCGCGTTGCGGGTGACGCCGAGCATCAGCATCGCCGAGAAAATCGCGGGGATCGACGCGCCGACCAGCAGCCCGAAAAATACGAGCGGGTTCATCACGTCAAATCCGGTGATCTTCTCGGAAAGCCCGAGAGCCGCCGCGGAGGAATTCACCTGGCTGATGAACGCGCCCAGCAGGGAAATGACCGTCAGCCCGGCAGAGCCGATGGCAAAGCCCTTTGTGACGGCTTTGACCGTGTTGCCCGCGCTGTCGAGCGAGTCGGTAACTTCGAGGACATCGTCCCCAAGCTCCCCCATTTCCGCCAGGCCGCGCGCGTTGTCCACAATGGGGCCGTACGCATCGTTGGAAACGATCATGCCGACGATCGACAGCATGCCCACGGCCGACATGGCGATGCCGTACATGGCGTAATCCATCCCGCCGATGGGATAGCAGAGCTTATACGCCGCAAGGGCGGAAACCGCAATCCCGATCATCGAGGGAAGCGCGCTGATGAAGCCGTAGGACACGCCGGACAGAATGGTGAACGCCGGGCCGGTCTCCGACGCCTTTGCCACGTTATGGACCGGCTTTTTCGTGTCATCCGTAAAATAGTCGCTTGCAAATCCAATAATCACGCCGACCAGAAGGCCGACCGCGCTCGCGCCCCAGACGCGCCATTCAAACCCGAACGCCACGTTGGACAGGGCCGTCAGAAGAAGAAAGGCCAGGGTTGTAACATAAGTACTGCTGTTCAGCGCACGCGTGGGATTCCCCTGTTTTCCCATCCGCGCCGTCGCGACGCCGATCACCGAAGAAAGCAGGCCAGCCGCGGCATAGCAGAAAACCATGCTGGTGAACTTGCCGCCGCCCGCGACCTTGTCGAGCGAAACGCCCAGCACGAGAGCCGCCGCAAGAGAGGCCACGTTGGAATCGAACAGGTCCGCGCCCATGCCGGCCACGTCGCCCACATTGTCGCCCACGTTATCCGCAATCACGGCGGGGTTGCGCGGGT
>ENA-UOOK01005213-UOOK01005213.1-fermentation-metagenome-genome-assembly--contig:-NODE-5213-length-13201-cov-5.675871_pt1 | contig 13201 bp, 5 predicted proteins | sample MGYA00245777_ERZ724023 | MGnify/ENA primary metagenome ERZ724023 (study PRJEB28704, sample SAMN03018312) | fermentation metagenome | biome: anthropogenic terrestrial biome; feature: soil; material... | reverse complement strand
AAAACCGTTGGCATAATAGAAGCGGGCCTGGGCCATCAGCTTGGTACCGGTATGAAGGGCAATGGCGCTGACCTGCTTCTGGCGGCACTCCTCCTCGTGAGTGCCGGCATCCTGGCCGCAGGATGCGTCTCGCCGGGCGGCAACGCCACCCAGCCGACGACGCTGCCGACCGAGACGGCGACGATACCGACCGGAACCGAGACCCCCCCGGAGACGGTCCCGACCGTCACGGAGACGCTGCCCGCCACCGTGACGACCGCAACCGGCGGCCAGTCCGGGTACTGAACCGGACGGTCGAACGGGTTGCCGGAGGGTGCGGCCCTCCCCTCTCTTCTGCGGGACTCCGTAGAACAGGTCCTGTATCTGCCGGCCCCCCTCGTCTCCGCGAGCGGGCCGGTATGGAGCATATCTACGATGCCGTGTCAAAAAAGTGGGGTTAGGGTCTCCTTCTCGCCCAGAGGAAGAATGCCAGCGGGCCAAGGAGGGGCGCGTAGACGAGCGGTGCCGCAGGCGTCGTCGCCGGTGCGGCGGTGGTCGGCTCCGTCGTTACGTTCTCGGTCACGACGGGCGTCTCGGTGACGGTAGGTGTCTCAGTGGCCTCCGTCGTGGCGTTAACCTCCACCGCAGATGCGGTCACGCTCACCGGTGACGCAACGATAGCGAAGATAGAGAAGCCGGGAGTGGTTGCCCGGAAGTTGTACCTTCCGTTCTCTTCACCGATGACCTCGGTCTCCAGGGGCTCCCAGGTGCCGTTCGCGTAGTGCATGAGCCCGACATCCTCTGCGGTCGCGTTGTGGACTTCAAGCCAGTCGGTGGGAACACTGAAGAATACGGTCGCGGTGCCGATCAGGCTCGGGTTCACCCAGTAGGGGGTGATCTCGACGTACTCGTAGACGTCACCGGCGAGGGGCTCCGCCGCCGAGGGCGCTTTAGCCTTCTTCACGGTCAGCATCATCTGCGGGATGGTGCCGGCTGCCGTGACGTTGACGCTGCCGACCGATGTGGTGGTCAGCTCCGAGAACGTGAACGTCTCACCGCTCTTCAGGTTCTCGCAGGTCGCTGCGGAGAACGTAGGCTCGCTGCTGCCGCCGTCGCTCCCGCCGCTCGATGATCCGCCGTTGCCTCCCTGGTTGGGATCCGGTACGGCGGTCGCCGAGACGGTGACGGCTGCGGTTCCTGTCGCTTCGCCTGCCGATGCCGTTACATCCGTTGTTCCCTCTGCGAACGCTCCAAAGAGGCCCGCACGGTCGATCGTGCCGACATCCATGTCGGAGGATGCCCAGGTGACTCGGATCCAGTCCATGGTGTTATCGCGCTGGTCAAAGACCGTCGCCGTGAACGCCCGGGTTGCTCCGGGCAGAACCGTGGCCGTGGCCGGTTCGACCGCGATCCGCGTTGCGACCGGCGACGATTCGACGGTCACTGTCGCGGTCCCGGTCTCGTTATCTGCCGTTGCGGTGATGGTCGCTGTGCCGTCGGCAACCGCGGTGAAGAGTCCGTCGGCATCGATGGTCCCGACGGCCTCATCGCTGCTCGTCCAGGTGACGTCGGCGCCCGGGGTTGCGTTGCCTTCCAGATCATAGACGGTCGCGGTGAACTGCCGGGACTCCCCGGCACCCAGGGTGATCGTCGCCGGGGAGATCACAACCCCCGAGGTCCCGGTGGTGACGGTTACCGCCGCCGTCCCGGTCATGTTCCCTGCCGTTGCGGTGACGGTCGTCGTGCCGTCGGCAACCGCGGTGAAGGCTCCGTCTGCACCGATGGTTCCCACGGCCTCGTCGCTGCTCGTCCAGGCAACCTCAATGCCGGTCATGGCGTCGCCAGACTGGTCGAGAGCGGTCGCGGTGAATGTTGCCGTGTCACCGGAGCCGAGGGTGATCTCCGACGGTGTGACGGCGATGCTGGCAAGAGCCGGTTCGTTGCTGATGACCGTGACGGTCGCTTCTTCAGTTATGTTCCCCGCCGTCGCGGTGACGGTCGCCGTGCCTTCAGCGAGGGCCGCAAAAGCGCCGTTTGCGTCGATGGTCCCGACGGCCTCGTCGCTGCTTGTCCAGGTGACGTTGACGCCGGTCATGGCGTTGCCGGCCTGGTCGCGGGCGGTCACGATGAACGGCTGGGTGTCGCCGATCGCGAGGGTGGCCGTCTCCGGCGTGACCGCGATGCTCTCCAGGACCGGTTCGGCCGGCGCCTCGACGGTGACGAGCGCCGAGGCGGATGCGTTGCCTGCCGTTGCCGTGACGGCCGTTATACCCGCGGTAACCGCGGTGAAGAGCCCGGTCTCATCGATGGTGCCGATGGTCTCGTTGCTGCTTATCCAGGTTACCGCGGCTTCCGGCATCTCGACTTCGAACTGGTCGTAGACGGTCGCGGTGAAGTTCACCGTCTCGTTGACCGTGGCGGTGGCTGTGAGCGGTTTGATAGTAATGCGTTCTGCGGCCGGCTCAGGCAGTTCCCCGGCAATGACGGTGACGGTCGCTTCTCCGGTGACGTTCTCCGCCGTCGCGGTGACGTTCGCGGTGCCTTCGGCAACCGCGGTGAAGAGCCCATCCGCGTCGATGGTGCCGACGGCCTCATCGCTGCTCGTCCAGGTGACCTCAATGCCGCTCATGGGTTTGCCGGACTGGTCGAGAACGGTCGCCTCGAACTGCTGTGTGCCGTTGATCGCAAGCGTGGCTGTCTCCGGTGCGACCGTGACGGTCGATGCGACCGGCTCGACCACTGCTCCGGGTTCGTAGACGAAGATGTAGAGGTTCGAGTTAGGGCTTGCGCCTCTCTGCCAGACGATCGTGTTGCCGCTCGCGGCAGGATAGAGTTGTTCGTCGTTGATGTTTGTGGAGAGATACACGGACATCTCCTCATCGGTGGAGAGGTCATACATGTAGATGCTCCGATTCCCGTCCCGCATGTCCTCCCAGGTGATGATGTTCCCGCTGATCGCCGGCGAGATCTGATAACCAGGAGAGTTGGTGATCCGTTGCTCCCCGATGGACGGGTTGTCGAGATCAGTCATATAGATCTCAGCGTTAGAGCCTCCATGGCGGTAATCTTCCCAGGCGATGAGGCTCCCGGAGAGCGAGGGCCAGGACTGTTCCACCGGGCCCGGGGATACCGGGCCTGCTATCGTGTCGGCCGCGATGTCGTAGTAGTGGACCTTCCAATCCTCCTCTTCTACCCAGGCGACGTAGTTCTCCGAGAGTGCGGGTTTGAACTCGGTCGACCCGTAAGGGATCGTTGTCTTTGCGTTGCAGTCGATGACAGCCTTCACGTCCGCGGCGGCGATGTCGTAGAGGACGACATTCGTCCTGCCCGAGGTGCTGTTACTGTCGTACCAGGCGACGTAGTTCCCGCGGACGATGGGCATCCCCTGGTCGTCCGGGTTCTCGGTGAGTCGTGTCTCTTCACCTGTCGAACGCCGGTAGAGGTAAATCTCCCGGTCCCCGTCCCGGTCGTCCTGCCAGGCGATGTAGTCTCCCGATATGGACGGTTTCTCCTGTGAGGCAGGGTTGTTTGTTATCCTCTCGCCGGAATAGCCGAGCGATCTCCGGAATTCATCTACGGTGCCGAGATAGATCTCTGCATTTCCATCCCGGTCGTCGTCCCAGACGATCACGTTACCGTCGATGTCGGGGCGATTTTGTGCAGCGTTGAGGCCCCGGTAAATGTTCTCCCCCGGGGCCGCTACTGCCGCCATAGCCGGCGATATCAGCAGCCCCACGATGACGGCTGCGCACAATAATGCCAGATGTGTGTGTTTTGTCATTCATTTCCCCCTTGCTGTCTTCACTCTCCACCTGCGAGACCGCGGTGCGTACCTTCCGGTAGGCACAGACGGATGCTGGAGCAGGTATTCGAGTGAGCACGCCGCAGGCGTACTGCGAAATCTGATTATGGTCCGGTCATAAGGTAGCCGGTGAACCGGTCAATAGCGGTATAAATATATATCCTTTACGGTGATTTATTCTCAAAATATTATAATAAAAACAGGAATGGTATAGTCATCCGCAGGGCCGCAGAGGGATCCCCGCGGCCCCTCTCCGCCACCTCGATGGAGGAGGATAAGTAGGTGAGCGCCGGCGCGGACCCCGCCGGAAACCGTATTTTTCGCCCGGATTGTGCCGGAACCCGCTATCTCCCGCCGGGGTGCGCTTGCCCGCATGCTCCCGGACGCCCCGTGCCCGGCTCGCCCAAAAAAAGGTTAGTGGTTCTTTCTCGCCCAGAGGAAGAACGCCAGCGGGGCAAGGAGGGGCGCGTAGACGAGCGGTGCCGCAGGCGTCGTCGCTGGTGCGGCGGTGGTCGGCTCCGTCGTCGCCTCGGTGGTCACGGTGGTGGTGACGTTCATCTCTTCCGTTACCGTGGGAACCGTCTCCACCGGGGTGGTCATGTTCACCGGCGCCGCAGCGATGGCGAAGGTGGAGAACCCGGGGGTGGTTGCCCGGAACCGGTAGTTCCCGTCCTCTTCGCCGATGACTTCGGTCTCGAGGATCTGCCAGCCGCCGTTGACGTGGCGCATGAGCCTGACGTCCTCCGGGGCCATGCCGTGCTCGCGAAGCCAGTCGGCCGGGATGGTGAACTCGATCACCGCACGGCTGATGTCCTGCGGGTCTGCCCAGTTGAGGGTGATCTCGATGTACTCGTAGATGTCACCGGGGGACTGCCCTGCTCCGGAGGGCGCCCTCCCCTCTCTCACGGTCAGCATCAACCGCGGGATGGTGTCGGCTGCCGTGATAGTGACATTGCTGACCGACGAGACGGTGATACCCGAGAACGTGAACGTCTCGCCCCTCCTCAGGTTCTCGCAGATCCCGGCGGAGAAGGTGGGGCCGCTGCTGCCGCCGTCGCTCCCGCCGCTATCCCCGGGGTCGGTCGGAGATGTTGTGGGTTCTGCTGTGGGCTCGGGTGCAGCCGTGACGGTGACCGCCGAGGTCGCCTCCACGCTGCCGGCCCGGGCCGTTATCTCTGCTGTTCCCTCTGCATGCGCCGTAAATATGCCGCTCCTGTCGATGGTGCCGACGGCCGGGTCGGAGGATGACCAGGCAACCCGGACCCAGTCCATGACGTTGTCGCTCGGGTCATAGACCGTGGCGACGAACTCCTGAGTCTCCTCGGGCGCAAGTGCGGTCGTCGCGGGGTCGACCTCGACGCGGGCCGGGACCGGGATCGGGGGACCGACGGTCACGCAGGCAGAGCCCGAGATCCCGTCCACCGATGCGGTGACGGTCACCTCACCGTCCTCGCGGGCGGTAAAGAGGCCGCACGGGCCGATGGCACCGATTTGCGGGTTGCTGCTCTCCCAGACCACTACGGCCTCCGGCATCTCGCAGCCGTACTGGTCGTACACGGTCTCAGTGAGCTGGAGGGTGTTCCCGCTGGCGACGGTGACGTCGGACGGGCTGACCGCGATCCGCGCCGGGACACGGGACGCCGACCGGACCGTCACGACCGCGGTCCCGATCGCTTCGCTCTCGTCGGCCTGAGCGACCATGGCCTCGCCGGACCCTTCGACCGTCGCGGTGATGGTCGCGGTGCCTTCGCAGTGAGCAGTGAAGAGGCCGCTCTCGTCGATAGTGCCGACGGCTTCGTCATCGCACGACCAGACCACAACAGAACCTGCGTTGTCCTGCAGGCCATGCGCGGTGAACTGCCGGGTCTCCCCCTTGTCCAGGGTGACCGCCGGCGGAGAGACGACGATGCCCGGGGATGCACGGATGACTGTCACGTCCGCCGTCCCGGCAACGCCGCATGCCGTTGCGGTGACGGTCGTCGTGCCCACGTCAAGAGCGCTGAAGTGCCCGGCGGCGTCGATGGTTCCGATAGTCTCGTCGCAGGTCTCCCAGGCGATATCGACCTCCGGCATGACGGTGCCGAACTGGTCGTAGGCGGTTGCGGCGAAAGTTTCCGCGTCGCCGATGTTCAGGGTGATTGCCGGAGGCGTGACGGCGATCCGGGAGAGGACCGGGTCGTCGCAGGATACGGTGACGGTCGTGGTTCCGGTGGCGCCGTCGCCCGACGCGGTGAGGGTCGTCGTGCCCGGACAGAGGGCGACAAAGAGGCCGCACTTGTCGACGGTGCCGACACACGGGTCGCTACTCGTCCAGGTGATCGCAGCCTCCGGCACGAACTCGCCGTAGCAGTTGAGCCCGACGGCCTCAAACTGCCGGGAATCCCCGGGGTTCAGGGTGACCGCGGACGGGAAGAACACGATCTTTGCAAGCGCCGGCTCTGCGGCGCTGACCGTGACGGCCGCGGTTCCGGAGATGCCGCCTGCCGTCGCGGTGACGGTCGCCGTACCCTCGGTGAGGGGCGCAAAAGCGCCGTTCGCGTCGATCGTGCCGACGGTCTCGTTGTCGCTTGTCCAGACGACGTCGCCGGCGTTCATGGCGTTGCCGTCCCGGTCATAGCCGGTCGCGATAAACTTCTGGCCGTCGCCGACCACGAGGTAGGCCACGGTCGGCGTGACCGTGATGCTGTTGAGGACCGGTGCTTCAGTGCTGACCATGACGCTCGCGGTCCCGGAGGCGTCACCAGCCGTCGCGATGACGGTCGTCGTGCCTTCGGCTTTCGCCGTGAAGAGCCCGCTCTCGTTGATGGTCCCGACGGACTCATCGCTGCTTGCCCAGGCGACGTTGACACCGGTCATCGGGTTGTCGAACTGGTTGAGGATGGTTGCGGTGAAGGCCTGGGTGCCGCCGATCATGAGCGCGGCGCTCGCCGGTGCAACCGTGACGATCGTTACGACCGGCGCCGCCGGGGCGATGACCGTGACGACGGCCTTTGCAGACTTCGCACCTGCCGTTGCGGTGACGGTCGCCGTGCCCTCACCGAGGGCAGTGAACGTGCCGCTCGCATCGACGGTGCCGACGGTCGCGTTGTCGCTCGTCCAGGTTACCGGGACCCCGGTCATCGGGCTATCGAACTGGTCGTAGCAGGCTGTGGTGAACGCCCGATTCTCGCCGAGAGCGACGGTGGCCGCGGCCGGCGTGACCGTGATCCGCTCCAGGGCAGATTCTTCGGCGCTGACGGTGACAGCCGCGGTCCCGGAGACGCTGCCTGCCGATGCGGTCACGGTTGACGTACCCGCGGCTTTCGCGGTGAAGACGCCGCCGGCATCGACGGTCCCGACGGTCCCATTGCTGCTCGCCCAGGTGACCGTAATGCCCGTCATGGGGTTGCCGAACTGATCGAGAACCGTTGCCTGGAACGCCCGGGTATCGCCGATCTCAAGGGTGGCCGCCGGGGGCGTGACATCGATGGTCGTTGCGACCGGCTCGACCGGTGCTCCGGGCTTGTAGACGAAGATGTAGAGGTTCGAGTCAGGGCCACGGCCTCTCTGCCAGACGATCGTGTTGCCGCTCGCGGCAGGATAGAGGTGTTCGTCGTAGATATCGTAGGCGTCAACTGCGGAGAGCTCCTCACCGGGAGGGGAGAGGTCGTACATGTAGATGCTCCGCGCCGGAACCCGCTTGTCCTCCCAGGCAATGAGTGACCCGCTGATCGCTGCTGAGACCTGGTCGGCGCCGTCGAAGGTGATCCTCTTCTCTCCGCCGGACGGATCGGCAAGATCAGTCATGTAGATGTCGGAGTTCTTGTGCCGGTCATCTTCCCAGGCAACGAGGCTCCCGGAGAGCGAGGGCCAGGACTGTTTCGCCGTTCCCGAAGATACCGGGCCTACCATCGCTTCGGCCGTGATGTCGTAGTAATGGACCTTGTCGTCCCCCGCTTCCACCCAGGCGACGTAGTTCTCCGAGAGTGCGGGTTTGAACTCGGTCGACCCGTAAGGGATCGTTGTCTTCGCGTTACAGTCGATGACAGCCTTCACGTCCGCGGCGGCGATGTCGTAGAGGACGATCCTGGTCCTGTCGCTGCTATCGTCGTACCAGGCGACGTAGTTCCCGCGGACGATGGGCAACCACTGTTTGCCCGGATCGGTGGTAAGCCGTCTCTCTTCACCCGTAGAGCGCTGGTAGAGGTAGATCTCCCAGTCCCCGTGCCGGTTATCCTGCCAGACGATGTAGTCTCCCGATATGGACGGTTTCTCCTGCGAGGCAGGATCGTTTGTTATTCTTGTCCCGAAAGAGTAGCCGTACGACGTACTCCGTATATTCTCTACAGTCGCGAAGAAGATGTCCTTGACTCCTCTCTCCAGCTCATCGTACCGATCGTCTTCCCAGACGATCAGGTTGCCGTCAATATCAGGGCACTCCTGCGCTCTGTTGAAGGGGCGATAGATCGCCTCCCCCGGGGCTGCTACTGCCGCCATAGCCGGCGATATCAGCAGCCCGATGACGATGATTGCGTACAGCAATGCCAGATGCGTGTGTTTTTTCATGTTTTCCCCCTTGATCGCTCTTCCGCCTGCGGGGCCGCGGTACATACCTCACGGTAGGCACAAACGGGCTGGCTAAAGCGGGCACTCGTCACAGCGCCCGGCAGGTGAACTGCGAATTCGATTTAAGACCCGGTCATAGGGTAGCCGGTGAATGCGTGAATAGCACTATAAATATATATCCTTTCTGGTAATTTATTCTCAAAGTTTTATAATAAAAACGGGTAGGTCCGGTATACCCATCAGGATGCAGGGGGATCGTGGGAGGCTCTCCACGGCCCGCCGCCTGCGGGTGAGCGGGGAAGCCGGTGGTTGCTGCTATTGTCCCTGGAACCGACATGGCTGTGGCTTTTCGATCGAAACCGCGGCAAAACGACCGGTCACCGCATCCCGGCAAGGTCTCGCCGGAGATTCCGCCGGAGGACCCACTCCACGATCCTCCCCACGGCGTCGTAGAGCGGGTTGAACCGGGCGCTCGTGTAGTAGCGGGTGGACGGGTCGAGCCGGCCCCGCTCCTTCCATCCAGTAGGCGCGGTCTGTCGGGGCAAAGTCCGCCAGTTCATCGAACGATGCTCGCTGGGCGTGGAAGACGATGACGCTACGGAGCCCCGGCCGCCGTTCTCTTCCTTCTGCCAGGGCCCGGAAGAATGCCCGGGCGGCCCTGTCTATCTTTTTGTCGTTCTCCTGCGCCTGCTTCCCGGAGAGGGGAGGCGTGACGATACCAACGCGGGAGGCGACGTCATAGCCCCATATGTCCGCGACGGAGTCGAGGTAGTCGAGGACGTCTTTTGTGCCGATCGCTCCGGCGGTGGTGAGGAGGAGGGCTTTCTTGTCGAAGAACCGGGGGCGAAGACGTAGGAGAACCGGTCGATGAAGGTCTTCATGAGGCCGGTGACGGCGAGACCGTAGACCGGGGAAAGATCACCCTGTCGGCATCGTCCCGGACGGGGCAGCGCTCCTCGCCCCACTCGAAGCACGCCAGGCACCCCCGGCAGGGTTCGAGCCTGGCATCCCTGAACATGAGGTACTCGAACTCGACGTCGCCGAGGAACCGCATGACCTCTTCGATCCTCTGCGCCGCCCGGTAGGTGTTGCCCTTCCGGGGCTCCCCATGATGACCAGGAGCTTCATCTCCAGGACCTCTTCCGCGTTCCCCGGTGCCCCGCCTGGGTGCGGGACACACGCGGGGTTCTGTCCCGCAGCGTCTGTTGCGCGATGTTATAATGGTTGCCGGGGCGGACCGGTCCCGGGCTGTTCAGGCGCCACCGGCGAAGGAGGGCACGAAGTGCTAGTGCCCCGGATTAGAATTGAATTGAACTGTAAGAGGTTAAGCATTCGACCCGGATACACCTGATCCGGGAACATTGAAGGTCTATCCTATCCTCTGTTTCAGGACGTTCCGTTCGTCAATCAGGCCCTCGGGGATCAGCAAATGCCAATATTATTATATTACAACATGAATATTTCGGGCAAAGTATTATATAGTATCAGTGCCAGCATGGAACTCATCACCCAAGGGAGGGGAATAATATTCGGCGATACGCTTACCTGGTGGAGTTTTGCTCGATCGACACAACATGCAGGTCTTCCTGGCATCCGGGTGCAGGGTGCCGGCAGTTGAGTGGTACTTACACTGCAGAGGATATCAGATGACGTCGGTACAGCAGCAGGCTTGTGAGCGCTTATGAAGATCCTCCAGGTGACACCGTTCTTCAAGCCGAGCTGGGAGTCCGGGGGCGTGGCACGCGCGGCGTATGAGATCTCAAGGCGTCTCCAGAGAGCAGGTCACGACGTCACGGTATATACGACGAATCGAAGTACGTATCCGACCGGGCTTCCAACAAACAGGCCTCTCGATGTCGAGGGGATGAAGGTTTATTATTTTGAAAATTTACGGAAGTATTTTCCGAGCACTGCAGCACCGCCCATAGTCCCGTACTATCTACCGTTCGTTGCACGCCGGGATCTGCAGAATTATGATATAATTCACATCCACGAGCACAGGACACTTCTTGCGGCCATGGTAAGTCATTATGCCAGGGAGTACGGTATTCCATACGTCCTGCAACCGCACGGCTCCCTCCCTAAAAACCGGACCCTGGGTAAGGCAAAGATGAAAGGTCTCTTTGATTTCATCTCCGGATCTGCTATTCTAGATTCTGCATCACGACTGATCGCCATGAACAGCATGGAAAAGGAGCAGAATATAACGATGGGCATTCGTGAGGATAAGATCGCCGTTATCCCCAACGGCATCAGTCCCGATAGGTGCGCTACCGTCAGAAGCAAAGGAGAATTCCGGAAATTCTGCGGAATCGAGAACGGAAGCGATCTCATCCTGTACCTGGGCAGAATCGATAGAATCAAGGGGATCGATTTTCTGATAGAAGCGTTTTCCCGGCTGGTGCAGGAGCAAAAAGACGCCGTTCTGGTCATTGCCGGCCCTGAATGGGGTTACAAACGGGAACTCGAGGAGAAAGTACGCACGCTCGGGATTCAGGATCGGGTCCGGTTTGTCGGCTACCTGGACGACGTCGGTTTTGCCTACCAGGATGCTGACCTGCTCGTCTATCCTGGAGTGTATGAGATATTCGGGCTTGTTCCGTTCGAGGCGATCATGAGCGGAACCCCGGTGATTGTCACAGGCGGCAACGGCAGCGGAGAACTCATCAGGAAGGGCGACTGCGGCCTTGTTGTACGATACGGGGATTGCGCGGATTTAGCGACAAAAATGGCATTTTGCCTTGAAAATCCCGGGGAAGGGAGAAAAATGGTTCGGCGGGGGCAGGAGTTCGTCCGAGAGAACCTGACCTGGGACCGGGTCGTGGACAGACTCGAACTGGAATACATGAGGTGCCTATGAACATACTGGCGATCCCGACAACCGTCGGGTTGTCTAAACCACAGAGCGGGGGCCAGAACAGGTTTTGCAACCTCGTCAAATGTCAGGCCGCACATAATCGCATCGTCGTACTCGAACCGGATCACCTTCACGCCGAGAGCGACGATGATGTCGCACAGGTCTACACCTATCGTGATATCGAGGCATTTCAAAGGAAACTATCTATATTCAGAGATATCAATCCCGATTTCATCCGTAAGGCGGCACGGGTCATCAGGGACGAAGGGATCGATCTCGTCCAGATCACCCACCCCAGCGGAGCAATGGCGGCCAGGATGCTCGGTCTCCTTACGCGCAGAAAGATAACGATAGTCTACGACGCTCACAACGTCGAATCCGAGTTCATTCAACAGACCTTTGCGAACCACGGCCACTACTCCCCACTGGAGCGAAGACTCATACCCGCCTATACGAATCTCCTGGAGAGGGTCTCCTGCAGGTACCTCTTCGACCACATCACTGCCGTGAGCGACAACGATGCGGATACGTTCAGGAGGATGTATCATCTCAAAGACGGGACGGTCAGCGTCGTTCCTTCGGGATGCAGTATCCGCCCCCGGATATCTGATGAAGCAAGGAATACGATTCGTGAAGAGATGGGGCTCTGTCCTACGGATATCGCCGTGTTCTTCCACGGTCTCTACGGGCATCCGCCGAACCGGGAAGGGTTCGATCTTATCCAGACCTATATTGCCCCTCACTTTGCCGATACAGACCCGAATGTATCCTTTCTCGTCGGTGGAACGCAGGTCCCGGAGTTTGAAGAAGCAAACGTCAGATCGCTTGGATTCATCACCGACATCCAGAATATCGCCGGTGCCGATATCGCCATCGTACCTCTGAGAAGCGGAGGGGGAACAAAACTGAAGATCTTCGATTATATGAGCGCCGGTCTCCCCATCGTGACCACGAAGAAAGGAATCGAAGGAATCGATGCTGAAAACTACGAGCATGCGATCATCGTCGACGACATCGACGAAGACTTCATAGCAGGAATCAGGTATCTGATCGAACATAAAGACGAACGGAAGAGAATCGGAGACAATGCTCGAGCGCTGGCCGAAGCGAAGTATGACTGGCGAATAATCGGCGGAAACCTGGAAAACCTGTACCAGACGCTGGTTCCGGGATCAAGCGCCCGTCATAGCAACTTCGCATAGATGATGCCATGCAGACCAGAAATCCCATTACGCTGAATGACTGGAGGATCCGGAGTTATTTCATTGCGATCCTGGGGCTTCAACTGGGGCTGCTGTTTGTACAACTCCTGGGGAGTACAAACTCTTACATCCTGTTTCTGCAGGCGATCCTGGGATTTGCCTTCTTCTCATTTATACCGGGCATAATCGTCCTTAGAATCCTGAGAATACATACCATAAGCACCATCGAGACGCTTCTCTATGCAGTCGGGTTGAGCATAGCAATCCTCATGGTTACCGGGTTGTTCATGAGTGTGCTGTATCCTATCTTCGGGATCTCCCGGCCGCTGTCCCCCGATTCAACCCTGCTGACAGTCAACATCACGACATTCATTCTGCTCTTCCTCAGCCTTGTCGTGGATAAAAAGTCCCCGGAACCGGGCTATATCGATACGAAGGCGTTTCTCTCGGGGCCTGCGTTTCTCTTGTACCTGGTGCCGCTCCTGACAATTATCGGGACCTACTTCGTAAACCAATATCACAGCAACGGAATCCTCATGCTGGTAATCTTGTTCATCGCGGTTATACCGATACTGATCGGGTTTGACCGGGTGATCCCGGAAGCACTGTACCCTCTGGCGATCGTATCTATCTCCGTCTCGCTGTTGCTTCACACATCGCTCATATCTCCGTACATCTGGGGTTACGACATCCACTATGAGACATTTCTTGCAAACCTCGTCATAGACAACGCATTCTGGGACTTCACGAGCCCCGGCAATGTGAACGCAATGCTCTCCGTCGTCCTGCTGGCTCCGATGTACTCGTATATCACGG
>ENA-UOOK01005212-UOOK01005212.1-fermentation-metagenome-genome-assembly--contig:-NODE-5212-length-13201-cov-8.809372_pt1 | contig 13201 bp, 10 predicted proteins | sample MGYA00245777_ERZ724023 | MGnify/ENA primary metagenome ERZ724023 (study PRJEB28704, sample SAMN03018312) | fermentation metagenome | biome: anthropogenic terrestrial biome; feature: soil; material... | reverse complement strand
TGGATAAGATTTTTCATTACCTGGTCATGAAGTTCGAAGCTTCTCCGCCTGCGGGTCCCGAATTCAGAAAAAAGGCAGCCGTTTTCCTCAAGAAACTTTCCTATCTCCAGGATTTTTTCTCCATAGGCTTCAAGTACGGGTTTTGATGTCCCTGACTTTTTCTTACTGTCATTCCAGTCTTTCTCTACAGTTGTAAAGTAGAGTTCGGAAACCGCAGCCATAAGGACAATCTCCCACAGAATCGTGCTGTGCCAGGGCCCTTTTATCCTCATGTCCAGGTCTTTTTCCCTGGTAAGACAGACTTCTACTTCTTCTGGCTTGAAGCGGAAGTTTTTGAGGTACTCAAGGTACATCGGCTTCAGAAAAGTACATTGTTCGTCAAGCCAGTGATATTCGTCTTCTGTCAGCCTCAGTCCAGATATTTCTTCATCTATGACCCGTCTGAGCTTTTTAATAAACTCTTCGGAAAAGCGCTGAGATCCCCGGTTCGTAAAGCGGTATTCTGCTTCTGCTTTTGGAAATAGTTCCAGTACAGCCATCTGCATGGTGAACTTATAAAGATCATTATCTAGTATGGATTTTATCACGGAAGGCCTTCCTTTAACGTTTTAGGTTGCTTCTGGCGCAACATCCGTAATTTATTATATCATTATTGTGGCTTTTTACTTCAGGTATATAGCCTGCTGTATTTTTAAAATTTCTGATGTACCTGCAAAAAGCAAGTTTTCCTTATTGAATTTAGAATCCCTTAAGTCCTATTTCTGTCCTTCCCGCCAAACAAATAATTACCGGAAAAACCAGATACTTATTCTCAATATTAATTTTAACAGGAGATTTTTGGGATATGGAAAGGAAACTTAAGTTCGCAACTGAATGCGTACACGCAGGAGAAAAACCTGACCCCATATTCGGGGCGCACACAACTCCTATATTTCAGACTTCAACTTTTGTTTTTGAGAGCGTCGAGCAGGGGGCATCAAGGTTTGCAGGAGAGGAAGCAGGATATATATACACCCGCATCCCTCCGAATACACCCACACACGCGGTCCTGGCAGAAAAGTTTGCTGCGCTTGAAGGAGGAGAAACAGGGCAGACCTTTGCTTCGGGAATGGCAGCAATCACCGCAGTTGTGCTTACCGCCCTCAAACAGGGAGACCACCTGATATCAACGGATGTGGTGTACGGCTGTACCTACAGCCTCTTTTCGGAAATTCTGCCCAGGCTCGGGATAGGTGTCACTTTTGTAGATACAACAGATACAGAAAACGTAAAAAGAGCCCTCAAGCCGGAGACCAGAATGATTTTTCTGGAAACCCCTGCCAACCCTACCCTTAACGTGTGCGATATCAGGGAGATTGCCGGGCTTGCAAGGGCACAGGGAGCCATTTGTGTGGTGGACAATACCTTCGCCACGCCCTATTTCCAGAAGCCTCTTCTTCTAGGAGCGGACGTTTCCCTTAGCAGCTGTACAAAATACATAGGCGGGCATGCAGACCTGCTTGGAGGAATAGTTGTAGGTAACAGGGATTTTATGAAAAGTCTGGCAAAAGTTGTCGGGTACACAGGTGGGATCATGGGCCTGCATGAAGCCTGGCTCTGCATAAGGGGACTTAAGACCCTGCACATCCGGATGGAAAGACATGCTGAAAACGCCTTTAAGGTTGCAAACTTTCTTGAGTCCCATCCCGGAGTAGAATGGGTAAGATATCCTGGGCTTCCAGACCATCCGCAGCATGAGATCGCAAAAAAACAGATGAGCGGGTATGGAGGCATGCTTTCCTTTGGGATAAAGGGCGGGATTGAAGCAGGAAGCAGACTCATGAATAATGTCAGGCTCTGTGCCCTTGCAGTGAGCCTTGGGGCAACGGATACCCTCATCCAGCACCCTGCTTCCATGACACACGCCTGCGTCCCAAAAGATGTGAGGGGAAAAGTAGGTATTACTGACGGGCTTGTAAGGCTATCTATTGGAATTGAAGACCCTGACGATATAATTGCAGACCTCAAACAGGCTCTTGAAACAATTTAAGCCTCCATATAAGGTCTGATTTACCTGTTTTATTTTTAGAACCGGATAAAGTATATGTAAAGCGCTTATATTTGGAGCCGATGGTTTTGAGGATCTGGAACTTTTTTACCCTTACCACCGTTTGAAAGAAGAAGGGATAAACACACACGTAGCTTCAATGAGGAAAGGCCCTATAAAAGGAAAACACGGTTATGAAATTGAAGCTGATATTGCATTTAAGGATGTAAACCCTGCAGATTACGATATCCTTGTGATATCCGGAGGAAAAGGGCCCGAAAAAATAAGGCTTGATAAGGATGCCCTTGAGATTGCAAGACATTTCTTCAAAGAGAATAAACAGGTTGCTGCAATCTGCCACGGCCCGCAAGTCCTGGTTTCGGCAGGAGTAATAAAAGGCAGAAAGGCCACCTGCTGGATAGGAATCAGGGATGACCTCATAGCTGCAGGAGCACTTTACAAGGACAATGAAGTTGTTGTGGACGGGAACTTCATATCTTCAAGGAGCCCTGCTGATCTTTACGCCTTTGGAAGAGAAATGATAAAACTACTGAAGTGAGCAGGGAACAAATTTTTAGTTTTTATTTCCTGGATTCTATTTATTCAGACCTGTCACCAATCAGTAGATAATTTATTGAGTGCCTGTATTTGGAACCATTTTATCTTTGAGGATTGACGCGACGCTGGCCTGCCATAATCCTTTCACATATGGCTGCCGGGTTTAATAGCGGACAGGATTGGAACCATACCTTGAACCCTTTCGCTCTTCTTCTACTTTTATTTTATGCGATTCAGTTGAACCAGCTGTTTTTTCCTCTTCTACTTTTATTTTATGCCAGCCACGCAAACAGCGACATTTTTCGCAATGCATGATGCGTTTTAAAACACAAGCAAGCCCTATAATCGCCAGGATATAACCCACTATTTTCATAAATTTGTGCACAGTTATTCACCCCAAGATATTATTGTACCTTCTAGTTTATGAAGATTATACCTTATCATTAATGAAGATAGGCAAACAAGCAGGTTACCAGAAGGACTTTACCCCTGCTATTTGATATCCGTATCTTCATCGAGATTAAAATCTTCTATATCAGTTGGATTTATACTTCGCGCTCACAGACAAGACCTTCACGCTTGGCGTCAAGATACCTATCATTATCCGAGAGGTAGTCCTGGCATTTTTGATCAGCTTCAAAGTATATGCGCATGGAAAGGACTGGGCAGTATAATTTTTACTTATTCTCTAAAAAGAAGTATACTTTTTACTTATTCTCTAAAAAGAAATAGTCTCGATTAGAGTTCTGGTTTTCCAGGTTTGAACATAAAACAAGAGTGCACTCTGTACCTGTATAGAAGATGACGCAATTGTCTGTCATTTCAAGAGTATCGACACGCTGGTAATACATCTTATCAGACAGCTTATGCTTATCTGTCCATAGAGTATTCAAAAGGAACGAATATACCCTGGCAGGGTCTTTATGGTTGGCGAAATATGCTTGTACTGCATCGAAATATTCCTTTGATTGTATTCTTTCCACTATTGGTCCCTATCTGTCATTAAACTGTTTGAATAAATAACTTTGGACAGGGCAAATAGCTACGGTGAGATATCATTTTTAATAATACCTTTAGTGATTAAATAGTACCATTTTTAGTGATTCTTTTTAATTCTCACCTGGACCTTCTTTCGGGAGATATTACTTCAAATATTATAAATGCCACCTGATGCAATAAAAAACCTGATGCAATAAAAAATATCTCTAAGCCCTGTTATTAACAAATACGATAAAAGGCTGGTACTCGAAGTCGCCTCAGGTAACACCCTGCCATGTGGCAGAGGAGGTTCGTTAAAATGGAAAAAACAAAAATACTGGAAAAGGCTTTCAAAGCCTTTCTTATCTTTGTACCGCTGAGTTTGTTTGCAGAGTATATGCACTCTTCGCCCGTAGTAATTTTTATTTTGGCTTCGCTTGCAATCATACCGCTTGCGAAATATATAGGTGAATCGACAGAGGAGATTTCGGCACGTACCGGTCCAGCGCTGGGTGGGTTATTAAACGCCACTTTCGGGAACGCAACAGAACTGATCATAAGCGTTTTTGCCCTGCAAGCGGGACTTACTGAAATGGTAAAGGCGTCCATTACGGGCTCCATCATTGGAAACCTGCTTTTGATATTAGGGATGGCATTTTTCATAGGGGGTCTTGGAAAAGATGAACAGACGTTCAATACGACAGCAGCAAGGGCAAGCGCCTCAACTCTATTTCTTGCAACTGCAGCTATTGTCATGCCAGTTGTTTTCGTTCTGACTTCCGAAAATCCATCAGCCGCAACGATTGAGACCTTGAGCATTGCAGTTTCGGTCATTATGGCCATTTCGTATCTTGCGAGCCTGCTTTTCTCGCTTCATACACATAAACACTTATACACTGCTGACATGGCAGAGTACCATGCCAGGTGGGGCGTCAAAAAATCTGTTGCAGTTCTTCTCGTATCAACCGTTGTGGTTGCTGTTATGAGTGAAATTCTGGTCGGATCCATAGAACCGCTGGCTGAGAGCCTCGGCTGGACGGAACTGTTCATTGGTATGATATTTATAGCAATTATTGGAAATGCCGCAGAACACGTCTCGGCCATTACAATTGCCGTCAAGGACCGGATGGACCTGGCGCTCCAGATCGCAATTGGCTCGACAACTCAAATAGCTATGTTTGTCGTGCCTGTCCTGGTATTTATGAGTTATTTCTTTGAGACCCCGATGAATCTGATTTTCACTACCTTTGAACTTGCTTGTATAGTCTCTGCCGTCCTCATGGTTAAATCCATCATCGAAGACGGCAAAAGCAACTGGTTTGAAGGATTACAGCTTCTAGGGACATACGGAATAATGGTCGTGGTCTCTTTCCTTCATCCATAAGCGACAAAAAACAGCGACAAAAAAACAATGTCAAAGGTGGTGAATAATTCCCCATTCATGATTATAATATAATAGATTTTGCTGAAAAATGCAAGGGGAGGTGACAAAGTCAAGATATCATAGATTAAAAAATTGGGTTCTGGAACCAAGTCTTAAAAGGATTCTGGAGAATACCAGTATTCAGGAGTAAGGGGCTGGAGGAAATTTGATTGAGGCTCTCAAATGGTTCTTTTGAACCTGCCAGAGGATCAAATATCAATTTTATGGTACTGAAAATAACTCTCCTTTTACTATTTGTTGTTTTACTGGTACCTTTAGCCAGTGCAAAATACTACACACTGGAAGAAGCTGTAGCAAATATAACTATTGACCCAAGTGGTGTGGTTCATGTTGACGAGGCAATTTCATACACGTTTGACGGAAATTACGGCTATGTTTATAGAATGATTAATACATCGACAGAGGAAACTATTCAGAATATAGAGGGGTATTGTTCGGACAATGCATGTAAATTCAGAGTTGAAAAGATTCCTGAAGGGTACAGGTTAATAGGCGAGCTTCCTGAACCTACTCCGAAAAATCTGACTTTTTTTATCTCCTATGACCATTACGGGGCAGTCAAAATCCACAATGACACTTCCGAATTTCACAAGCGCTGGGGTGAAGAATGGGAGAGACCCCTTGGAAGCCTGAAAGTAAACATTACCTTTCCAGTAAAAACCGAAAGTGAAATCCGATACTGGACTCACCCGGCTGGCTATACGCAGGCTGCAGGTGTGGAACATAATGTCCTCAATTTAAAAACAAAAGAGATCCCTTCTTCTTACTGGTATGAAATCAGAGTTATTTTTCCAAGACTCGAATCCCCGAATTCCAGTTTTGTTCAGGTAGATGATGAAGAAGAGTTCGAAGAAATATTAGCTGCTGAGAAAGAATATCAACAGAAAGAGTTGAGTTTAGAAAGTCTTTATGAAATCACACGTTACTTTTTGCTCTTTGTACTGGTATTTCCTATCCTTATATACATAATATATGGAAGAGAACTAAAAACAGATTACGAAGAAAGAATATATCCCAAAAAGAAAACAGATTATAGAGAGAAAATAAATTACAAGGAAAAGTATGAGAGAGAACTACCTGCAGATTCCAAACCCGCTGTGGTTAACGCCATTATGGAGGGGAGAATGGGAATTCCCACAATGGATGGATTTACTGCTACGTTCATGGACCTTGCTAACCGTGGTTATGTTTCTATATAGAATTTAGAACCAAAAGACACAGGCTCATCACAAAGTCCAGAATCCGAGTCAAAAGACTTCATGATAGAACTCAACCATGAGATATATTCAAAAGGAAACATATCTGAACTGGAAGATTTTGAAAAAGATGTACTTTACCTGTTAAAAGATCATGCTCCTGAAAGAAAGATTTCCTGGAGAGAATTTAAAAAGGAGCTTGAAGGCAGAAAGGATTTTTATCAATTTATCATTGCCTGGAGTAAAAAAGTTCAGGCCCACACTGAAATTGCCAGGTTCTTCCAGTCAACAGGAAGCACATATATGAACTGGTTTTCTCGAGTTATTCTATTAACGGCAATTGTTTTTTATATTGCGATTTCTGGATATTTCCCGTCAGACGAGTTTCCTCAGGTGTCAAAGATTAATGCACTGACTGCTTTGATAGGGATCTGGGGGTTTATTATGATAAAGAACTCCGGGATGTTCGTAAAGATATTTGGGCGCTGGACCCCTGAAGGGAGCCTCTATTATAAACGCTGGGATAATTTTAAAGAATATCTCACAGACCTTTCTGCTCTCAAAGAACGCCCTCCTGAATCAGTAAAGACCTGGGATTCATATCTGGTGTATGCAGCGGCTCTTGGAATCACAAAGAAGGCTTTTCAAAATATGTCTCTGGTTGTTCCGTTCGAACAGCTTAAAGAGAGCTGCTTCCGTCCCATAAGCAGTTATTATTATAACCATTTTGGTCACGGATTTGGAAATGCTTACTCATCATCCTGTCCGAGTGCAGTTGGAGATGGAGGAGGAGATATAGGTGATGGTTTTGGAGGAGGTGGCGGCGGTGCTGAATAAGTACTCCTGGTGCCTTGAGAGTCATTGAAAAGAACTTCTATCGAAAAGATAATAAGAATCAACGTTTAGGTTAACAAGCCTCGAAATACTAATATTTGTCAGTTGAAGACTTGCAGAAAAACAGAAACTTGGCGCCAATCAGGTCAGAAAAGAAAACACGTATCTGTAGATTTCGCTGGAATCTTTTTTCCAGATTTTTCAAATCTGTTTCCTTTTTTATTTGATATCAAATCTCAGCCTCAGGTCTCTCTTCTATCTCAAAAACTTAATTCTCCCTCAGCTTCGCTGTTGACATTGTTCCTTGTATGGAGCTGCCAGTAGCGGTCGTAGAGGGTGATGATCAGGGTAAGGAGCAGGATGAAGAAAAGTGTGTTTTCAAGGACAATCGAACCGCCGTACCTTGGCAGAAGGTAGTTGCTAAGCAAGACCAGACCCATGTTTACTGCCGACATCACGACAAACTCCTGTATGATAGACTTCCATTGTCTCCCGCGCCGGGATAGCCAGTGGCTCAGGATTGTGTTTATCACGACAAAAACAGATACTCCAATAGTTATCTGGAGGTTATCTGACCGCACACCCGGAAGTATCTGGGCAAAGATGATAGTAAGTAGGGAGAGCAGTGCCACTTTTTCGAGCACCTGTTTGTTAATGAGGCGCGCCCGTTCCTTCTTCACTTCCTCTGGCAGGGAAGGGACAACCTGAGCAGCTGCGACAGATAGGGCTCCGAATTTCAGACCTGTATGTGTGGGAGGCAGGTCCCGAATTAGCCACCAGGCCAAACCGAGCAGGAATACTGCATAGGCGACCAGGATGAGGGCGTTTGAAGGATTGGATTTTATCCAGTCTGTAGTGTCCATCTGAGCAACGTGAATCCAGTATTCCTGGGGGATCTTAATGAATACCCAGATAAGAGCTGCTGAGGTTATCAGTTTGCTTTTTGTCAGCACTTTCGGATCCCATTTCAGGCGGATTGTTTCATAGAAGATAAAGAAGTACTCAAAGGTGTTGGGGAAAATAAGCAGCAGAGGTCGCAGATGTACGAGTTCGAAGATCGCAACACCTACCAGCCGGTAGTAAAAGAGGAAGCGGTCCAGTTTGAAAGCATAGAGGTTCGACCAGTTACGAAGAGTTGAAAGGTAGGTTATGCTCAGGTAATAGACGTCAAGGGCCTTGTCATATCCCTGGTAGCCTTCAAGGGACAGGGGAGTAAACAACTGAAAGATCGTCTGGTCCACCGCATCAAGGATCAGGCAGGCAAGTACGCCTGGGAGAGGGTAGCGAGGAATCGAAAGAGGTATCAAGAAGCGAGCAATGACTACAGCCCAGAAGATCAGGAGATCTGAAGTATCGTCCATTGTAGTTTACTTCCTCTGCATACTCCACCCCTCAGGAAATATCTGTTTTTGTGAGCATTAAACGGCTGGAATGCAGTTGTATTATCTCTATTCAATTTTATAATACATCTCTAATTAATATTATTACACATATAATATATATATCGAAACTATTTTACTTATTTAAAAGCAACACTACTCTTTTATTTATACATTACTCATACCATTAACATGGAACTACTTTTTATATAAATATATTTTATACCTCTAATTGAATTATAAAAACTAAAAATAACTAAAATGACAAGTTATGTGCCTGTTGTTTTGCCTGTATCCGGGGTCAGTAGAGCTTAAGGTATGATTATTGCAGATATGTACGGCACTTTGCTAAGAAAATTACGGAAACAGGTTACAGTTTTGCGCTTTGTGGGGGTTATATCTCCGGCAGCTGGTCTTGGTTTGATGTTCTATATAGTTCTCCTTTCAGGTATCATATGTCCTCGGTTTCCGGCGGCAAAACAGTTTGTAACCTGACTGCTTCTCGCCAGCGCAGCCATAAAACCACCAATCCAATAATACCAATCACGCTGTCGGTGATGAATACGCTTAGTCCTGAGTTATAAATAGTAGAAGTGAACAGAGCCAGCCCATCCCACATAGCATGAAGAACGGAAACGAGCAGGTAAGCGCCAATTACTTGAAGATCAATACGGAAGTGACCATTTCTGCTTTCACGAAACAGCACACTGGCTAAAATCGCTGTCCAGGTCCCGTGCCCCAGTGGGGAAAGAAGGCCGCGGATTAAGGTCACTATTACTGTTACCGAAATGTTTCCATTGCTCGCCAGGAAGGCGGTAAAAGCGTAACCGTTATTTTCCAGGGCTGCAAAACCCATTCCCGCTGCCGCACCCAGAATTAAACCATCCATTTCCGAATCATGCCTTTTATGACTTGCGATCACCAGCACTCCCAGGATTTTGGCAAATTCTTCGATAAACCCTACTCTTATAATCGCGTTAAGATTCAGCTGGGTGATAAAAATTGGTTCAATAAGGGAAGCAGCAAGAATACCCAGCAGCCCACCATAAAGGAATGCAAAGGAAACAGTCGGCATTGTCAGACGGCTTAGATGCCTGCGCTCATAAAGAAACGCCACATAAGCGACAGGAACCATAAAGTTGCCAACCATCACTACAGTGGGGAACAGGTTGGAGTTTCCCGTTAACAGTAAGGCTACCAGCAAGAGAACATAGAAAAGTGCTGCGGTGGTCAGAACTTTTAGCCAGGCATTCCGCCGGACCACCGGTATGGGAGGCTGAATGTTAGCCGCACTGTCCACAGTTTCTTCCCTGTGGGACTCGTTTATCTTATTCGGCAAATCGGATCACCCTAATCTGCTTGCTCCGGTGGAGGTATTGGGCCCTGGGGTAAATCGGTAAACTGGATTTGAGCCACATACTACCTGTCAAAGACCTTGACTTTTGTTAATTATGAGGACCACAAATACCATTCCCCTATGTTATTAGATTCCTCTTATTTACCAAATAGTATTCCTGTTGATGTTTAAATCATTAGTCTATGCCAGTATCTATAAAGTTTTATGAAACTTACAAAGAAGCATAACCCAGTGAAACGTAGAATTACCCTATTTTACTTCCTGGCATCGTCCAGAAATTCAATATTCAAAGCAGATAAAACAATGTTATGAAGTACTGTTGGTTATTCTGAAATATACGACCTCAATTTCCTTACAATTTCAGTCCCACGTTTACGTAATTTTTTGATATCTTCCTGGTATACAACAGCTGCTGGCACTAACAGTAATGGAATGGTTGCTGCAGCTTTAGCTCCTTCCGAAACAGGCAGCGCAGCTAAAAAACCCGCTCCAGTAACACCATAAATAGGAACTATAGGAAACAGCATAGCCAGACCAAATGCTCTTCTGAAATGGATGCCTAATTTTGCAGCTAGAAAACCATTGGACCCTATGACCACACCAATACCGATACTGGGCCCTATAGTCTGAAAAGGATTATACGACGGCCCGATATAGAGTCCAAAATCAACACCATAAAATGAAACAAGGCCATGAAACTGATTTCTGTCCTGATTGGAGTGACCTCCAACGCTTGATACAACTATACCTATGTCCAGTTGCAAAGGCCCTCTTCCTGCTTCCCTTCCACCCATTATAGCCATTATATTATTATATTCTCTGATGAATAATATAATTTACCTATCTTCTGGCCAGAAAAACTGTATCCAAACATTGCAAGCTACAGGAAAACAAATATCATTATGAATTTACCAGGAACAATTTTTGAAGAATTTTTCTCAAGCGAACTAAATAAATATCATGAAAGATTGCAATCAACTAAAAAACTAATTAGTGTACCGTTAACTTAACAAATGGTATTTTTTGCAATATTAATACGGTAATTAAAGAAACAACAAATAATAATGATGCCACCAATGGCACTGAAATTAGAGGGCTTAAGACTTTTTCTGATAGTGGATATATCCCAAAATATCCATTTAATATAAGTGTTAAAAAAATGGGATGTATAAGGTATATTCCCATTGTTGCTCCTCCAATTTTAATTATAATTTTCTGCCATCTGTCAGTTATTGTTAAGCGACTTAAGTTTTCACGTAATAATATGAACAGGCATGTGGAATAGATTACGATTGTTATCGTAAGCCCATGTGTAAATGAGTTGTTCATTTGTCCTGCGTTGCTGGTCATTACATATGTTCCTACGATTGTAGCTATCAATGAAATAAATACCAGTACTCCTGAAAGATTTACTATATTACTGGTTATTTTCGTTTTCCTGATGGCATACCCCATGATGTAATAGCCTAGATATCCGGTAGCTGCTTCAACGGGCAAAGTAAAATTGTATCCAAATGTCGCAAATAGCTGTACTACTGGATTGAAAAAAAACCATATTATTAGGTAATAATAGACATCTCGCAGATTAGCACATGCCAAAATTCTCCGAAGTAGCGGAGTAATAATGTACAACCCTATAATGATATATAGAAAATAGAGGTGGTAGTATATACTTTCTGTCAGGAACTCTTTTATAAAAACCTTAGAAAATATACTACTTATATCATAATTCGTTTTGAATATCATGTATAGTATTGACCATGCAAAAAGTGGTATTACAACTTTAGAAAATCGTTTGGAAAAGAAAACTAAATCATCTTCCTGCTTATCCAATAATAAATAACCGCTTAGAATTATAAATACAGGCACGGCAAACCTTATCACAGCACCATAAACATCAGCTATCAACCAATTTATAAGAGATATTTTATTCCAATCAACAAGAAACTGAGCAACAGTATGGTTAATTAAAACTGCAACTATAGCTATAATACGGATAATGTCAACCCATAGAAAATGGGTATTTTTCGTTTTGTTATTTATTATCATCCCTCAAAAATTCTAATGATCCATTCTTAATTCTCTGGAATTTATAGACGATAATTTGCATTTTCTTCGAGGCTTAATGATTAGAAACGTTAATGATCGAATATCTTGAAATAACTTACGCACTATTATTTGTTCTGTAATCATTATCTATCTAAATATTCAAAATTCCCAAAATTAATTGATTTAAAAAAAGTAATTAATAAGCAGAAATTTATTATCAGAATTATCTCCATGAAATTACAGCAAAATTTCAAAACAATTTCCCATGATCTGAAAATCTATTGATTGTAAGGAATGCGAAACTCAAAAATTCTAAGTTTTGAACCAGCTCTTAAAAAAAATGATAAAAAAGATATTCAAACCCTGCAATGCGCAGGTCCGATATCCATGTAAAGCCTGGAAAGAGAGATCGGTAAATCTGCCTAATCTCTAATTTCAACTTTCCATGCCTTCTTATTCAAACTTATTCTACCAGTTGGTTGAGTTTATTGTAAAAGTCTACTATTAAATTTGCTGCCTCGCTTTCCGTGTTCAGCTGGAAAGTCCGGATCTGTTTTCCAAGTGGTTTTTCCAGGATAACACCTGAATCGACCAGAGGTGTGATAACCCTGGATACGCTGGAGTGGGACAAGCCGGTTGCTTCAGCTATTCCTGAAAGGTAGGTTGGTTCGTTCTGGTTTTCGATCAGGTTCTTAAGGACTGTCATCTGTGCAGTTTTTCCAAAGATTTTTTCGATTGGATCCATTGATATCATCTCAGAGGTGGTACTTTCTATAAGTAATGTTCAGTCCCAATAACTATCAACGGTTTATAAACTTATCTCTTTATTGAATGGATTAGAGATATCTAGCCCATGAATCGTCAAAATATTTCAGTCTTAACTTTTTAAACTGTTCTCAGATTTTCCTCTAAATGTGCCCGGCTATTTTAATTAAAAAAGCTTGCCGCTTCGTGGAATTCAGATATTGTCCTTGAATATTGCTCTTATAGTTATAATTTTTCAGTAAATAATCCAGCATCTAAATTTACACTCGCCCTTATTCAGGATCAGCGCATCTATCCCTGTGCCCCTCAAAAAATCTGCAGTATCCATCAGGACACTGCTCCTCAGGGCACTCGCGAATATATCTCATAATGTCCTCCATTTTTGCGCTGGGGAAAACAATATCATTGACGTCCCCGCTGCGTTCATAGGTTTCATGAGGCCCGAAAACCCATCCTTCTGACCTGCGGAGCACTTTTAAACAGGTCCTTTCTTATTCGAACACATCTTTGAAGTATTCTTGGGATCAACAGGAACCACTTTTCTACCAGCATTCTCAGCTTTTCTCGCCTGCTTTTATTCTACGGAAGAAGGCTTGAAAAGCAAGATCAACACGC
>ENA-UOOK01005211-UOOK01005211.1-fermentation-metagenome-genome-assembly--contig:-NODE-5211-length-13203-cov-10.985321_pt1 | contig 13203 bp, 16 predicted proteins | sample MGYA00245777_ERZ724023 | MGnify/ENA primary metagenome ERZ724023 (study PRJEB28704, sample SAMN03018312) | fermentation metagenome | biome: anthropogenic terrestrial biome; feature: soil... | reverse complement strand
GTATTGGTACTAAAAGGTTTCTTCGTTTGTAGCCTATTTTGTTCTCAATATTACCCTTTTCATGACCTTCACCAGGATTCATAAACACAGCATGGAATCGGTAGTGTTCTTTGAAACGATTAAATCGCTCTGTTGTTTCACGTCCTCCTCCTCGAATTATCTTTGTAACAATTGTCTTAGTGTTATCAAACCATGCTTCGCCAGGAACTGCTTTTATGTGTCTAAATATTGCGACTAATCCTTCTAACAAGCATTCTATATTTTCGCCATAGAACAGTTGTATGTAGCCTTTGTTGCTGTAGGGAAATGATACCCCTAAATATTTTCCTGAGATATGCAGACCATTCTCATAAAAATCTACTGCTCCAAAGTCAACCTGGACTTCTCCCGGTTTGTGTTCCAAAGGAAGATAACCATCTTTTAATCCGCTGAAGATTTCTTCACGTTTTACTGAATAATACGTTGCCACAGTTCTGTAAGAACAATCAAATCCGCTGATTTCTTTCTTTAGCCTGTTAAACACTCTTTTGGCCGTATGCCTTTGTTTCCTTGGCGCCTGCTTGTCCTCTTCCAACCACTTATCTATCGTGTCCTTGTAAGGATCTAACTTAGGGCACAAACGTTGTTCTGATGCTGCTTTAGGTGGTGGCTCGTTGAAGTCTTCTTGGTCTACATATTTTTGTACAGTTCTCCTATCAAATTGCATTGTTGTTGCTATTTCCGAAATTTTTTCTCCTTTCACATAGTAGCGAAATCTGATATCATGTATCTTATCCATTGTAAGCATTCTCCTTTCCTCCTTGTCTTTTGCTCAAATACAAGGATATATTTTTTGGTTTATGCCTGCAATGGATTTTTTAAATATTATGGTTCTTGCACATGCAATAATGTACATTTTGTACTTGCAACTTTGTGCATTTCACGCTTGCAACTTTGTACATTTCTATCTTACAATAAACATTTAAATAATGTATTTCTTGATTTTTCTGTAAGATGGTCTGTGTAAGAGATATCCTTATGATTTTCTCTTTCTTGCCTACTTTCACATATTACCTTAACTTTATCAGCACTCATATCCATCGGTGACAGTTTTTCAAGCTCTTTAAGTGCTTCCATTACCGCATGAATTCCTTTTTCATAGATAATTTCTAAAACTTGTAGAAAAGTTTTTGCATCTCTGGTATAATATTTTTTGTAAATGTTTTTAATTTGGGTGTCCGCTTGAAGCAATGCTGTGCTTCCTTGTAGGGCACCTGGCTTTTTATGTAGAGTTCTAAGGTAATGATATATATCAATTATCCAATCATGCACTTTAAAACTTCTTTCATGTTTAGCTACAATGTTGTTATCGTAGTAAACAATTATCATGTCTGTAAACATCTTGACACTAACAATTTTACCAACTAATTTGTCAGGTACTGAATAGTGATTTTGATTAACAATTATGGTTGAATACTTATCAACTCGGTATTCAGAATATATGCAACTCTCAAACTTAGGTAAATTAGGAAGCAGGTGTTTTTGCTCTTCTTTAAAAATCTCCATAGGAATTAAACCATTTGAAGCAACTTTGTTGTTAAGCTTCATGCATCCTGCTAAAAGAAATTGATTAGCTTCTGTAAGAGTATCAAATTTGTCATTGCCTGGTTCGCTAAATACTTTTCGCCTAACATATTCAACACTTCTTTCAACATGACCTTTTTCATTTCCTTTTGCAATATTTGTGAATCTAAAATTAAATCCATAATATATTGATAATTCAGTTAACGCCTTTGTTGGTTCTTTCTCATGCAGACCTACAAATTTCTTGACTGCAACTCTCATGTTGTCATAAACCATTGTTTTGTAGTTACCTTTACAGTGTGAGAAGAATTCGGCATGCGACTGTTGAAATGAAGGTGTGTCCTGTGTTTTAAAAAGCATTGCATATCGGTATTCGCCTTTAGCAGGAGAAAATACTGCCATTTGGTATGGTGCATATCCTGAACCACCAATATCAAGTTTTACAGTACCCCAGTCAAATTCACATATCTCTCCAAAGTCGTATTCTTGACGTATAAATGCTTCTTTATGCCTGTCCTCAATTGACTTAACCAATCGCTTAACAGTTGAGTAGCTGATATTAAATTCTTTCTTTTCCACCAAATATTCGTGAATGTCAATCTTTTTCATCTGTTGCTTTGATAGTCCATTGGCACGCCGCCATTCATTTAGCTTTATACATTCTTCAATAGCTTTAATCAATTCCGGTGTAACTTTACTTGGTTCACGGTTATCTGAATTGTACTTTGGTTTTTCTACTATTGCATGTATTAACTCCTTTGTATCTGCTTCTGGGTTATTAGCTAAAAGCTCTTGCTTTTTTTGTTCATACTCTGCTACATATTTATTGACGGTATCTTTACTCATGTGAAGCTCGCTTGCAATGCTGCGATTGCTGATACCATCAATATGTTTAAGTATGATTCTTTGTTTTTGATTCAATTTTATCACTTCCTTAACGTCCTCCCTTCAGTGTATACTGAAAGGATATCATATTTTATGTAGAAAGTGACCTAATTTTCAATGAGCGTTTTTAGCAAAATTCAGCCGCCGCTCTGTGAATCTCCAGTCGGGCTACGCCCTCCTGGAGATTCACAGAGCGGCATATTTACAACTAACCATATTTTCTCTTGTATATTAAACTTTCTGGCTAACGTTCAAATATATTTGGTTTGCTTTTCCATCTCATTTTAATTATACTGATATTGACCTAATTTTCGATGAGCCAGTTGACCTATTTTTAGATTAGCATAAACATTAGCTTAGTGAGGAGGAACAAGAGCTTATTTTTACTTTGTTTTTTCAGAATAAAAGCGAGCATCAGATGTCGGCAGAAACGAGCATTCCACGTATGACAATCCATATGAATATGCCGCATAAAATTGTGTATTGCGACCGCAATTGAGCATTAAAGCCTCTAAAGTGGTGCATAAAAAAATATATTTTTATAAATGATGTTTCGTATTGTGACTCTGTCCCAAACCCTGGGGTTTAATCGCATTTGTTTTCCATGGAGAGTGATTTTGTTTTTAAGCATAAAAGAGTAATACCAATGATTGGCATCACTCTCCATGCAAACCTTGTTTAGTGCTCATGTCTCTCCCCAGAGTTGCACTATCCTCCAATCAAGTAAAAGCAATATTATGATACCTTATTATAAATTTTATTGTAAATATTCAATCTGTACAGAATATATGCCCATTTTAAAGGAATGACTGCATAAAACGATGCACAATTTAGACGGTTCAAGTGCAATAAAAAAACGTAATATACATCCATAACAGGAAGAAGAAAATACTGGCTCAATTGAACAAAAAAACTTATGGAAAAATAAAAATAATTTGGTCCAACCTCCTCACGAAACCGGATAAGTAGTGAGGGGGTTTTTATTTTCTCTCTATAGGTACTTTGAAAACCGTATATCCGATTATTTGAATACATTAGTTGATGGACCTTAAAAATGAAAGCGACCTCGGAGGATGCGCCAAGACCACCTGTAAGAAAACGCTAGAAAAAGCAAAGTTTTTTGCTTGTTTTTTCTTTCTGTTCTTATAAAAGGCGGCAAATAAGGTGCAAAGCGGTACCCATCCGACCGTAAAACAGGTTGTGGAAGCCTGTCTCGCAATGATCCCATCAGCCTATAATGATACTTCTGTCCAGTCACAGCTATCGCAATGAGGGCAGCCGACAGAGATCCTGCCGGGGGTGGAATTCTCATGATGCAGTGCCAGCTGCAGTTCAGGTAGTCGCCTTTGTTGTGCTTGGGTAGTAGTGTCGAATTAAGCATAGCTCTTAAAAATCTTATAATAATCAACTTAATGTCAGAAGCGATGAGGATCACTCTGTAACTTTGTTTTTATTAGAGCAAGTCGGGTGATCCCTATTTTTGTGCCATTAAGAAAGAAAAAGGAGGTGCGTATTTTGCAGGAACCAAAGAGAAATATACGACGTGGGGATCTTTGCTATGCTGATTTAAGTCCGGTGATAGGCTGCGAACAAGGGGGAATCCGTCCCATTCTCGTTATTCAGAATGATATCGGAAACCGATATAGCCCTACAATAATTGTGGCTGCTGTAACCAGTCAGCCAAAAAAGAAGATGTCTACTCATGTTGAAATTGGGTGCATAGAAGCACTACAAAAAAATTCGGTGGTACTGTTATAGCAGATACGCACCATTGACCGCATACGGCTTTTAGAATACATAGGAAGCGTAAGCAGACTGAGAATGTTTTCTGTTGACCAAGCATTGGCGGTTAGCATTGGGCTGGCTATGGGCAAAATAACAGAATAGAAATGATGCGAAAAAAAGGAGAGAAATCATAAGAAATTAAGGAGATGATATTCATGTCAAAGGAACAAGCGGCTAATGAAGTCAAGTATAAAATCACATTGAAGCTCTTAAATATCCTGTTTTGCAACGGTCAGATTACCAAAGAAGAATATGAGGAAATTGATGATTTGAATCGCCAAACATTTCAACCTCAACTTGCAAAAGTATATGTCTAAAACAGTAGCTATTATGAAATTTTTGTGGTAATGTATGTTGCTAGCAGGAGATAACTCCTGATAGAAAGGAGGAAATGCCATGGCAGGCAAGCAGGAAAAGATAAAAAAGGTAACCAAAATAAATCCTATGAAAGCTCAGGTAATGATGCAGTTACAACCACAGAAACGAGTATGTGCCTATTGCCGTGTCAGTACCGATTCCATAGAACAGCATAATTCATTTGCTGCACAAACAGATTACTATGAAAAAAAGATAGGGAAAAGGAGTGATTTGCAGTTTGTGGGAATTTATGCGGATGAAGCACAAATGGAATGAAACTGTAAAGTCGAGATGATTTTTTGCGAATGATGAAAGACTGTGAATTGGGAAAAATTGATTTGATCATCACAAAATCCATTACTCGGTTTGCAAGAAATACTGTAGATAGCATTGAGGCGATTCGTAAATTGAAACTACTTGGCATTGCGGTATTTTTCGAGAAAGAAAATATTAATACACTATCTGAGAACAGTGAGCAGTTACTAAGCATTTTAAGCTCTCTGGCTCAAGGAGAGGCAGAAAGTACCTCGACGAATAATAAGTGGTCGATAATCAAGCGGTTTAAGAAGGGCACATATATAATAGGAACTCCTGCTCTCGGATATACCAATAATGAAGAAGGTGAGCTGGTCATTGAAGAACAGGAAGTAGAAATTGTCCGATATATTTTCAAGCAATACTTAAATGGGAAAGGATCCTATGCCATCGCCAAAGAATTGAATGATAAGAAAATTCCAACCATACGAGATTCTGAAAAATGGGTAGATGGTGTGGTAAAGGAAATTCTTAAAAATCCAGTTTATGCTGGAGACCTACTTTTACAAAAACATTATACTACTGAGGTCGTCCCTTTTAAACAGAAAAGAAATAAGGGTGAAGTACCTCAGTATTTTATTTCTAATAATCACGAACCCATAATCAGCAGGGAAGAATCGGAGGCGGTCAAGGAAATTTATGAGTACCGCAGAAAGCAGATGAATATTGATGGCGAAAAGTCACAAAATCGATACGCTTACAGCAGTAAAATAATATGCGGAGAATGCGGAAAGGTATTCAGACGGCAGTGTAAGAATTCTGTTTTTAGAAAACCAGGACGATGCAAGTGTGGAACAGTTATAGAGGAACAGATAAAAGAAATTTATATACTTGAAATAAATAAGGTAATAAAAATGCCTAACCTGCTGGAGAAAAAAACAAAAGAAATTCCAAGAAAATACAATCCGGAATTCTGGAAGCTGGATCAGAAGATAAAGGAGTTGGAAGAAGACGAACAATTCTCATCAAAGGAACTGTCGGTACTTATTTTTCAAAGAGCATCAGCATTCTACCAGTCTGTACAGGTTTATGATTATGAACACCATACAGAAAACTTGAAACAAATTCTTTCGGATAAGGAGCTACAGACGGAATTTCAAGAAGAATTATTTTTACAGACAATCAAGCAAATGGTCATATATGCAGACGGACATATAGATGTGGGGTTTAGCAATGGAGTGGTCGTCAGTGAAAAGGTATAAAATGCTAATTAAAGAGGAAGAGGATAAAACATATGTAAATAAAAAATAAGAAGAATATATCACACACACTGCAGTCAGTGGAAGATGAGCTAAGTATTAAGGAACAGCCTAAAAAGATAGTATTAACTGTGTACTGTAGAGTTGGAAGGACTGAACAGTTAAGTGAGCCTATGTAGATAGAAAAAATCTTAGAGGAAGAAACTAAAAATTATGTATAGATGAACATCAGATAAAATTTATAAAAAGCGAGGATGAGAAATATGCAAGCATTGAAAAAGAAGGACATATCTATCATACCTTCAAATCCAGCATACGACAGAAAGGCCAAAGTAGAGCTAAAGGCTTTACGGGTAGTAGCATACTGTCGTGTGAGCACTCTGCTGGAACAGCAGGAAGGTAGCTATGAAGCTCAAGTCTCTTATTATACAGAGAAGATTCAGCAAAACCCAAACTGGAAATTGGCAGGCATATATGCTGATGATGGAAAATCAGCGACGAACACAAAAAAAGAGATGACTTCAATGCTATGATTGAGGATTGTATGTCAGGAAAAATTGACCTGTTACTGACAAAATCAGTAAGCCGTTTCGCAAGGAATACGGTGGACTCCCTGCAAACCATACGGAAACTTAAGGAAAAAAATATCGCTATAATTTTTGAAAAAGAAGGTGTTAATACACTGGAAAGCAGCGGTGAGCTTTTAATCACCATTCTAAGCAGCCAAGCACAGGAGGAAAGCCGTAATATAAGTGAAAATACACGTTGGGGATTTGAAAGAAAATTCGAAAATGGTGTGGTAATGGTCAATCATAAAAAGTTTTTAGGATATACAAAGAATGCAGATGACGAGCTTGTCATCGTACCAGAACAAGCCAAGTTGGTCCGAAGAATCTTCCGGCTTTACCTTGAGGGATTAAGCACGCAACAGATAGCGGATACATTTATGGCAGAGGGAATTAAGACAGTAACAGGAAAAGATAAATGGTATGACACTACTATTGCAACGGTACTTCAGAATGAAAAATACATGGGAGATGTCCTGCAGCAAAAAACATATACGGTAGATTTTCTCACGAAGAAACGAGTGAAAAATAACGGTATAGTGCCTCAGTATTATACTGAGGATGACCATGAAGCCATTATTCCTAAAGGAATTTTTTATCAGGTACAAGAAGAAAGAGCAAGGCGTGCAAACCTTCATAAGCCATCCATTGCAAAGAGAGCTAAGAAAGAGAAAAGCAAATACAGCTCAAAATATGTACTCTCGGATATCCTTATCTGCGGAGAATGCTCCTATCCTTACCGTAGGCAGACATGGACAAGGAACGGAAAGCTTACCCCTGTGTGGAGATGTGATATCCGATTGAAAAGTGGAACGAAAATCTGCAAGCATTCCCACACCTTAAAAGAAAAATCCCTGCAGGAAGCGATTATGACGGCAGTGAACGATGTAGTAGAAAACCAGAGGGAAGTTGTAGGAGCCTTCAGGGAAAATGTGATCAGAGTCATCGGCAATTATACAACTAAAAACATAAAGTCAGAATTTGATGAAAGAATTGAAAGCTTACAAAAGCAACTCCTCGATTTAATCGAAGAAAATGCCAAGCAGGGAGCTGTCAATGAGGACTTTGATGAACAGTATAGGAAAATCGCAGAAGAAATGCAAGAACTTAAACTGAAAAAACTACAACAAGCAAGAGGACAAAATATCACTGGTGAACAGGAGCAAAGGATGGATGGCATGGATTATTGTTTAAGGGGTACAAGCTACAGAGTTGGAGAGTTTGATGAAGATTTAATTAGGCGTCTGATACTCAGAATTAAGGTTATCAGTGAATCTAAAATAGAAATACAATTCAGACATGGCATTGTCATGGAGCAAGAAGTATCACTGTGTGAAGATTAATACCAATGGCAAAAAAATGACATACAAAAATTATGATATGTACAAAATTATCACCTTTCTGGCCACCAGATTTATATTTATATTTTTATATTAAAAAAATGTTGCAAATTTTAATGGAGAATGGTCTATATATATGAAAGACAAAATTGGGTAGCATATTTTTATAAAATTAAAAGGATTGTAGCAAGGACTTTAGGTATTTTGTTGGTTTACATCCATATTATATAATCATTGATTGTGTTTAAAACCAAAGAGGATGATAAGTATGAAAAAAGTAAATAAATTTAATATTTTATGTTGGGTTACTATTATTATTATTATAATAACACTAACGATTTCTTACAAATACTTTTCATATAAAGATATTATAAAGATCGGTGTTACAAATAGTGAAAATATTGCCATATATGAAAAGTATCTGAATAAAAGTACACTAAGCAAATATAATATCAAGTTTGTTTATGTAGGAAATTCCAAGGATTCTGATGAAGATCCGTTTAATGCTACCTTTGATAATATACGTAATGCTTTTTCTGATGGAAGTATTGATATGATGTTAGCCGTTGAAGAAGATTATTTAATTCCAATTGCAAACATAGGCCTTTTTTATAATATCAATGGACTAATAAACATAGATAATTTACCAATTAGTATCAAAAACTTTATTAGCTGTAATAATGAAATATATTTTCTGCCTTCTTCATTAGATAGTGTGAGGCTATTGATAGTTAATAATAATATATTGCAAAAACTTGGAATACCAATACCAAAGGAGCAATTTGACTTTAATAAATTTTGTAATTTAATTATTCAAATTAATGATGAAATTGTAAAAAATAATTTGGATAATACCTATGCGATATCTTTAGGCACTCCCATAGATGAATTTTTATACGACGATATATCTAAATTTTTAATGCCATTATATAACGAAACTGATTTAAATTTATATTTAGAGTATTATGTTAAACTTATGGATATAGCAAAAAAATATTCATATCGAAGAAAAGATATCAGCTATAAATATCCCTTAGATTTTCAATTTGCACAAAATAATATTGCTTTAAAAATAGCGACAACATATGAAATTGAACTATTTAAAAACAAGTATTTATCAGATACTACACCGTATAAGCCATATATTAAGGACTTCTCAATATCTATATTACCTCATCCGTATATAGAGAATTTTAACTATACGTTAGGAAATATAGAATTAATGGCAATATCAAGTAAAACAAAACACCTAAATGAGTGCATCGACATTATGCAATTCTTTTTAAGCGAAGAACATGCAATAGACTCAATAAATCTAAATAATCCGTTTAGTTCAAATATTGTAAGTACTCCTTTAATAAGGAGCGAAAAGGTTTTTAATATTTTAGAAAATAAATATTCTTTTAGTAATTTTCATTATGGGACAAATTTTGCTCCATTGATTTTTCAAAAAAATTATGATTCGTACTGGCAAAGCAAAACCATGGAAGACGAACTGGTTAATAGGTATGTAAATGAAGAAATAAACGCAATTGAATTTAAGTTGCTACTCTCAGATATATTAAAAAACAAATAACTAGATAGCGTACAATGTTTTCTAAATAAATGTTGAAGAAAATATTTTATAAAAATAAGGAGGATTTTATGAATTATTGTATCAGATCGCCTAACTAATTTGAGCCTGAACATAATGTATGATGTTATTGTTCAACGTATTGTTAAACCGTTAAAAAAATCTATATTAATGGAGGATAAGCAATGAAAATAAAAAAATTTATGGCGTTAATGCTTGCAATGGTTATAGTAGTATCTTCGTTTTCTGTAGCATTTGCAGCAGTAGAACAAACTTGGGGACCGCGTTGGTATACACCTTATACTGCAAAAGTATCAGTTAATACAAGTTCTGTTAAAGGAAAGGATATGAAATGGTCGTCTGAGCAAATAAGTCTATTTGATAGTAATGATTATTGGGAATTAGAGTTTAGAGCGTATAATAGTGATTTAGAGTTTATAGATCCAAACACAATTTGGGAAGGAAAGGGGTCTATAGATACTAATTTGCCAAGTGGATATCGAGAATTTGATGAAAATGATGTTACTGTAGCAACTAAGAAGTGTAGTAATTTAGAAGCAGATAAAAAATATTATGCTACCCAAACTTTAAAGGCAGTAAGTAACCCTGCAAGCGCGTCTTTTTATATCGAATCAGAAACAGGATCTTATTTTGTTATTGATGGGATACCAGAATATTATGAAGTATTTAAGAATAATGCTAAGAAAAACACAGAATATTCATGGTAGGTGAAAGGAGGATAAAAAGTGAAAACATATAAAACAAAGAAATTCGGGTTGACTATATTAGCTTTGACATTAATAATTGTAGGATTGGTTACAACTTACAGTTACACTGCCTTTGCAAGTATCAATATTCTTAATGAAGAGAAAATAAAGGTTTTTGTTGGCTGTTTAGATGATACAAATTCCTTAAACAAAAATTTATTTATAAATGACAGACAAAAAATGATAAGCAATCTTGCTGAAAAAACCCCAAAGGATGTATCAAAAGTTCTGATAACTTTTGATAAATACGTTAGCGCTGATGAGGCGGAAGAAATATTAAATATTGATGAAAACAATATTGTAATCGATGAAATATTTATATCTATTCCAAATCAAACTGGGCGTGCAATAATCGTAGCTTCTGGCGCAAAGAATATTGAACAAACAATATATAGTGAATTAGATACTATGATTGCGAATGAAAATGATGATGAAATCATACAGGCACATGAAAAAATGAAAAAAGAATACGGCATTTTTGCGATTTCTTTTGATACAGATAACAGCACAATATATAAAATTTCAGAGAATGAAACTGTTAAATTTGCAGATTTATTTAATTATCCAAAGGCAGAGAATGAGTCTGGAAAAACTGGCAAAAGTATAACTTATATTGCTTTGCCTGAGAAACCAGATGGTACGTTTTAAATAATTATACCAGGAGGTAAATAAATATGGTTAAAAAAATATATTGCTTAACCTTTAGTGTTGTCTTTTTAGTATCTATTTTTTTCCCAAACATAGTATATGCAGCCATGCCAGAAGCCGATGGCATTGACTATGGTACAACAATGATTCAACCATATTCATCTAGTTATAAATATCTTTCATCAAGTTTTAGTATAGGTGCATATCTTAACGATGGAAATGCATTTAAAAGAGGTTTTTTTGCAGGGGATCCTTACTATAAGACAAGCCATGAAAAGGTTACTGATAATAGTCCTAACACATACCGTGTAACTTATCAAATATTGGATGAAGATGGTGATGTCATAAGTGGTAAATCTTTTTCAAATGATGTATCTGATAAAACAGTTTCTTTAGATCCATTGGGATATAAAAATATTATTGGCTATGTTGCAGGAGATGGTACCAATAGCTATAAGACTTGGGGAACATTTAACTACTAGTTATGGTGACAATAGAAGAATAAACATATAAATTAGAAAGGCGAAACCTTTCGGTCAATTTATGATCGATAGATTTCGCCTTTTTGCTGCGTATAATTATTATGTTTAAGCAAAGTGGTAAATTCTTAAATAATAGATTAATCAGAGGTATATATAATGCATATTACAATTAGAGGACTAAACAGTCCGTATCAAAAAAGCAGGGATGTATGGCTGCCTGTGGAAGAAGAAATATTGCAAGAAATATGCAATGATCTTGAAATAAAAATTACTACACAAGCGAACTGATATATAGAAAATATTTCAGATAAAAAATCAAAAAGAACTAATGGAAATGGCAATGCTTACATTGTATGATGACTTAACGCCTAAGGAACTTGAAATGATGAAAGATGTAATTCAAGGTCAGGCATCAGTCGGATGGGGCGGAGCATTTAAAAATAGAGATATAGATATGGATATAGGAGAAGCAAATATTAGTTTTTTCAATAAAAGTAAGAGCTGATTTCTTAAAACAGCCGAAGAAATGGGATTAACAAATAATCAAACAATGGGAGGAATGAAGCTTGAATAATAGAGATCAGATAGAAGGAATAAAAAAGAAGTACCCTGCAGGAACAAGAATAGAATTGCTTTCGACAATGAACGATACTCATGGAGTAGAGAAAGGTACTAAAGAAACGATTACACATGTGGATGATATCGGTACTATTCACATGAAATGGGACAATGGAAGAGGCCTTGGACTTATTACCTGTGAAGACAGCTTCAGAGTACTGTACCGTCCAGAAGAAATGAAGGAATCAAATGATACACATTCAAAAGAGCAGGCAGAGGGTATGGGCGGCATGAGTTTGTAGATAATTAAGACTAAAATCATATTTTAAAACAGGAGGTGTATATGTTAGTTACTAAAGCATTATTTGAACAAACACAAAATCAAAGAATTTAATACCTGTAATTGTGTTATTGATCATATTGAAATAATGGATGAAAATGAATATGGCAAATTCAGCAACAATTTGCTAAAGTACAGAGATTTTATTTCAAATAATCAAAATGTAATGTATAGAGATTCTGCAGGGCAGCTTCATGTATTGCTTGTACTTGATAAAGACAATGGAGATGGAATTTTAATTGATAGTCAGGGAGCTGATTATCCAAGATATGTGGCCTTGATGCCAAATATTAAGCCTTACATTGAGCAACAAATTTTAATAGCTGCAGAACAAATATTAAAGGAAGCTATAAGTGATTCTTACAATGGAAGTTGGGACATTACATTTGATGAGATAGAAGTATTTCACGGATTAATAGTCAAAAGAAGAAATGGGATTGATACAATGCTCTTGGATGTGCTGAATAAAAGAAAAGAGATTTTATGGATAGAGATGAAGAATGAGTGCTTTGATATGGCTTTATACTAATTTAGAAGGCGAAGCAAATCAAGGACAAAATATGGAGATGTAGTTAAATCCAAGAGTCGGTAGTGATTACAGTTCCTTTTTTATTGGGTTTTATTTTTAAGGAGGAAAAAATAAGCGTAGAAATGGAAAAATTGCAGATAGAATTTTAACAAGAAGATATCTTGAAAGAAACGATGAGGAGCAGGAAGTACAGATTGAAGAATCTGCAACTGTCATCCATTCCAATTCGGAATCAACTGAAAGATATTGCAAGATATAAAAGTGACGAACCAAAAGATGTAATTAAAAATTGGATG
>ENA-UOOK01005210-UOOK01005210.1-fermentation-metagenome-genome-assembly--contig:-NODE-5210-length-13205-cov-13.235057_pt1 | contig 13205 bp, 9 predicted proteins | sample MGYA00245777_ERZ724023 | MGnify/ENA primary metagenome ERZ724023 (study PRJEB28704, sample SAMN03018312) | fermentation metagenome | biome: anthropogenic terrestrial biome; feature: soil; material... | reverse complement strand
CATATTATCGTTTTGCAGAAATAAAAAACTTATATTTATTACTTAAATAATGAGAGTCAGAACAATAATTTTCAAATCAAGGCATAAATCAATTTATCATAAAGTAAATTTTTTTCATATTATATTTAATGGAGATATGATAAGAATGAGTGGAATTTTTGGAGTTGTTTCATTAAAGTTGAACAAAAAAAAAGCAGTGGAAAGTTTAAAAACTTTAAGCCACCGCGGAAAGTTTGAAGAGGTATACTTTAATAAACATATTTTTTTAGGGAATAGGCAAATTAGTGAAACCAACCAGCCAATTAAATTTAATGAGTTTATAATTTCCTTTGACGGAAAAATATACAACTTAGAGAAATTAAAAAAAGGTTTACAACAAAAAGGCTATGTGTTTACAAGCGACAGTGATGCTGAAGTTGTTGTTAAATTATTTGCTGAGCACAAAGAAAATGTTGCAAAAATGTTAGATGGAATGTTTGCGTTTGTTATATGGGATGAAAAGCGAGAATGTTTTTTTGCGTGCCGTGACCATTTAGGACAAAAGCCGTTTTTTTATTATCATTGCGACAATGAATTTGTGTTTGCAAGTGAGATTAAAGCAATAATTCATTATAAAAATATCAATTTGATTTCTATTAATAGTTTGCAAGAAGTTTTGGGACTGGGTCCTTCCAGAACACCATCGCATGGAATTTATACAAATGTTCATGAACTAATAGGCGGGCATTATTTGGTTTTTGAAAAAAACAATTTGACTATTAAAAAATATTGGCAATTACAGGCAAAAAAACATATTCACAGTTTTGATGATACAGTGGCTTGTGTTAGAAGAATATTAAAACAGTCTATTAAAAACACTTTGCAGACTAGTATGCCGTTTGGCGTGTTACTATCGGGAGGATTGGATTCGACTATAATCACATTAATTGCAAAAAAATTAAAAGATAACTTACAAACATATAGCGTGGATTATGCAGGGAATAGCGAGCATTTTAAAGGAAATGAATTTCAAGTTTCCAGAGATAATGAATTTATAGAACTCGTGAGAGATAGATATAATATTAAAAATACTGTGGTTAAACTAACAAACGAGCAGTTGATTGATAGTTTAACAAATTCACTTATTGCAAAAGATTATCCGGGAATGGTAGATGTTGATGGTTCACTATTAGAGTTTTCAAAACGCATTAAAGTAGATGGAATCAATTTGGTTATTACAGGAGAAGGCGCGGATGAAATATTTGGCGGTTATCCTTGGTTTTATCGTGAGAAATTTGATAAAGGTTTTCCATGGATACGAAACGCAGATTACAGGCATAATTTATTAAACGAAAACTATAAACAAAAATTGAATCTTAAAAATTATGTTCAGGCGAAATTTGATGAGAGTGTGGCAGAAGTTCCGCTTTATGGTGGGGAAAGCGAAGTTGACAAACAGCATAAAATCTTAACATATTTAAATATGAATTGGTTTATGCAGACACTTCTTGAAAGAACAGAAAGAATGACTATGGCATCGGCAGTGGAAGCAAGGTTGCCTTTTGCAGATATTAATTTGGTGGAATATCTTTATAATGTGCCATGGGAATTTAAGTTTTATAGTAACATGGAAAAAGGCTTATTAAGAATGGCAACTAAGGATATTGTTCCCGATGAAATATTATATAGAAAGAAAAGCCCTTATCCAAAAACTTTTAATCCAGAGTATATGGCAGCAGTTAAAAAATTATTGCAATTAGCAATAAGCAAAGATAGTTCAATATTGCACGAACTATTTGATAAAAAGAAATTAGCGGAATTACTAAAAGATGATAAAGATTTGCTCGTTCCGTGGTTCGGTCAACTTATGACAAAACCTCAATTAATTGCTTATTTATATCAACTTCATTTGTGGTTTGAAAAATATAATTTGAATATAATTTAGTGTTTTAAAATAAAAATTTTTGTACTATTCTTTTTGAAAAGTACTAACAGTTTTTGGTGGAAAAAACACTAATTTTCTAAACTCAAAACAAATAATGTTTCATGCCTTTTTTATTTGCCGCTTAAAAAAGCCTCCCTATGTTTATTTTATTATACATAAGAAGGCTTTTTATTTTACTATCTACTTTTATGGGGTCAGTTCATTTATTTTGGGGTTTTTATTTTATAAATAATAATTATTTTTATACAAGCAGATTTTTTAAAGATTATTTTATATCAACCTTTTTGTTAACTTTTTTTAGGTTTAATGCTGCACTTTTTTCTTTTTCTTTAATTTTTTCAATATCTTTTTTAAAGTCTGCTATTTCTTGTTCCAAAAATTGTGGTTTTAAAGCAAAATTAGCAAGCATATTTTCTAATTTGTAAATTTCACTTTCATATTTATTTTCTATCTTAAAAATCTCTTTTTGAACTTTCTTTTGTTGTGCTACAATTTTTGCAATTTGTTTTTCATTTTCACGATCATCTTTTAAAGAAGTTTCAGCTTTATTTTCAGCAATTTTAGCGTTTAGTATTTGTTCTTGTATATCTTTATATTTTTCAAATTGCATAAACTTTGTTTTTAGTTCAGCAGTTTCTTCGTTTAGTTTTTTATTATACTCATTAATTTTGCCGGTTATAATTTCTTCTCGTTCTTTGAACGCTGCTTTTTCTTCTGCCAGCTCTGTTTCGATTTCTTTAATTAGTCCTTCATGAAGTTCAATTAGTTCTTGCCTGTCTAATGATTTGTTTAAGGTTTTGCGTCTGTCATAAGTGGTGGAAATTTTTGTAGGGCGTCGCAATTTAATTTTTCTAATTCCAGTTCCTAGCATTGCAATTATGATAGCAACACCTGTTATAATTCCTGATGCCGCCATCAATAAATTAGCAGAACCATCGTGGTCATGAGAATCATGTTCTTCAATACTTGGTTTATCTTCATCGGTAATAATTGCAGCTTTTATAACTTTTATATTTTCGGCTGTTTTGTCAACTTGGTCTTCTTCAAATTCTGTTAAAGACGCAAATGTTATTATCTCTAAACCATCAAAATATGCTATTCCATAAAGAGGTGCATCTTTTCCGCCTAATCCAAAAATTATCTTAGCATCAATATTGTTTTCTGGATTAATATAAAAACTATACTGGGTGTAATCGTTTGAATTTATGCCTATTTGTTCATTAATAACATCGCCATAATTCACTGCAAATGATGCGCCCATGTTTTCGCTTTCTTCATCACTATAAAGGTAAGAAGTTTTTATCCAAACAGATATTTTATAATATTGTCCACCCATAAGAGCAAATGCGTTAGTACTCTCGAGTGTGGTGATAGCTTTTGCTTCGTTTAAAATGTAAAGTGCGGAAAGGTTACCGTCGTTTATATATGAAATATCATTAATTCCGCAAAACTCAAGAAAATCAAGGTTATTTTTTGTTACATTAGCAAAAGTTTGACTATCATAAGTGGATGATTTTTTAAAGTTGCTAAACGATGAAAAGTTATTAATATTTGTGTCCATAATTATTTTTTGCGCATATCTATCGGTTTGGTGAGGGGTGGAAGTAAGATAAAAATCGTCAAAAAACACATATCCTTTTGTGTTTGCAAAATTTAGTTGAACTTGAAAACTTCCTGAAATTAAACCCGTGCTAATTTCAAAAACAAATTGCTTCCAGCCATTGCTACTTGTTTTAGCAAATTCATGTTCGCCTATCACAAAATCATTATTAAATATTTTAATATTTATCATTGAATCATTGTTTGTTGAATTAAGCAGATGAGAATAAAAATAGAATGAAAGATAATATTTTGTGTTTTTCTCAAAAGAGAAACTTTCACTTGTATAAGTTAAATTGTCGCTGGTTGTTCTGCTACCCATAACTAAAACATTATTAGAAACATTGTCATATTTAATTGTTCCCGGATTAGGCATATTATCGGGATAAAATTTTCTGTTTTCGTTAAAGTGAGTAGGGTTGGTGTTTATAACACCGTTAATCAATCCGCTATTTTGATATTTTGTTTGCTCTGCAAATGTCCATGAATTAGGTATAGCAGGGTAAATCACTTGCTCTATTCCCGTTTGGCTAACATGATTAAACGATTGATTAGCAATCATAAACAATTTATTGTTTGATTGTTCTAAATTTAAAATTCCTGATTGAGTGGTTGCAGTTGCTTTTAAAAAAATGTTTTGAGAAACTTGTTGTAAAGTTATGTCGTCGTAGAACACATAACCCTGAGTGTTTTCTTGTTCATTTCCCAAAGAAAGTTCAAGCGATATAAATTTATTTTCTAGTCCATTGCCTTGAACATAAAAATTATATTGTACCCAGCCATTACGGTTGTTACTCGTTGAAGTGGTTGGCGCTGTTAGGCTTTTTGCACTATCAAGATTGCGTTCACCGTTTTTCCCAAGTTCAACAACTCTAATTGTGCCGCCTTTACCGACATTTGCATCACTTTTTGTCCAAACACTTAATCGGTAGTAACCATTTGCTTTTATTTCTATTGGGTTACTTTTAACTCCTAAAAAGCCGTCATTTTTTAAATATATAAAGACAGCATTTCTGTTAGAAACAGATGAGTTATTTGAACGCGGACTAAAAATACCTTCAAAAGGGAAGAAAGGCGATGCAAAGTTTATAATTTCCATTTTGTCATCAGAATTAGCAGAAGTTAAAGGCAGTTGAGTCCAACCAGCCCAACCTTGTTCAAAACTTGGGTTTGTTATTTGGTTGTTGATATATGGGTTAGTGTCTAAATTAATAACGTTAATGTAATCATTTGATGGCAGGATTTTATTTGTTTCTTCATAGTAAAAAGTTTCATTAAAGCGTTCTATATCAACATCATTGAAAAACACTGCACCTTGACAATTATCTGTTACTTTTTCGCCACCTAACCAAACTTGTAGTTTAAGTTTTTCGCTTGAATATGGAGTGGTAGAAATGTAGAAAGTTCGAGTGCTCCATTGATTATAAGTGGATACTTTTTCAAACTTTGAAACACTGGTAAAAGTATCGTCAGATAAACCTTTAATATAAATACTAGCATAACTGTTGCTTTCTACTGTGATGTCCATAGCGTTTGCATCTTGATCAAGGTTTTCAACTACGGCAGATTCATTATTTATTGTTTTAAATGTTACTGTGATTTTATAAAAAGAATTTGCATCTAGTGTGAAATCGGTAGAAGTTTGATAACCAATTCTGCCTAAATCTTTTGGTGAGTTCAACATTAAATAAGTGTTATATTTACTATCACTATCAATGTTTGCTCTTTCAGGGTCTGCAATTAATCCAAAGTTTTTCCAAAGCTTATCGTTTGATTCGTTTTTGCTGTTTGTCACACTGCTTGCTTTAACAGAACCTGATTTATAACCATCTCGGTCGCGTGCGGTTTGATAGCCGTCGTAGGATATAACACTCCAACCGTTAAGGCTGGAAATATATTCCGAGTTGTAACTCTGATTAAAGTAAGGATTAGAAAGTGGATTTTTATAAGAGCTACTTGCATATATTACGCCACCTAATAAGTTAGAGGAAAAAGAAAATACTATTCCTATAACTAATATAAGTGTAACCGATAATTTTCTAATGTTTTTTAGTTTGTCTAATTTCATGTGCTCCGCCTTTAAATTGTATAGAAATGTTTGAGATTACAAACATGTATATTATATAATAATAATTACTATTAATCAATTAAATAACAATATTTTTTTAAATAAACGGTGTGCTATTGGAAAAAAATTCCATTTTTAATTTGTGGAAGATTATGGAATTTTATACAAAGTTATTGCCAAAATATAATATGGAAAATAAATACCAAATTGGATATAACAAGTTTAATTTCACAGTTAGTATTCCAAATTCACTAAATTTAAAAAAACAAAAAAAACCAACACTCGCACTTTTGCTTTTTGTGGGTGCACTTGTGGGCTTTATAAATGGTCTTTGGGGTGGTGGGGGAGGAATGGTGTGTGTGGCAAGTTTAGTTCATTTATTAAAATTGCCTGAAAAAAAAGCACATGCCACCACAATTCTTATAATTTTACCACTTTGCATTGCAAGTTTTATTATTTATTTATATAACGGTGCGTTTAATTTTGCTGAGTGTTGGCCAATTTTAGTTGGGTTTTTTTCGGGTGGGATAGTTGGTGCAGTTATTTTGAAAAAAATAAATAATATTATTTTGATGATTATTTTTGCAGTGTTAATTATTGCAGGCGGAATAAAAATGATTTTATAGTAAAAGCATACTTTTAAAGCTTATTGTTTTAACTTATACTTTTTTTTAAGCATAGTAAGTAATTCAATAGGTTTTGCAAACAGTGATTAAAATAAATTTTCATACAAATTAGATTTTTGTTTTTATTGCTATATTTTACGGAGTATACTACTAAATTTTATTGTAAGATTGCAAAAAAAACTTTAAAACAATTAATTATTTTTATTACAGGTTGTAATAAAATTCTTAAAATATTATTGAAAATTCTGCTTAATTACAGATATTGTTGTTAGAAATTGAAAAACACTATCTGCTAATATTTTATTAAATATTCACATAAAACTAAACTATGATTATTTGGTTATTATTGGCAGGTTTTGTTAGTGGCATTGTTGCAGGCATGGGTATGGGTGGTGGCACCCTTCTTATTCCTATTTTATCGATTTTTTTTAGTATGTTTACACAAATTGAAGCACAAGGAATTAATTTGTTTGTTTTTATTCCTATGGCTATTCCAGCCCTAATAATTCATACTAAAAATAAACTTATTGATTTTAAAGCTGCTATTCCTATTATTATAATTGGTGTTGTGGTTTCTATTGGTGGAGCACTTCTTGCACATAATTTTTCCAACCACCTTCTTCGTACACTATTTGGAGTTTTCTTGCTTCTTATTGGTGCGTGGCAAATTATATCAATTATCATTACATTAAAAATCAAAAAGCAAAAATAAGAAAATTTAATAAAACAAAATTGAAGTTTAGCGGACAAACTCGTTACGACACTGAATTTGCGTTTTTTATTTCATGCTTTATAAAATATTACATCAAGACAAATTTATTATTTTTTATCAAAGTTTTCCATAAATTCTATAAATAGCATATATAAAAAATAGCATATAAATTTCGCTTAGTTTGCTTAAATTTTTTAAGGTTGCTAATAATATTTTTTCTTTTCTTTGGTTTGAAAAAATGTGAGTAAACTTTCATATTTTTAATTTGCATCAAAGCAAACTACACGACTATTTGCGTGTAGAGGGAAATCTTAAAATATCGAATAGACTAAAATATCCCTTTGTTAAAAAGCGTCATTAAAAAACCACATTTTTTAGGTGAGGTATTTAATTTAACTCATTATCGTAAAATTTTTTTAAAAAAAATTAATTTTTATCTTCTCTAAATCTTGTGTAACAAATGAAAAGTACAAGTGCTAAAAGTAATCCTGCACATAAAATAATTAGAGCATTAAATTCGCCCTTGTCCATTTCATTTAAATCAACATATTTTGTTTGCACATAGCCACGGAGTTCTTGTTGATTTTCGTCATAGCATTGGATAAAAGTAAACTCACTTTCTTTATCATAGTTTTTAACATAAATTCTATGTGTGTTGTTTAAGTTGCATATAACTGTGCCTTCTAAATCGGGCAGAGCAAACAATTTAACACTTTCACTTCGGTCACGAATATTAATGCGTGCGTTTGAAATTATTAAATCTTTAACTATTTGTTCATTGTCGAAAAACACATCCACCACATTAACATATCCATATCCGCCATTGTCAAGGTTCACCACAAAAAATTTATTGCCATTTTTATAAACAGGATAAGGAGAATAAATATCTAGATAGATGTCGATTGGTAAAACTGCTAAGATTTCCACAACTTCGCCATTTAGTCCGCTTGCATTTTTATAAATTGCAACATTATGAGTGGTGGTTATAACCCGTTTTGGCTGTTCAATTAAATTAAATGTTGGCAAAGAAATTGTTTCAATAGAGCAAGTTTTGTTATTAAAAGCATAAATATTCCCGCCAAGTTTGTTTATGGAAATATTGTTGTAATCTGAAAAAATATCATTTGTAAGTTCATTATCAAGCACAATTTGATTATCTTCAACTTTATATTTTAAAATGCTGTTACCAATAAGCATAAAAATATTATCGTTATTATCAACGGCAATAGATGAAACATCTGTTATATTTGTGACATTTCCCACAGGCAGGAACACACTTGCCGAGTTATAGTTTAGCCTAATTAATTGATTGTTGGAATAAAACAATAATTGTTCCAACTGTGGCAAATATGTTAATATATTAGTATTATTAAATTCGGGAGTAAAAGATGAATAAGACACTTCAGTTAAAGTGTTAGATTGTTTTGAATACATAATAAAAACATTTGCTGCCACTAAAAACACATTATCAAGAGCGTATGTTATAGAATATATTTCAGGCAACGGATGAGAACTTGTACTAGATAAATAGGAAGTGTATTCAACAAACTGCGAGTCCTCTAAACTATATTTAATAAAGGAGTAGCCATCGGTTTTCTTGACACTATAATAAATATTATTATCATTATCAAAGATTGCATGAGAAGGATTAGAGCCGATAGTGTTTGGAATTTCAGTTGCTTCATCGTTTAAAATTAATTGTAAGCGATTATTTTCGCTGTCCGATACTAGCAACCGGTCAAAAGCATTAGAATTTGACAAATGAGAATTTGGATTAAATCTGCCAATTTCAGCACAAAAACTAGCCGCAACTACTTTCACTCCGTTAAAATTCATGGTATCTGCGTTGTCTATTTCAAGAGTGAAAGATTGAATACTTTTTGTTCCTCTGTCGCTTACATAAACTTTGCCGTTGAAAAACTTTGCGTCACATGGGTGGTTTACTACACCTTTCTTAAAGCTGTTATTTTCCAGTGATTCGGGGCCTTTTGTCCAGTTAGTTTCTTTGTCATCGGGAGGAGCGGAAAGGGTTGTGGTTTTAACAATTTTAATGGTGCAATCTTCATAGGATACCGCCACAAGATAATCCTTGATTTCAGTTTCATATATATTTTGCACGGTTATTAATGAAACAAATTTATTAGCAGGATAAAAACGAGTGGGTACGGCGATATAAAATCCATTATCAAGGGTAATTTTAAATAGTTTATTTCCTGTTCCACTACCCACAACATAAGCAATATTAGAAGAATTAATACCATCATAACTAAGCGCAATATAGGAAAGCGAATGGTTGGAAAATTGGGTATTTTGAACCATTGAAGAGCGAATGCAATTAAGATTGTTAGTTGAAAAATGGTAATACGTAAGTTCTGTGCTTGAAGTGGTGGCAATTAAAATACAATTTTCCGATTGCAAACTGGTTTCCATGATAGAGATATAGTTGTAATCATATAATTGCATAGCAATTCCATCAGTATCTTTCAAAAAAACTTCTTCTTTACTAGTAAGATTAAAAACTACTAATTTGTTTGTAACATTTTTAATTCCCACAAATAAAAAATTGCAAGTAAGTTTTATGTAAATTGTTTCATAATCGACTTCTATTGTTAAGTGGTCTATGTTTTTATTTTTTCTATTTAAAATAGTAAGAGTGGTGGAACTATTGTTTGCATAAACAATATAGTTGCTATTTATATCAAAAAAAGTTATATCGGTTAGGTCTAGCGAGAATTCAGCGTCATTTAAAAACAGTGGGCTAATGACGGCGGATGTGCTTGAATCTGCAAAAAATATCGCTTTATTGCAAGTAAAAGAAAGAATTGATGAAACAAATATTAAAATAAAAACAAGAATTTTTTTAATTTTCAATAGCACTTCCCATTATTTTTATTTATCTTACATTATATAACAAATATAAACATATATCAAATAAAAAGTCTGGTTTTTGTTTGTGAACAAACTTAAAAAAATAGTAGAAAGATACTAAATTCATGTAAGCAGTAGGGAAGTATGCCAATATAGTTGATTAACTAAAAAAATTGTGGAGAAAATAAATTTAAATTTTAGCGTAATTGGAAAATTTTGGCATAGAGTATTGAAATTTTTTTCCAAATGGTATATAATAGAACAAAAGTTCTAGAATTTTTAAAAAAATGGTTAAATAAAAAGGAGTTGTTATGGAAATCAAGCAGTGGGGAAAATTGATTTTATCTTTTTATAAATACTTAGAAAGTTCAATTAATGCCATAGACAAATATGTGCTAAACAAATGCTTAAATACTTCCTATTACGACAAAGCCAATCCATTAAATATTTTAAAAAGAGTGGACAAAGTTAACGAATTTATTGATAAGAAAAGAAGATTTTTAAATTTAAAAGTAATAATTCAAGATGCAATAATTAAAATGCCAAGTAAATATCAAAGACAGTTGGTTTTGGAGTATTTTGATGGCGTGTGTGCGGACGAACAAGCAAATTTATTTGGTGTTAATGTCCGCACTATTTTTAGATACAAAAAAATGGCACTGGCATCATTTGCCAGTGCGCTTACCAGACTAGGTTATAATAGCCAATATTTTCAAGAAAATTATAATAATGAAGTAGAATTATTTACTAGTTTTGGCGAATATAACAAAAATATAGAAAAAGATTTTACGAATTTTCGTTTAGCAAAAGAGTTGCTGGACGAGTATGTTGTGTAAGAAATACGGACATATTTTATAGATTAAATTTATTTAGTGATATATTTTACCCAAGTAAATTTTTTATAAAAAAGATTTTTAAGTAGTAAAAAACTAAAACAGTTTATAAGTAAAAGTTTAAAAGCAAAAGTTTTTAGGCAAAGTCATTAAGGCAATAAAAGAACTATAAAAACGATTTAATTTAATTTTTTGATAGAATATCATCTTAATCAGTGATATATTTTTTGATAGAATATCATCTTAATTAGTGATATATTTTACCTAAGTAAATTTTTTATAAAAAAGATTTTTTATAAAATAAGTAAATAAAAACTAAAAATTTTTTTTAAAAAAAATTAAATAAGTAAGAAGTAAAGCTAAAAATTGTGTTTATAAGCAAAAGTATTTTTTAATAAGCATCTATACAACTTTAAAGCAAACTATCATAATCGATATTGTCGGTTTGGTGAACTACTTTTGCTGGTTTTTGCACAGGAACTTTTGGACTTTTAAAAAGCATTATTAATATGAAAACGGCAGGAATTAGTGTTAAAAAGATAATAGCCAAGCAGGCTTGATTTGAGAGCGGGTTTACTGTTAGATATTGCTCGCTTTCAATAAAAGCGATTTGTTCTGTGTTAGGTGGAACACTTGGCCGGGAAATTAAATAACCGCCGTAAATATAACCTTTTATGCCGTTATAGTTTACAAAATACCAAGTTGTTCCACCAAAGTCCCACATTTCTTGACCAACTATTTTTCCTATATATCTTATATTAGATGTAAAGGGTTGAAGCGTGCCTATAATATTGTCATCGGCACGCTTGGGTGATGAGCGAAAAAAGCATTTGTCATCGTTTGTGGAAATTGTTAGGTTTGGAAAAGAGTTTTTAGGAGTTCCAATTATTTTTCGCACCACACTTTTTAAAACATAGCCTTGCACATCGCAGTAGTCAACATAATAGAATTCATTATCGTTAACAAGAATTATTTTAACAAAGTAAGTTGTTTCCAGCATGCATATTTGATAAAAAGACAATGTGTTTGGCGAACTATATAAATATCCGTGCGTAGTGATTTGAGCGTAAGTGGATAAATCAGCTGAATAAACAGGTATGCGTGTGGGAATCACACATAAAAGCGCAATAATTAAAAATAAAAACCTTTGTAGTCTATTTATCATTTATTAAATTATAAAATATTTTGTATTTGTTATGGGAAGTGAAAAATATAAGTTTATAAAGGTTTTAGTCGCATTTGGGGGTGGTTTAAGGTTGGATGATATTAGTAAAATAAATAAAACATCAAGAAGTGGCGGAAAAAATCTTGGGATATTAAACGATGCAACAATATTAGCACGCATTAGAAAAATCGAAAAACTGCTTAATGATAGATATAATTTAGGCAAGATTGAAGGTTATAACACGGGCAAACTTGTTCATAAAAAACAACTAGAATTAAAGTATATATTCTCTTTCCATTTGATAAGTTTAAAACAAAAAACAGATTTATATGAAACTTAATATGAGATTATTAAAAGTCAGTGTGGCTTGTATAATGATGTCACTAATGATATTATCCTGCACAAAAAGAGGTTCAGATATGAAATCCGGTAAGATTAGTGTAAGTCTTGATGATGCCCTGCCATTGAAGGAGGCGGCATTATCTATTGATGTACTTATGTTAAATGATTCCCTGTCAAGTCATTTCCCCGGAAATATAACCAAACTTGAATGGATGGGAGATTCGATACTGATTCTGGACTCATGGAAGGATCCTGGTCTTTATCTGTATGATTCGGAAGGTGCGCTTGTGAATTCATATACTAAAAGAGGGAATGGGCCGAATGAATTTGTTAGTATTGTAGATTTCAACGTCATACCTTCAGGAGTAGTGCTTCTTGATACCTATTCTACCTCTCAGCGAATATATTTGGATCAGAATTTCACATTCCTATATAAAGACGATGCCGAGGCTCAAGCGAATCATTTCTTCTGTGAGAGTGGCAACTCTGGCGGTGTGTGGTATGACCGTGGTAATGTGGCGTATGGTTCGAATAAGGATAAGCTGATATATGTGGATGGAGACTCCAGAAAACCAGTCTTGCCAGTGCCTCGCGAAGTAGAGAATGTGACATTTGCAAGCTATAATGTGTTTGCCAGAGTTTCGAATGATACCATTTTGTACTTGCCAGCTGTTGAACCGAGAATTTATAAATGTCATGGTGGACAGGCCGAAGTGCTTTGTGAACTGGATTTTAATAATTTGTGGCCTGATTTTTCGGATGTAAAAAAAGATAACCCGCTGGATTTAATGCGCAGTATCGCAGAAGATGGAAAGATTTATTCCACAAATATGCTTTCGGATGGTAACGATGTGGCTGTTTCTTTTTTCTGTAAAGATGATTTTTATGTGATGAAATTCAGATATGATGACCTGTCAGCTCATAAATTGTTTAAAGTCGATAAGAATACGTTGGAATCTTTAGGCACTTTGGTTTCCATGAAAGACGGCTGTCTTTTTTTGGGTGAACCTGGAAAACTTCTGAAGATAAGGGTGGATTAAAGTAAAATTAAAATTTACCGGTATGACA
>ENA-UOOK01005209-UOOK01005209.1-fermentation-metagenome-genome-assembly--contig:-NODE-5209-length-13208-cov-3.876986_pt1 | contig 13208 bp, 11 predicted proteins | sample MGYA00245777_ERZ724023 | MGnify/ENA primary metagenome ERZ724023 (study PRJEB28704, sample SAMN03018312) | fermentation metagenome | biome: anthropogenic terrestrial biome; feature: soil; material... | reverse complement strand
ATGCAAATTTCAACATGCTGACGCTAAATGAGTTTTTGCAGCAGAATCATATATTGCTGGAAAATGTTATAAAAGGTTAGCTCAAAACAAAAGTTATTCAATCATATGCTTTGGGCTAACTCCTGTAATATTCTTAAAAAGTCTGCTAAAGTAATAGATGTTGGCAAAACCTGTTTCTTCGGCAGTTTCACTAACAGTGTACAATCCACTTTTAAGTAATTCACTGGCTTTCTTTATTCTTAACTTATTAACATATTCTATTGGTGATATACCAAAATATTCAGTGAATAGTCTTCGAAAATGAGAAACACTTAGATGAGAAACTTTAGCAAGATCATATATTTTTATATCTTTATGATAATTTTCTTCTAAATATAAAATACCCGGATAAATTTTTGAATATTTGTTTTCAGCTAATTCATTTTTGAATAAATCCAGAGCAAGATGGTACAACATTTCATAAACAAGAGCTTTACATTTGATACTTGATGCCATCCCTGCAATTATATATGCATTATTAATCTCTTTAAAAATATTTTTATAATAAGAATTATTAGAATTTAAGATTATACTGATGTCATTTGTAAAAAATATATCAGATTTCGAATTATCTATAATATCCATATTTACTATAATGTAACTATAACATTCTGAAATGCTTGCTTTTGACTCATATTTGCTATTCTTTGGCATATAAACAAGATCACCTTTTTTAATAATTAACTTTTCATTCTCAAATAACATGTAATCTGCTTCGCCATCTAAAACATACAGAAATCCATGGGTTGGTCTTCCTCTTTCTTGAATTAACTGAAATCCAGGCTCACATTGTTTTTCTTTAGAATTAATATTCAATATACCAAAATCTAAGTTTTTTAATGCACTTAAACTATATGTATTCATATTTACGTTTTAACCTGCCTTTTATATTATATGCAAGACTAAAATCCTCTATAATATTACCACACTATTTTATGTAGGACAACTTAACTTTTTCCTAAACGGTATTGCTCTGGGGTCATTGAGGTAACCTTGTGGAATGACCGTGCAAATGTTTTATAATTTATAAAACCAACATCGCATGCTATCTGCTTTAGAATTTTATTGGAATCTTTCATGAGCTTAAGTGCTTTTTGTATTCTATATTGACAGAGATAGTCAACGAACAGGCATTTCATTGTGCTCTTGAAAAACTTGCTGAAATATGGCGAGGATAAACCAAAATGTTCAGCAGCATCGGACAAACCAATGTTTTTTGTATAGTTTTCAGAAATGTATTTTACTAAATCATATGAGGTTATTGTGAATTTATCTATACGAGATTGCATGAATGCTCCTATGTTATGATATTCACGTTCTATAAAGCTTATTATATCGGCAGTTTTATCATAAAGTTTAAGAGTGCTAAATATATCATATTCAAACCCATAAACATCCGAAAGAGTATAACCGGATTCATATACTGTACGCACAGCTGTTGTCAACAGCTGTGTAAACAAAAGCTCTATATATTCATAATTTGTACCACATTTAATGTTTGTTTCAATGATAAGGTGCATACGTTCAATGGCTCCTTCAGATTTGCCGCAAACCAGCATATCTGTTATAATATCTTCATCACGGAATAAGTACTGATAGCTATAGGTTTCACTCTCATTTTCATTTTCATGATCATGTATGTATGGCAAAATGATATCTTCTACGTTTGAGATAAATGATTTTTTCAAAGTATCAAGTGCACAGAGGTATGATTGTGAAACATCGGTGATTTTTTCAACATATTTACCGATTGCCCCACAGAATTCTAGCCCAAACTCATCATAGAAATCTCTGCTGATATTAATATGTTTTTTACTATAAAAATCTTCAGACTTACACGTCTCAAATTCGTCACTGATATTTGTAAGTTTAATAATTTTGTTGTCATTTATTCCATATAAAAAAGTAGCCTCAGGCACTTCTGTTTTTTTGAGCATTTCGAGAAGTCTGTTACGTGCATACCATGCTTGTTCTTGTCCGTGAATGGATTTGTACAGGCTATAATTATAGATATGAAATATATGTACAGAAAACCATTTGTGGGGAAATTGCAGCTTTAAAGCTTCAATCTTTTTATATATAGTGTTGATGTCAGGAGATAGCTCTGTAACAAGCTCCAAAAGAAATTTTTCGCAAAAGTGATAAAGATTATTGCTTACATATGTTTCTAATTCAATAGCCTTATCCATGTTTGTTTTCAATGTATCTCTAATAATGCCAATATCATTATTATTACCCATATGATTACTTTTGCTACTCTTTACCAATTCCAAAATTGCAGTTACAGGTCTATATATACGCTTTGCTATACTATAATTTAGAAAAATGCAATCAAGAATAAGCAATAAAAACATAATAACTATAAGCAATAGTACATTTCTAGATAAGATTGACATACTCTTTGCTGGTATAATAGAAACAATTTTAAGTGAAAGAAGCTTTGTAGATAAATATGTAAGAGTACTTCCTTCTGATAATTTTATTGTATCTCCGGGAGAAGTACCACCGAGAGTATCTAAATAGGAGTTATTTTCAAACAAATATCCCTTTGTGCATGCTAAAAGCTTGTCATTCTTATTTAAAATAGCGATGTCTGTACCTGATGTTAATTTTGCTTCCTCTAAAAGATTTAAAAGCTCGTCGTAGCTTATGATCATGCCAAATGATACAATGCTTCCAAATGAGTTTTTAACAGGCAGCAATATAACTAATTGTGTATGTCCTTTGTTGTCTTCAAAATAAAGGGAAGATATACCAAGGTTTTGGGGTTTCTGCTTAAGCATTGATATTAACAATACCATATTATTCTTACTAGTTATGGAAATATCATCAGCATTGTCTTTGTAAAACTTATATGATGAAGTTAAAACACTTTCATTTTGTGGAGTATATAAAAAGATTTCATTGAATATAGTATTTGCAGTTAAAACCGTATTAAATATATCCATACATTTCGACTCTGTATAAATATCTAAAGGCGTGTTGTTATAACTTATATTTATAGTGTTAATGACATCTTTAGTTCTTACTAATTGAAACAACAGATTTTGAATGGACAAAATTTTTTCGTCTATGGATGTTCGGACACTGTCTAGCACTCGCATATTAGTTTCTAAAACACTTTTACGCATATTCTCTGATGAAAAGTTTACAAAAAGTGCTGAGAAGAATATGAAAGGAATCAAAATAAGTATAAGATAATTCAGGAACATTTTTGTCATTAGATTGTTTTCACGGCGATTCATTTTTTTGTTCAAACTATTACCCCCAATAGCTTTCGGTAGTATGGATAAACCCTTGAATTTAATTATACGATAATCATGCCATTTTGCAAGCCATATTTTGATGAAGATAAATTTTGACATGTGACATTAAAAAATGTACACAATTATGTTTAGAGAATAGCGCAGATAAATGTGTGTAAAATTCTCAACACCGAAAAATAAGGGCTGTAATTAAAAAATGGGCATTGAAAACTCTTAGGTAAATGATTATGATTTGGTTAATAGCTTCAAGCTTCAAAATTTAATCTGGGGGTATAAAGGAATGAATGTAAATACTGTACGTAGAATAAAAATAGCGAAAACAACAAAGAATAAAAATATACTCAGTATCCAGGAAAAGTTAGCTTATATAAAGAAACGAAAATTTTTATACATATTATTGATACCAGTCTTCGTATATTTAATAATATTTCATTATCTTCCAATTTGGGGACTTACTATAGCATTTCAAGACTACAATCCATTAAGGGGCTTGTTTGCCAGCAAGTGGGTCGGATTTAAGCACTTCGAATATTTTTTCCGTGGACGCGATATGTGGAGACTTTTACGAAATACATTTTTAATAAACATATATTCACTTTTGTTTGCATTCCCAATGCCAATAATATTTGCATTAATGTTGAATGAAGTAAGAAATATGCGTATCAAAAAGGCTATTCAGACGATAACATATATGCCTCACTTTCTATCAACAGTTGTTCTTGTGGGAATGGTTTTTGCAGTACTCTCACCATCTACAGGTTTTATAAATACCATAATAACAAAGCTTGGAGGAGAATCTGTATATTTTGTAACAAAACCTGAGTATTTTAGAACAATTTATATTTTAAGTGGAATATGGGCGGAGACAGGATGGGGATCGATAATATACATTGCTGCAATAACATCTATAGATCAGTCGCTATATGAAGCAGCAGAAATTGATGGAGCTAAAAAGTTGCAACAAATATTTCATATAACATTACCTAGCATTGCATCAACAGTCGTGTTTATGCTCATAATGCGTGTTGGCAGACTTCTCAACATTGGTTTTGAAAAAATATATCTCATGTCAACAGCTCCTGTAAAAGATGTAGCATATGTTATTAGTGTTTTTGTGTATGAAAAGGGAATCATTGGTGGGAGTTACAGTTTTTCTGCGGCTGTTGGGCTATTCAATTCAATTATAAGCTTTGCGTTGGTAATAACTGCAAATAAGATAAGCCGCAAGATTAGTAACATGGGTATGTGGTGATAAAAACAATTATATCACTAACATTTTAGAGAGGGGTACATCGAATGAATAGAAATAAGAGTATGTCAGAACGAATAGGTATGGTTATAGTATATTCAATATTAATTTTATTTTGTTCCTCAATAATTCTGGCATTCATGAATGTTATAGCCATTTCATTAAGTGGGAAAACGTCTGTTATGCGTGGAGAAGTCACTTTTATACCCAAAAACGTAAACTTTGAAGCCTATAAAGTAATAATACAGAAAGACTCTGTATGGAGTGCTTATGCAAACACATTATTCATTATTATAGCCGGAACTCCCTTGCAAATAATGCTAACATGTTTTGCTGCATTTCCGCTTTCAAGAACTGATCTAGTTGGTAAAAAGTTCATAACCTTGATGCTTGTATTTACAATGTGGTTTAGTGCTGGGATGATTCCAATGTTTTTACTTGTAAGAACATTAAAGCTTTACAATACACTCTGGGCACTTATTGTACCTGGGCTTATCAGTGCATATAATGTAATGATTATAAGAAACTTTTTTCAAGAAATACCGAGCTCATTAGAAGAATCAGCCCGAATAGATGGATGTAACGATGCACGTGTGTTGTTCCAAATATTCATACCTCTTTCAAAACCTGTTCTTGCGACAGTATCATTATGGGTAATAGTCGGGTACTGGAATAATTATATGTCTGCTCTTATATACATACGAAATCCAAAATTATATACCTTGCAGGTTGTACTACGTAATATAGTACTTACAGGTTCGGATATATCGGGTGAAGTACTGTCTGCACAGGAAAATGACGAGGAATTACTTTCTGATTGCATAAAATATGCTGCTATTATAGTAACAACAATACCAATCATGTGCGTGTATCCGTTCTTGCAAAAATACTTTGTAAAAGGTGTTATTGTAGGTGCGGTAAAAGGATAGAATTCTTACCAATTATTATCATTTAAGGCTTTATCTTTGCTAATAAGCAGAGTTAAGTATAAAAACATATATTTGAAAGGAGTAGTATAAGAATGAAAAAATTTATAGCACTATCACTTGTAGCAATTCTTATGGTATGCGTTATACCAGGATGTTCCGTCAATCAGAGTTCTTCTTCTGACTCTGCAATTGCGGGTAGCACAGATACAAGCACAGGAGGAACCTTATCTGATTCGGAGGCAGCACTTCCATTTAAAGAAACTTTGAAAATAACACAGGCGGAGGTATGGCGACCCGAAAATGATACAGAAGTTTTAACGTATAATGTGCTACAGGAAAGACTGAATATCGAAATTGAATATATCCAAATACCTGTGGCAAGTGCTGACGAACAGTATGCAATGATATTAGCATCCGGGGATTTGCCTGATGTAGTGAATTTTCCGGGGTCAATTTACCCGGATTGGCTTAAGTATGAAGCTATCATACCTCTAGATGACTTAATGAATGAATATGCTCCGGATTTCATATCAAAGCTTTCGAATGAAGACTATATATTTTTAAAATCATCAGATGGAAAAATTTACACTGTACCAAGGCATAATGGCGATATGCCGAATGTGGTCGGATTATCCTCACTATGCGTACGACAGGACTGGCTTGATAAATTTAGCCTCGAAATGCCTTTAACACTTGATGATTGGGAAGATGTACTTACAGCTTTTAAAAACGATGACCCTAATGGCAACGGAGTAAATGACGAAATTCCTTTTGGTGGCAGTCTTACTCCTATTTGGGATGCATACGGATTAGGTCAACTTTATGTAAGAAATAATGATAATACATTGGCGTTAAAATATAAAGACAAATATTATATCGAGGCAGTCAGAAAGCTTGCCGATTGGTATGATAAGAGTCTTATTGATCGGGAATATATAACTAGGAATAAGAACAATACAGAGATGCAGGCTATAACATATAATGGCATATGTGGCTCAATGTATATGACAGGAACTCATACAACAGACGTTACAAACGCACTTCGTGTAGCCGGTATAGAAGATGCTTTGTATGTATCTTCTAAGCTTATAGAAGGGCCAAGGGGACGCAATGTTCGAGGCAGACCAAGTGTCGGTTTAAGCTGTGCAATATCATCAAAGGCTAATGAACCTGAAAGAATAATGCAATATCTAAATTATCCATTCACAGAAGAAGGAATAGAGCTGTTTAATTATGGGGTTGAAGGTGAAACATTTGATGTTGTTGGCGGCAAAAAAATCCTCAAACAAGAGCTTGTAGATGGTGGATGGAACACAATAAGAAGCTATGGAATTAACAAGGTAAATGGAACAAGTTATTATTGGCTATCTGACATGTTCCTTCAGATGACATTCAAAGGTAAAACAGTTGATACCATGGATGAGATATCAGCTCTTGCGTATCATGCTTATACGGATAAGGTTCTTGGAGAAGCTGCATATAAGGACTTACCCTCTTCATTAAATCAAGTGCAGGCATATATCGATTATGACGGAGCATCGCTCGTAACTGAACTTGAGGATATGACAAATCAAGTTATAATGGGCCTTAAGACTGTCAATGATTTGGAAAAACTTATAGATGATGTTTATGAAAACGGATTTAAACAGATTGAAAAGGAAGCTAATGAACTTTGGACTATTTTGACAAAATAAGAAATAAGATTTTTAATTATATATGTTGCAATAATGAATATTAATTCATTATTGCAACATAAAAAACCAAAATATAAAAATCTGGCTGATCAGTATATTTATGCAATATTATTTAAATGGTATGATTATGTTACATGAAGCTAAATTGTTGACAATTATAGTATTGTAAAGGGGAAGAAATAATGAATGCAATGGAATTCTATGTAAAAGACAGAAAAGCGATAGCTATAACATCAATATCAAGAATAAATAATACCATATACCTTGGGTTAACCGGAAGTAGCCATGCGTTGGCAAGTTTTAATACGGAAACAGAGGAAATTAGTATGTGTAATGAAGTGTTTCCGTGGGTTAGGGATAGAAACTATTGCACTAAGATACATAATTCTATGGGAGTTTTATCAGAAAGTTCCCTATTAATAGGGGAAGGTAATCATTTTACATGGGATGGTTTACCTGTAACTAGCCAGTATTTAAAAAGTGAACTGCCTGAAGTAATGCTTGAAAGAAAACGAAAGCAAGGTTTTGAAGATATAACTTTCGGTGACTTCTGTCTCCAAAGTCTTTCAGAATGGAATCGCTTTAAGGATGATCCAGGAGGGAAAATTGTTAAATATGATATAAAAAGCAGTAGTATTGAAATCATTGCCCATTTGCCGAAATACTGCTATTCACAATCTATGATTGTTGATCAAAAAAGAAAACGTGCTTTTGGTAGCACAATACCCGACAATCATTTCTTTTATGTGGATATTGAAAATAAAACCTTATATGATTACGGCAGAATATCTGAGTATGCTCATCATAACCTTGTTATCACTCCGGATGGAATATGCTATGGCGGATGGATGGATTATTATACTCATTCATTAAAGCTACTTAAGTTTGACCCGGAAAAAAAGAATCTTGAATATACTGATACGATTATTCTCAAGGATGTTGGGGGAAAAATCGCGGGAAACCAGGGAATTGACCAATGGGTTGTAACAAGGGACGGTGAGGTTTATCTTGGAATGGTTTCAAACTCTCTTATATTTAAATTTAATTATCAGAATGAAAAATTAGAGTTGTTAGGTCAAGCTACGAAAAGCGGCAGAATAGCTACAATGGATGAAGACGAAGAAGGTAACATTTGGATAGGTGCAGGTTACCCTATGATGCACTTGATAAAGTTTAATAGAAAAGCACAGGGAAGAGATAGGTTTGTTGATTATGGAGTGGTTAATGAAGAATATAGACGTTGTTATTTTCATGCGTCTTGTTATTATAAAGGTAAGCTTTACTTAGGTGAAACGGATGGCTTCTCACCCTCGTTACATGTCATTGATACTAAAAAATTGTAATTAAATTAATTTGCTATTTATGGAGGGATAACTCATGAATGATAGAAAAGGTGTCATATGGGCGTACTGGGGACATGAACCGATGGATCACTTACGCAGAATGGGAAATAATAGTGAATCTATTTTCAGCCTTGGAGAGTGTGCCGAACCATGGTACATAAGATTGCACAGCGAAGAGATGATTGAAAAAGCCGCAAAAGCAAGTATTAATACTATTTATACTCATTTTTTCAAAGGATTTGGTCTTGAACATGAAAAGGAAGAAATGGAGAAGACATGCGAACTCACACGGATTGCACATAAATATAATATAAAAGTACTTGGATATTGCCAATTGGGATCTCTATATTATGAAACAGCCATTGATGAAATTCCTGATCTTAAAAGTATGGCAAGGATAAATCAGGATGGGGGTATAGATACATGGGGTGGTGCATATTATAGATGGAGCCCCTGTTTCAACAGTAAATTATTCAAGAAATATATGGAAAGTGTGATAGAATATGGTGTCGAACATGTAAAACTGGATGGGTTCCATTTTGATAATTCATATAACCAGGCATGTTATTGTGAAAACTGTCAGCAGGAATTTAGAGACTTCCTTAAAAAAAGTTTCACTAATCCAAGGGAAGTCTTTGGAATAACGTCTTTCAAGAATGTGAGAATTCCTCCATATAGGCAACTTTCAGAGGTACATGATCCATTGTATATATGGTGGCTTGAATACAGAAGGCAATTGTGTGCGAAAACTCATAACGAATTATTCTCATTCGTTAAAGCTGTTTCAAATGATAAGGCAGAAGTGCTTCATAACCCTGCCTTCCCAAGGAAGGGCAGGACTGTAAATGAAATTGCTTTTGAGCCATCTTTGTCCCCTGATAAATGTGACTTCATATTTGCGGAAAATGGGAACTTCATTCAAATTAAAGATAAAAAACTAGTATCACAGGTAGAAGCGTTTAAGCTTGGACAAAAATTTGGGTATAAAGTTTTTGATTCCAGCTGGCCTCTTGATTTAAATGGAAAGCATCGTAATCCAGAAACATACGAGGAAATAATGAGGTTTATATGTCAATCTATGATTTTCGGCGGTTTGTGCGGCTCACAATGGATTGCTCGTTCTACTAAAAAAGGTGACATGGCAAGAATTGATATTCCGGGTCAACTAGATATTCTTTCAAATATTTTTAAGTACTTTATTAATAACTTGGAACTGTATGATGAAAATACAAAGCCGTATAATAATATAAAACTACTATACTATCCACTTAATTGTATGGCATCACCTGAAAAAGGATTTAAAACCTTTAGTGATGTTAGTGAAAAGCTTGCATCTGAAGGAGTGCCCTTTTCACTTGCAACTGAAGAAGATATGCTTAAACTTAACGAAGAACAAGTCTTAATATTACCAGAATTAAAGTACTTAACCGAGAATTTATACCAAAAAGTTATTGAAATAGCTAAAAAAGGATGCAAGATTTTAATTATTGGGGACTTTGGTATTTATAACGAAAATGTGCGTGAACGAGATCTCAGTAGAATACTACCTGAGCTTGAAAAAGAAAAAAATATATTTTTAGTAAATTCAAAGAGTAATATCGATGGTGAGTGGATTAACATTTTAAGGAAACTCGTATTTGAAAATACAGTCATTGTTGAGCCATGTGGTATGATGGTTGAAACTGCAAAGGACGAAAACAATAAACTTTTAATCCATATTTTAAACCCATATAATAACGAACCCCTTAATGATGTTAACATACATATTAGTGGATTTTATATAAAAGGAAAAACTAAAAATATAAAATTATATACACCGGAAAGTATTGAATGCAAATCTTATGAAATTTCATATAACAATGTAGATATTAGCTTAACTGGATTGAAAACCATGGTAACAATTGCTCTGGAATGAAACATGGTTGTATCCAAATAATATTTTTCAATTTTAAATAATACTTTTTAGTCTTTCCACTGAAGACTTTACATAGCTATGCAAGGGTAAATCTTGTGGAAATCAAACTACTAATCCCGCAAACTCACTAATTAAAGGTAGGGGTGGGATTTTTTCTTTTTTTGGCTGTCAAACGGAGGTTTATATAAGACAATTCATATAATTTATGATTCTTCAAGCAATAACATATTCACAGCAGTCTGCATAAGACAATAAGTATCCAAAGGACACAAAACGGATAAGACAGCTGTATTCCAAACGCAGCAAACAAGTTTCACATCTTTTACATGCAGCTGTAAAGGAGGCAGTGGGCTTTGCCTTAAATAATTGATGTAAGCTGTAAAAAAGCAACCGTTGAAATCAAGGACATGTTCTTTGATAAAGCCGATTTTACACTATATGATGAATACATTTGTTAAAACATTTTAATAAGATTGAAAAAGAAGCACAGCAATTTATTCATGAACGAATTGTTGAGCAATATGATAAAAAATATAGCCAAGGCGTAAGAGGTGCAAGATATGATTTCTTTAAGACGCTAAAGTGAAATTATATATAAATTGTGATTGCCATATTTCTTCCCGAACAAAGAAATGCGCACGTTAATTTGCTTCCTAATTGTAAAAATTAAACATGCATGTTATAATTATCATAAAGGCTTACAATTGTGGGTGATTTCAAATAAACAGCGAAAACTGATGCTAGGAGGCTTGTATAATGAAAAAGAAGTTCAGCATTTCCAAAACTACCGTAATCACTGTTAAAAAAGCTGCCAAGACTACGGCCATGTCCATTCTCTCTTTATTTTTTATAATGTCCGCCACTTCCTGCCGAAATTCAAATTCTGAAAGTGTAAGTTCTTTAGCGGAAAATTTATCTGACGAAGCTCTTAAAAAAGCAGGCATAACATTAATTGCTCGGGAAGGGAAGGGGGCTTTGCTGGAAAAGATGGCCAAAGGAGAATGGCTCTGGAAGAAACAGGGGAACTAAAAGATAGCATAAACATCTTTAAGAAAAACCCCCGCACATGTGAATATTTTTATGTGATTTCAGATGCGAAAATTAAAGATGCAAGGGTTCTGTATTGTACACCCAAAATATTCACAACTGTTAAGCCGGGACAAAATCACCCTTTTCTACCATCACCCCCGCCAAAAGATGCTTTAATAGCTTCTGAAAAAGAACGTTATACGGAGGCATTGAAAAGAGTAAAAGAGAATTACGGGAATATTGATAAGGATATTTTAGTACTTACATAGTAGAATGATTCCAGAAGATGCTGCATATTTCCATAACCCAAAAATTCTTTAGATATAAAATCAAGGTCTTTTTTTAATTTTAAATAATCAATTTGATCAAAATGCCCCATGAGGTTATGTGTAATAGATTGCTTTGCTTTTTTGCGGATTTGTTGGAATATAAAGTTACTGAAATAACTGAAGAAATAAAGAATTCAAATAAAATATAATATGACATCATTCATAGCTGGAAATAAATGCATCCATCGAGTTTTATTGTTGTAAACATATACACTTCAGGTTATAATTAAGTTAGACAAGATTGGCTTTATGATGTGAAAAAAAATAATTGTTAAGGTAGGTGTTGATATGGCAGAAATAAGTAAAAAAGGTATGCCCATTGGCATATCAGATTATAAAGACTTAATTGATGAAAATGCTTACTTTGTGGATAAGACATTATTTATTAAGGATATTATTGATGATACAACTAAGGTTTCTGTGTTCACCAGACCGAGAAGGTTTGGCAAGACACTTAATCTTTCTATGCTTTACTACTATTTCAATAAAACTGATGATGATAACTCATATTTATTTATAGATAAGAAGGTTTTCCAGCAAGGAGAAAAATATATATCTGAGCAAGGGAAATATCCGGTAATATATATAACCTTTAAAGATGTTAAAGAAAATAATTATGAGAAAACCTTTGAGCAAATAAAATATTTATTTATGTTTTTATTTGATAAATATAGTTTTATCTTAAAATCAGATAAAGCAAGTGATATTGAAAAACTACAATTTAATTATATACTTTATGGCAAAGGTTCAGAAACAGATTATAAAAACAGTTTAAAATTACTATCATCTATGCTGGAAAACCATTACCAAGAAAAAGTAATGATTTTTATAGATGAATATGATACACCATTAAATGCAGCTCATATTAACAATTACCAAAAAGAAGCCATTGACTTTATGAGAGGTTTATTGAGCGGAGCATATAAAGATAATAATAGTCTAAAAAAAGGTGTTATAACAGGGATAAACCGCATTGCTAAAGAGAATATATTCAGTGGATTAAATAATGTGAAAGTATACACTGTTTTTGACGATTTACATGCAGAGTATTTTGGTATAACAGAAAACGAAATGGAAGAAATGCTAAATTACAACGACATGGAGCTAATAGATGAAGTAAAAAAATGGTATGATGGTTATAATATAGGCGGTTATGATATATATAATCCTTGGTCTGCAATTAATTATGTTAAAGATAAAAAATTGCAGCCCTACTGGGTAAATACGGCGTCAAATGATTTAATTGTAGAATGTATAAGAAAGTCTGATAATAAATTTAAAGAAAAATTTAACAAACTGCTGAATAATGAAACCATAAAAGTTAAAATTGAAAAAGAAATGACCTATGAAATGCTCTATATGGAAGACAATATCTGGGGCCTGTTTTTGACGATTTACATGCAGAGTATTTTGGT
>ENA-UOOK01005208-UOOK01005208.1-fermentation-metagenome-genome-assembly--contig:-NODE-5208-length-13209-cov-5.853049_pt1 | contig 13209 bp, 10 predicted proteins | sample MGYA00245777_ERZ724023 | MGnify/ENA primary metagenome ERZ724023 (study PRJEB28704, sample SAMN03018312) | fermentation metagenome | biome: anthropogenic terrestrial biome; feature: soil; material... | reverse complement strand
AGATGATCCAAAGCGAGAATACCTTCCTGATAGGGTATGTGATCTTCGACAAGGTTGCCGGCAAAGCTGAAGTAGATGTGGTGCAGGAAGCCCGGAAAGTGCTGCAGGAGAAAACAAAAACCGGTGAGCTGCAACTTCCGAAGGGAGTCTCCTATAATTTCGCCGGAAATTACGAACAACAGGCACGTGCTGCAAAGCGGCTCTCCATCCTGATTCCTGTCTGTCTGATCCTGATTATCCTGATTCTTCATTTTCAGTTTAAATCGTTCACCGCAGCCTTTATCCATTTTTCCGGCGTATTTGTGGCATTTGCAGGCGGTTTCATCCTGCTATGGCTCTACGGGCAACCCTGGTTTCTGGATATCAGCCTGGGTGATGTCAACCTGCGCGATGTCTTTCAGATACACCCCATCAACCTGAGCATCGCGGTGTGGGTCGGCTTTATTGCCCTGTTCGGTATTTCCACCAGCGATGGTGTGCTGATGGGATCGTTCATTCACGATACATTTCTGGAGCGCAACCCGCAGACAAAGGAGGAAATAAGGGAGGCAGTGGTGTTTGCCGGGCTGCGCCGGGTTCGTCCGGCTGCCATGACCACTTCCGTCACACTCATCGCGCTGCTGCCGATCCTTACCTCCACGGGAAGGGGATCGGACATCATGGTACCCATGTCAATACCCACATTCGGTGGTATGCTTATTCAGACAATGACAATTTTCATCGTCCCTGTATTGCAATGCATCTGGAGAGAATGGGCCATCAGAAAACGGGGACACATCAACGAATAAAATACAAACGTTATGAAGCACAATATAAAACTCTTTCTAATCGCTGTCCTGGTCACAGGTTGTAGTCTGGAATCCATCTCCGCACAGGAAACGGATTCGCTCGACCACTACCTTGAAGTCGCCGGCAGAAATAATCCGGGACTAAATGCCAGTTTTCTGGCCTATAAGGCATCTCTGGAAAAAGTACCGCAGGCAGGCGCCTTGCCCGATCCCGAACTGAATATCGGCTTTTTCCTTAAACCGATGGATATCGTGGGTGGACAACAGATTGCCGACTTCTCTCTCATGCAGATGTTCCCCTGGTTCGGCACCCAAAAGGCGGCGCAAAACGAAGCCACCCATATGGCCAAAATGGCGTATGAACGGTTCAGGGAGACAAGGGACAACCTCTACCTGGAGGTGCATACCCAGTGGTACGTTCTTTCTACATTGGTGGAACAGCTCAATAACAATCGGGAGAACCTGCAGCTGTTGAAACAGCTTGAGGAGCTTGCCCTTCGCAAAGTATCCTCTCCGTTCAGTGGTTCTACTTCAGGTTATTCTGTACCTGCTCCTTCTCCGGCGACAAAAAGCAGCAGCTCATCACCAACTGGCGGTGGCATGGCGGGGATGGGTTCGATGGGAGGAGCTGCCGCTGCTTCGGGTACCGCATCCGCAATGTCCGGCATGGACAGCTCCAGTGGCATGTGGAGCGGTATGGGCAGTTCCGTTCCCGGCATGTCAGACGTACTCCGCATACAACTGGAAATGGCTGAAATCGAAAACGGCATAGAAAGTATTCTTTCAGAGATTGTAGTCGAAAAAGCCAAATTTAACGCATTGCTAAACCGCCCGGCCGATGCGGAAGTAGTACTACCCGACTCCATTATGAAAGTACCTTTTCTTTTTGACGAAGGGGTATCCATGAGTGAGATTGAGAGCCAAAACCCCATGCTGGGCATGTTGATGGAAGAGGAACAGGCTTTCCGGGCAAAGGGTGAGATGGAGAAAAAGATGAGTTATCCCATGTTCGGCATTGGGCTGCAATATATGCTAATCGGCAAAAGTGCGGTCACATCGGTGGATCAGGGAATGAATAACGGCATGAGCGGAATGGATATGGTCATGCCCATGGTTTCCATTACTCTCCCCCTGTACCGTAATAAATACAAGGCACAACAACGGGAAAGCCGGTTTATGCAGCAGTCTGCCCGGGAAAAGTATAACAATACGCTAAATATTCTTCAGTCAGATCTATTCAAGCAGAAACAACAACTCGACAACGCAGAACGGACGATTGCACTATACCAAAAGCAGGAGCAACTGGCACGGACAGCCTATCAGCTGGTGGTGCAGGAGTTTGTATCGGCAAAGAGCGATCTCACCAACGTGATCCAGCTGCAGCGGCAACTGCTCGATTATCAGTTACGGCAAGCTGAAGCAATTGCCGAATACAACACAAGGGTGGCCTCTATCCGGAAATTACGTTCTTTCAATACATCAAACAATTAAAACAGCATCATTACTATGAATAAAAATAAAATAAAAGAGATTGGTAATCATCCATATTTCAGGTATGGATTGATTCTGTTGGCCGGCCTGATCCTCGGGTGGCTTATTTTCTCCGGAAATAACCGGAATCATTCGTCACAGCATGCAGCTACCCAAGAAGAAGCCCATAATCACGGAACTGAGCCAACCATCTGGACCTGCTCCATGCACCCACAGATCAGGATGGAGGAACCCGGTGACTGCCCCATTTGCGGGATGGATCTGATTCCTCTGCATACCACCGGCTCGGGAGATGCCTCCATCGACCCGGATGCTATTCAGCTTTCGGCAGAAGCGGCTGCCCTCGCCAACGTGCAGACCACGGTCGTCAGCAGGCAGAACCCCGTGAAGGAGGTCCGTCTGTATGGTACCATCCAGGTAGACGAGCGGCTCACGCAATCGCAAACCGCCCACGTGAGCGGACGCATCGAAAAGTTGTACGTCTCTTTCACCGGCGAGAGCGTGCACCGGGGACAACCCATCGCCACCATCTACTCCCCGGAACTGCTAAACGCACAGCAGGAGCTGATTGAAGCGGTAAAAATGAAAGATCTGCAGCCAGCTTTGCTGCAAGCAGTCAGAGAGAAGCTACATCTGTGGAAGCTGACCGATGAGCAGATTGCGCGCATCGAACAGTCGGGTAAAGTTTCACCGCTGATCGATGTAGTCGCTACCACAAGCGGAATTGTGATATCAAAAAATGTGAACCAGGGTGATTATGTGAATACCGGCACTGTATTGTTTGATGTGGCCAACTTATCGCAGGTATGGGCAATATTCGATGCATACGAGTCAGACCTTCCCTTCCTGAAGGTGGGCGACCGGCTGAAATATACGCTGCAGTCGCTCCCAGGTAAAACATTCTCGGGGAAGATATCCTTTATCAATCCCATCCTGGATCCTTCCACTCGTACCGCAAAGGTGCGGGTGGAGACAACTAACCCCGACATGGAGCTGAAACCGGAGATGTATGCCAATGCTCTCATCAACGCCCCACTGAAACAATACAACAATGAAGTTGTTATTCCCAGGTCGGCCATTCTGTGGACCGGTAAGCGTTCCATCGTTTACGTGAAACAACCCGATACGGAAACACCGGCTTTCCTCCTCCGGGAGATTGAGCTGGGACCGTCGCTGGGAGACGCCTACGTGGTATTGTCCGGTATCAGCGAAGGAGATGAGATAGTGACCAACGGCGCTTTCACCATCGATGCGAGTGCCCAGCTGGCCGGGAAACGGAGCATGATGAACGACGAAGCAGGACGAGCCGTAACAGGGCACGAAGGTCACTCGATGAATGGAACTGCTCCTGCAAGTACAGCACCTGCCACGGAGCACGGAAGTCACAACATGCAGACTACTGCTTCGGACGGTAAACATGTGATGCTGACGGTGCAGGGATTATGCGAGATGTGTAAGGATCGTATCGAAAAAGCAGCAAAATCAGTCAGTGGTGTCACTTCTGCAAGCTGGGATGTCAAGACAAAACAGTTGCATCTTAATTTCGATCCCTCAAAAACAACGGTCGATGCTGTTGCCAAAGTGATTGCCAAAGCCGGGCACGATACCGACAAGTTTAAAGCCGATCAGGCCACGTACGATGCTCTGCCGGCATGCTGCAAGTACAGAGATTAAATAATCAATTTATTCAAATTTTAAACGGTAACAAAAATGAAAACAACAATTTTAGCAACGTTTGCGCTGAGCACACTCTTGCTCATTGCCTGTAATTCAGGATCATCCGGCAAAAATGATTCAACACCAAATAATGAAATGGGACAGATGGAAATGGACGCCCAACACAATGAAACGGATCACATGACATCCGGCCAAGCCCACGAAAAACATGCCATGTTGAATGTAAAGGGAAGTTGTGAAATGTGCAAGGACCGTATTGAGAAAGCGGCGAAGGAAGTGGAAGGCGTTTCTTTTGCGAGCTGGGAGACCGAAAAACAGGTGCTACACCTGAACTACGACCCCGATAAAACGTCGGTCGACGACATAGCAAAGGCCGTGGCCAAGGCCGGACACGATACCGATAAGTACAAGGCCGACCAGGCAACATACGATGCATTGCCCGCCTGTTGCAAATACAGAAATTAATTGAGAACATAGAGAGAACCTATTCCGGCCAGCCCACCGTCTGTGTCAGCAAAACTTCCTGACTGGGTTTCAGATTCAGCAGTTTGCTTAATACATCTTTATTGAACGAACCGCGGACAACTGAACCCAGTCCTTCTGAAGCACAGTAGAGATAGACATTCTGTGCTACAAACCCGCAACTTGTAAAGGCATATTCTCTACTGGAAGCTTTGTCCATATCGGAAACAAAAATCAGGTTCAGTGCAGCCTTGGCTACGAACTCCTGGGTACCGGTTTTATCTCTGAAGTCACCTTTCTTTATCTCTTTCAACAGGTGGTTCCGGGCGTCATAAAAATAAATCCCGCTCTTGGAAGCTACATACAGTTCCAGCTCCTGCCGGTTATTAGCAGTGGGTGCTGTACGTTTATCGTCACGGTTAAATCCGTTTGCAGCCCACAAAAGATCAGACACTTGTCTTATATTCAACTCCTTGGATTCAAAAGCACGAGTTGATCTTCGCGCATTCAGTACCTGCATCAACGGTTTTCCCCCTGTCTTGTCGGGGGCTGGTAATTGAATGTCTTGAGCACCCAGTATGTTGCACATCATAAAAATGGATAGGAAAAAGATTAATTTATACATCGTACGTTGTATTAAATATAGTTATCGATTTACAGTCACATCTTTGAACATATAACTATTGTCACTCACTCTCAAAGGCTTGCCACTCTCAGCAGTCACATTCTTAAGGATAACCTCCTTCGTGATGATATAGGGATACTTTTCCACATGGGTCTCGTCATTTCTTTCCTTGTTGAAGTTTGAAAAAATGGCGGGACCCTTATAATTATCCGGATGGCCGGAATCCTTAATCTGAAGATTCTCTATGGTGATCTTTTCCGGCATAAAACAGGTATACCCGAAGTCGTGCTGCCCGGAATTGGATCCGCCAATCAGGTTCACGCTGCCCGATTTCACATTGCGGGGTATAAATGCGCAATTGCGGATGATGAATTCACCTTCCCAGGTGCTACCATAATCGGAACGAAGATTGATCAGGTTTGACCCGCGGATGGTAGAATTCTCCACGACAAACGTTCCGCTGCCAATGGCATTTATTCCCTGGTGTCCCAATGTTGAATTTCGGATGGTGGCATTGGCCACGCCCATATGGGCATCAAATCGGGAAAAGGTACAACCATCGTACGCCAGGTTTTTACAATAATTGGATCCCATGATCCCCCAGTATGCAGCATTGTTGATGTCATTCGTCTGGCTACAATTTTCGAATGTGATGTTCAATGCCCGGTTGATATTTATATCATAGGTACCCATGGAGACCGGGACACCGGCTGAACCGATTGTCTGGTATACTTTATGGCCGGTCAGAATGCTGTTTCTCACCGTGATATGGGCACAGTTACTGATGCTGATGAAACCACCGTAGGGCGCCCCGTATTCCCCTTCACCTGTGATCCTGTGCTCCAGTCCGTCCACGATGACATTCGACCGCCTGATCGCAATGCCCCGGGCATAGTAGCTGTATTTCGAATCCTCCCTGTTCGCAATGGTTGTAAATCTGCCACCGGTAATTGTCAACTCCGTCTCATCGATCGGAAGCACGACGATATCTGTGATCTGATCAAAATCCCAGAGGATGGGTGTATTTGCATCCACCACTCCATTTTTATCCACGACAAACACATCCGTTTGCGCAGAGCCGTTATTTTGATTGGGGCCAAAACGAATATAACGTCTCACATTGGAGTCCGTTACAGTCACGAGGCTGGAGCCCGTTAATGAAATATCCAGTTTATTCTGGTTTCTTTTTAAAGAAGAAACATTGTCAGGTTTAAATGATTGTTTCGTGGAATTGACTGAAAAAACATGTGCATTGCGGTCTTCCACACTGGTATCGTCAATGATGAATGCGGCAGAACCAAAATCAGTATTTGTCCGGATATCGACCGTTTGTTTTTTAGGGCCGATATAGTACGTTGCCTTGTCGTCGGCTTTTACGGTCAGGTTGTGTTGATTGGCAAACAGATGTGTTGCAGCAATAGCTGTAATGTCATCGGTCTTCCCGTCGCCTTTGGCTCCAAAATCGCTATAACGAACCCATCCGTTTGCAATAAATTTCTGGATATCATCCTCGGAAGGCGTTCCCTTCTTGGATGCTGGATTAGTCTCATCCGGAAGACCTACTTTATCAGGAATGTTCTGACAGGATGTTTGGATGAAGTTACACAGAAAGACAAGGGAGAAAATTATAAGGTATGCTCGTTTCATGAAAAATATTTAAAAAAATGAATCACAGTCTCACGACAAATTTACATTTTTTTTAATTCATGACATCGGTTTTACCTTAAAAAACTATTCCTCCATTAAAAAAGAGATGGGATCCGTGAGATATTCCATCACGTGATAAATGAAACGGGTTGTTTCACCGCCGTCAACAATGCGGTGGTCCACCGTGAGAGAGATCGGCATGATGTGACCAATTACAATCTCATTATCCTTCACGATGGGCGTCTGCATGATTCTCCCGATACCCAATATGCCTGCCTGCGGATAGTTAATTACCGGGGTGGCAAAAATACCGCCTATGGAGCCAAAGCTGGTCACAGAAAATGAACCCTCTTTCATCTCATCGAGTGTAAGCTTTCGTTTCCTGGCCTTGTCTGCCAGCTCTTCAATCTGTTGTGCTATACGGAAGATCGACTGCCTGTCGGCATCACGTATCACCGGCACCACAAGTCCATCGGGAGCATCCACCGCAATACCGATATGGTAGCGGTTACGCACAATCATCCGGCTATTTTCAGTATCGATCTGCGAATTGAGCTGTGGATGCTTCTTCAGCGCCATGGCTACCGCTTTCACGATAAAGGCCAGATAGGTAAGTTTCACTCCTTTTTCGGCAAACTTCTGTTTATACCTGTCCCTCACAGCCATCAATCCCGAGATTTCCACCTCCTCGAAAACCGACATGTGCGCGGCATTGTGTTTGGCATGCAGCATGTTTCGGGCTATGGTCTTCCTGATCTGGGTCAATGGCAGGTAAGTCACATCCTCGGCATTGGCTGTACTGTTTTGCGGGACAGAAACGGGGATGGACATCCCTGTCTTAAAGTTCAGGATATCTTCACTTTTCACTCTTCCCGAGGGGCCACTTCCCGGTACTTTGTTGATGTCGATACCCATCTCCCTGGCCATGGCCCGTGCAACCGGTGTGGCCAGGGCTTTGCGCTGCGGCGTATCCGGCGAGATATCACCCCCTGCACCTTCTTTGCTCTCCGGCATGATGACATCTTTTTCGGCCACCTCCATGGTGCCGACCACGGCGCCGGCATCTTCATCAGTCTCGGAAACAGGTTCTGTGGTTACTTTCTCTTTTTTTGTTTCAGACGGTTGGCTGTCCCGGTACACTACGTCATCATTCGTTTCAATCTCAACAAGCGGGGAGCCCACCTTGATGACATCGCCTACGCTGCCGTGCATGAAGGCAACCACACCCTTCCGGGGCGATGGAATATCGGCCACGACTTTGTCGGTCTCCATCTGCACAAGAGGATCTCCCTCTTTCACCTGTTGTCCCTGTGTGACATACCATTCCAGAATGGTACCTTCTTCGAGCCCTTCTCCTAAATCGGGGAAATTAAATGTATATCTCATCAGATTTTCTTTTTAAAAAAATGGTGTTGAAACCGTAATAGCCGGATTAAAAATTGAATGTTTTTTCTATTTCATAAAAAATACGTTCCGGAGAAATAATGAAATACGGTTCTCCCTGTGCCAGCGGGACGATGGTGTCGAAGCCCATCACCCTGCGGGGAGGCGCTTCCAGGTAAAGGAATGCTTCCTCGTTGGTGATAGCAATCAGTTCCGATCCCACGCTGAACGACTCATGCGCCTCGGCTACCACGACCATGCGGCCTGTTTTCCGTACCGAATTGCGGATGGTCTCCCTGTCGATGGGATAAATGGTGCGAAGGTCGACCAGTTCCACCGAAATACCTGCCTCCTCGGCCATGGCAATGGCTTTCTGACATTCCCGAATCAGTGCACCGAAGGCGACCACGGTCACATCGGAGCCATCCTGGATCACTTTGGCCTTACCCAGCGGCAGGCTGTACTTCTCATCCGGGACCTCCTGCTTGATGGCCCGGTAAATTCGTTTGGGCTCCATGAAGACGACCGGATCGTTGCTCTCGATGGCCGCAATCAACAACCCCTTTGCATCGTAAGGGGAGGAGGGTATCACCACCTTGAGTCCCGGGATATGAGCAAAGAGTGCCTCCGGACTATCGGAATGATGCTCCAGTGCATTGATGCCACCACCATAGGGAAAGCGGATCACCATGGGCACGGTATATTTTCCCCTCGATCGGTTCTGCATCCGCGATACGTTCGAAGCGATCTGATTAAAGGCAGGATAGGTGAATCCTTCAAACTGCAGTTCCACGATCGGTCTGAGTCCCGACACGGCCATTCCCAGTGCAGTCCCCACGATACCCGACTCGGCCAGGGGAGAATCGAACACCCTTTCCACCCCGTATTTCTTCTGCAATCCTTCGGTCACACGGAAGACACCTCCTTCCACACCCACGTCTTCGCCGTAAATAACTACCCCACTATCCTCTTTCAGCTTGATATCCAAAGCGTTGTTAATCGCTTTCACCATGGTCATTACGCTCATCTCCTGTTCTCCTTCCAGCTTAAAAATTCTTCGTATTCGGCTTTTTGTCTCTTCAGATCCTCCGGCATATCAACAAACATATGGGTGAACACATCATCATGGGGATATCTCTTGTTTTGTTCCGCCTCGAGAAACTGAGTATTGATCTGTTGTTTATATTCTTCCGTCAGTTTCTCCACATCGATGTGCCAGATCCCTTTTTTCTCCATGTAACGCCTCAGCCTCATCAACGGGTCGGTCAGCCCCCACTCCATCTCTTCCTCCTTTTTACGGTATTTGGTGGGATCATCGGAGGTGGTATGCGCTCCCAGACGATAGGTAAACGCTTCAATCAATACCGGCCCCCTGCCTGCCAGGGCGTGTGCCGTCGCTGTCTGATAGGCCAGGTACATGGCAAAGAAATCGTTCCCGTCCACCTTGATACCGGGAATGCCGAAGGCAACCGATTTCACGGCAAGGTTGACCGATCTGGTTTGTGACCTTACCGGGACGGAGATGGCGTACTGGTTGTTCTGAATGGTGAAGATGACAGGCACCTGCCACACTCCGGCAAAGTTAAGCGCTTCGCTGAAATCGCCTTCCGACGTACCTCCATCGCCGATAAAGGTGAAGACAGCCTCCTTCTTTTTCCGGTATTTTACAGAATATCCAATACCGGTGGCGTGGTGTAGCTGGGTCCCTATTGAAATGGCAATGGGCAGCGTATGGTTGGCATTTTTAAAACTACCTCCATGCTCATTGCCCAGATAGAAGAGAAACATCTCTTTCATGGTCACTCCCTTCGCCAGCAGGGTACCCATCTCCCGGAAGGCCGGCACCAGCCAATCCTCCTCTCTGATGTGCATGCCGGCGGCAATGTGGATGGCTTCCTGCCCCAGGTTGGGCGTGTAGGTGTACATACGTCCCTGACGTTGGAAAGAGATGGCCATTTCATCGGCTATGCGCTCATAGTGCATCTGTTTATAGGCATTGATAATGACATCATCATCGAGCGCAGGCATATACTTGGGGTTGATTACATGCCCATCGTTATCGATGAGGGAGAGCATTTTATCTTCTAATGGATTAAAGTCACGGAAAATGGCAGGTAAATCGTCTTGAATCATTTATCTGTTTATTTGAACGAATTTAATTTCAGCTGTGATTATTCGCTGCGTATATAACATTCCGGCAAAAAAAATGTTTTTGAGTGTGAGAATAATCAGACAACTAAAATCGTTCAAAAATCATGTGTGTGGGAACTGCAAACCTCTTCCATATATTGATCACACCAATTGCCACAATGATTTGTGCAATTTCATGATCGGTAAAGATTCCTTTTGCCCGCTGATATGTTTCTTCGGTCAGTCCCTTGTCGGCAATACATGTAATTTCCTCAGTCATTTGCAAGGCGACTCTCTCTTCTTCGGTGAACAACGGCGATTCTTAATTCTTTCTTTCATTGTGATAATTTTTAAAATGAAAAACCGGATGATTATAACAAAATAGAGTATAAAAAGTTGTTCAAATAACAGATACACAGTTATAAATAATTACTTTTCAACTCCGGACAAATGAACATTCTTCATGCAAAATACGTTTTACTTCACAAAACCATTCGAACAACCAAAACCGAAAACCAAGTATTAAAATTACATTCAATGAACATCAGAAATCTCTGTACCCTTTTCTTTTCAATTGTTGTGTTAACTCAGGCCGGATGCGATGCAGACAACCGAAATGAAAACGAAAACAGGGAAATCGCCGTCGTTACGGAAGATTCCACCCTCCATATTCCGGTAGAAAAGAAAAAACTGACCCAAGAGGACATTACTTTGAAAAAAGATTTGCAGTACACACAGTACACACTGGATGACGAGTACCCTTATCAGGACACCATCCGCCGTTTTCAGTGGGAGAAGATAAAAAGAGAAATAGCCCGTGTGGAGAATGCGGTTGCCGGGGGAGGTTTCTGGGGTGTGTTAAGCAACTACAAAAACAAGAACGGTGAAGCGCCCACCATAAAGGATTTCGTAAGAAACGACTATGGACGCGTTTCGGATCAACATGGGGTAGAACGTTATCAATCGGTACCTCTTTATGGAATGGATGAAGACACCACGCTGGTGCGGTATGGCCGCGATGGATGGCTGGTAAAAATCAATGGCAGCGACACTACCGACTTCCTTTCCGTGACGGGAGTATCGATGGAAGGAACTTTTTTATTACCCCGGCGATATCTTATCTCATGGGGCAACAGCATACTGCTTGACAAGGTGGTGGCGGTGGATGTTACCAATCAGAACATCGCTGTCCTTGAAAAAAATGGTGAAGCCTGGCATATATTAAGTATGAATCCGGCAACCTCGGGTATCCATAAGCCACCCCATGCCCATGAGACACCGACCGGAATTTTTGCCATCCAGGAGAAGAAGGAAAAGATGCTCTATGTGAAAGACGGCACCAGCGAAATAGCGGGTTATGCCCCCTATGCCTCCCGTTTTACCAACGGAGCTTATATCCATGGGGTACCGGTTCAGTATCCCCGAAAAAACATCATTGAATACAGCCCTTCGCTGGGTACCACTCCCCGCTCTCATATGTGCGTCAGAAATGCTTCGTCACACGCGAAATTTGTATATGAGTGGGCCACTGTCCGGCAATCGGTCGTTATTGTAATTGATTAACAGTCATATTCAGAAAAAATAGTATATTTGGCGGTGCAATTTCTGAATATGACTATGCGTATCATCCTGTTATCTACAATATTTTTTGTTTTCTCCGCCCTCTCTTTTCCAATAGGAACGAGGGAAAGCAAAAAGGAGATTTCCAAAATAGACTTCTCTTCGTCCGGTTGCGAGTTTCTCTATGAACAGATGAAACTGGAGGGAGTGATACATTTTGATGCTTTTAAGGCAGCATATACCGGTTACAAAAAGTTAAACAAACAGAATAATTCTTTGCTGACGTTGATAGACTTCAATCTTCCTTCCTCCGAGAAGAGGATGTATGTGTTGGATATGACAAAGAAAGAGGTGCTTTTTGTATCCTATGTTTCACATGGTCGAAACAGCGGGGAAAATTATGCCACTTCCTTCTCCAACCGGAATGGCTCCCACCAAAGCTCACTGGGTTTTTACCGCACTGCCGGCACCTATCAGGGAGGCAACGGCTATTCGTTGCTGCTGGACGGACTGGAAGAAGGAATAAACGATCAAGCACGGGCACGGACTATTGTAATCCACGGGGCCGATTACTGCAGCGAAGCGGTCATCCGCTCCAGTGGGCGGCTGGGGCGCAGCTTCGGTTGCCCGGCACTACCCAGAGAACTGGCAAAACCCATTATCAACACCATCAAAGGAGGTTCGCTGCTCTTTATTTATGCCGACCAGGCCGATTACCTGGCGATGAGTGAGGTGTTATGATGTATTCAATAGCGGCGGATATCACTTCAGATATTTTTGACTTCCAATATCTCCCGGATGTCGGTGGTATATTTTTTGGAGAGATGCTGCTGATGCATCTTAAACCGACGGACATCCTGGGAGGCGAGGCGGACTCCGGATGAAGAAGGATCACGGTTAATGGCATCAATGGTATCCATCAGCTTCTTATGGCGGGGATCGGAATTCATTTCGTCGAAAAGAAATGGTTGAAGCTGATCCTCATCGGTAAAATCATACAGGGTAACCCCGGCACGTTTATAACGAAGGCGGGGTTCATAAATCCTTTTCAGTCCCGCCACGGCGAAATCCACAATCTCCAGCGTGGAGGAGGTAGGGAAAGGAAACCTCACTTCCGTGCTGCGTGAGAGGGCTTCTTCCCCGTCTTTAAAATAATTGGTCTGTAAAAACACCGACAGGCGACTGCACATCGACTGTTGTTTCCGTATTTTCGCGGCAGCCATTACCGTAAACGTAACAACCCTCTCTTTAATCTCATCCCACGTTTCGTACTCTTTCTCAAATGTGCGGGTCACAGAGAAACTCTGGCTTTTTTCCCAGTCGATAAAGTCAACGCAGGGCATGCCGTTAAGTTCCTTCTGCAGGTTCACACCGGTGATGGTCATATTTTTGCGTACCCACGACTCCGGCAGGGTGGCAAACCCGAGGGCCCTGGTCACCCCCGCC
>ENA-UOOK01005206-UOOK01005206.1-fermentation-metagenome-genome-assembly--contig:-NODE-5206-length-13214-cov-6.675051_pt1 | contig 13214 bp, 8 predicted proteins | sample MGYA00245777_ERZ724023 | MGnify/ENA primary metagenome ERZ724023 (study PRJEB28704, sample SAMN03018312) | fermentation metagenome | biome: anthropogenic terrestrial biome; feature: soil; material... | reverse complement strand
TGAAGCGTCAGGTGAAGATCGGCACTGCCAAGGTTCTGAAGACCTTCGTATTGCCAGATCCTGAGACCCTGGAGCTTGAGTTCTCTGATACCTGTAAGCAGAGGCAGTTACCAGAGTTCTATCTGGAGACGGTTATCCCGATTGGTGAGCGTATGATTAAGAGCATGCTGGTTTATGGCTATCAGAATACGGAGGACAGGCATGGTTGACTATCAATTGGATCTGGATGAGTATCGTAAGTTCTATGCGGAACTCATAAACCAGTCAGATGAGGGGAATGATTCAGATAACGTGGGTAGTTCAGCAACTTATGCATCAGAGCAACCTAATGAAATGATCTCAGGTGAATCGGCTGTGGAATTGACAGTCAGCAAACCAACTCTTCCCCTTCAAGAGCGTGACCTCGATCTGAGACCGCAACAGCATATTCCATACAAGAAGACTCAGGAAGCAAAGCTAATGGCCGGATTCTGCCAGATAACGCTGTCTCGCTTGGATGATTGTGAATCTAAGATTGAGGAGTGGCAACGCATCACTCTGGAGTATAACCAGAAGATAATGCTGCCGGAGCTATATGCTCTGCGCGGCAAGCGAGATGAACGCTCCCTAAGAAGATGGGTACAGAACTATCAGAACACCGATAATGACATGTATGCTCTGGTTAGAAAGAGCGATCCCAATGGTAAAACCAGAAAAGTTAGTTATTTTGAACAGAACTACCTGATCAATCTGCTGCTCAATCCCAATAAGATCAAGATCGGTTCAGCTATCACCATACTGAAAGGATATGCCAGACTGGGCTTGTGTGAATCTCCCTCTGATGAAAGAACTCTGAGACGCTTCTGTGAGGAGTGGCTGAGAGACAATCCCGCTATCAGTGGTCAAGCCAGGCAGGGAAGCAAGTTCGTGGCAGAGCATATCGTCAAGACCATCATGCGAGATAGCTCACTCCTCAAGGTTGGCGATGTCTGGGTGGCAGATGGACATACTCTGGCTTTCGATATCATCAATCCTCAAACCGGTAAAGCGCAGCGCATGACCATGATCATGGTCTTTGACTGGGCAAGTAGATACCCGGTAGGAGCGAGCCTGGCAGTTACTGAAGATAGTCAGCACATCTAGGCAGCCTTCCGTAATGGCTTTCTGAACTGGGGAGCCTTGCCTAAGTTTGTTTATCTGGATAATGGCAAAGCCTTCAAGAGCAAACTCTTTCATGAGAAGTGGGAAAACCATAATCTGGAGACCGAACTGGGAGGCATCTTCCCCCGGCTCAAGATCGAAGCTGCCTTTGCCGAGAGCTACAATGCCAAAGCCAAGGTGATCGAGAGATTCTTCAAGACCTTCCAGGATCAGTTTGAACGTTTTCTCTCCTCCTTCAGAGGTTCATGTGTGGCAGATAAGCCATCCACTCTGATGCGTAACGAGAAGTGGGCTAGATCATTGTTTGAAAGCAAACCACCAACCCTAAATGAAGCTATGCAGATGATAGCCTTTTACATCCGCTACATGTATGGAGAGGCTCCACACAGCGGATTGGATGGCAAGAGTCCCTGGGAAGTGTTCAGTCAGGCACCTTTACCGGAAGATAGAAAAGTAATACCATCCGAACTGAACTTCATGATGCTGGCGATGGAGAAAAAGAAGATCCGCAGCGAAGGTATCCGCTTCAATAAACTGCAATACTGGGATATCGCATTGGTAGATTATGTCGGTAAGGATGTGGTAATCCGTTACGATTATGCCGATGCCAGATGGATACTGGTCTATGACCTGCAAGACCGCTTTATATGCCAGGCTGAACTAAGACAGGCACAGCATCCCTTTATCCATCTCGATAAGACTAACCCAATCCCGCATAGCAATCTGAACAAAGAACATAAGCAGATTCTCAAGCTACGTCGCACCACTGAGCAGAGAGCGAGATTCACGGTCAAGCAGACTCAGGCAGTAGTCGATCAGTTCTTGAAGCCTCTGACCAGTATACCAGAGCAGAGTGCGATCTTTATCCAACCCCCCATGATCGAAGCTCCCAAGCCGGGTGCAGAGGAATTCATGCAAGCCTTGGAAAAGCAGGTTATCAAGAACCTGCCACCATTATCGGCAAGTAACATCAACCATGAGAATCCAGACCCGCAAAGTGATCTCAAGCACGATTTGAAACCTATCACTCCAAACATGCTGGAAGATGACGATGATGAGATCAAACCACGCAAAAAGACTTACGAAGAGATGCTCAGATTTATAGGCATTAAATAAGGAGATAAAGATATGAAACAAGGAAAACTGGTTAGAACCCGCAACGTAGTGGAAGCTGATGAAGCGATTAATCTGCTCGTAACCCGCCCCAAAGAAGAAATGGTGGGGCTTGGACTGCTATATGGTAAACCTGGCTTAGGCAAGACCACTTATGCCACCAGGATCGCCTTACAGCGTAATTATGTGTATCTGAGACTGGAGGCGACCTCCACACCAAAGTCGTTCACCCTCCAACTGATTACTGGCATCTACAACTACCTCAATCTGGAGTATCCACCCTTGTATGGTACCACCAATGCCATCTTCCGCAGATGCATGGATGAGATCGAGAGGCATGAGGACATAGTGATAATCGTGGACGAGATCGATTACGCCTTCAAACAACCGCAACTGCTCGGAACGATCAGGGATATCGTGGATAATACTGCGGCAATCGTGATACTGGTGGGAATGCAGAATGCCCGGGATCGCCTGGCACAGATCAATGAATACTACTTTGACCGATGCAATTCATTCTACGAGTTCGAATCAGCCAGTCTGAAAGACATCACCGCCATCGCCAGGGAAGTTCTGGAAGTGGAAGCTAGTCCGGAGCAGATCAATACAATCTATTTCAACAGTGGCGGAAATCTGCGAAAAGCCATGAAGATGCTGCACCTGCTGGAAACGAGCATCAAAGCTGAACAAGGGCACACAGAAACCACAGAGCAAAGGAAAACATTATGCTTAACTCCGAAACTGTCTCCAACCTGATCTCTAAGTATAATCAGCCCTTTACTCCCAGAATGCTGGCAGGCATGCTCGATAGCGATATCCAGGAAGTCGAGCACCTGATTGGTGATTTGGCGAAGGCGGATAAGGTGCGCTGTATCTCCCCCAGCAATTCACTCTATGTGCGAGCCAACCGCTATACCCAAGGCATGGCTCCCGATCCCCGCTGTAAATGGAAATACGACATCCAGACAGCCATGCAGCTACTGGACATCATCGATAACAAAAGCTATCACTCAGTCAGAGAACTAACCAAGGACTTTGGAAGAAGCAGGCAGTTCGTATTCGTCTATCTGGAAGCCCTGGCGTCGATCAGCATCATAGGTATGAATCCGCATGGCTACTACATCAAAACCCGGCTGGGCATAGAACAACTTGGACGCAATATCCAGCCTGGGATACTGGGTGTATTGAAGAGGTATTCGGAGATGAGGTACCATTACAGAGCCCACATCATGAGATAATACTATATTGCACTAATACTTTATGGTCTCATATTTAATGTTCTCTTGATGCTACTAATATTTCATTCAAGAATAGGCTTTTACAACAAGTTCTTTAATCACTTGAGGCAAATCTTCATCGGAGAGACTTTCGAAGTAGTCTAGTGCTGCTAATGGTTTTCCTTTCTTTTCGCTTTGTCTTCTAGATATCCCAGCAGCTGCTTCAAAATTGGGTCTAAGTACGACTATTTTATTTGCATCTCCCACTGCACTTAATATCGTGCCATTTAGCTCAAAAGTATCCCTTTTCGATTTTATCTTTTCGTCAGGCCAATCCTCAGGAATAGGATCAACAAGAGGATCTTCATCATGTACAACAAGGTATTCCAGATTGAAACACTTAGCAATTTGGATATATAGCATAAGGTTATGTTTGGAACCGCAGTCAATTATAGATACTTGATAATCAAATATGTTTAAAATACTCGCAAGGTATGGTATTATGGTTTTTTCTGTAGCACCTTCTACAAAGATCACTTTCCTGCCGAAGAACAATTCACTCCGGTCAGGATTAATCCAGTATGACATATTGAATTTATTCTTTACATCAACATGGTCAGCACCAACAAACAAGTCTGATGAAGGCTGTTTTACAATTGTGCCTGTGCTCGGATCTGGTTTACTAACTAAACAAATACTTTTATAATAGTTCATATCTACAAAATGGCTAGAATGAGTACTTAGAAATACTTGGCAATTGATGGAATCGGCGAGTTCTGTTAGAGCTGACGAAAACTCACGCTGTGATTGGGGATGCAGATATAGCTCTGGTTCTTCAATTACAAAATACACAGAATCTGAACTAATACGAGATCGAGTTTCTGACATGTCCTCATTAGTTTCTTGTCTAAGTAGTTTTGCCCATGTTTTTAACAATGCAAAAATTAATGCCCTTTGAAGCCCATTTCCTTTCTGCTCAGCCAATGTCCTAACGCCATCATCGACATGAAGTCTTGTGCCTAACTCAATAATCTTCTCGATTGGAAGTGAATTGACTTCAATGTCAACCTTAACATCCCAACTTTCCAGCTCACTCTCAATTCCGGCTTTCAACGCCTTAAACTGTTCCAAGGTAGGCTTTCCTTCATCATCCTTTTCATTGAGTATTTCAATTTGTCGCTTGAGGTCTTCTTGAATGCTTATAAATCTTTCATCACTTACAGTAGCAACTTCTATTGCTTTGTTGATTAATCGCCCAAGAAGTGTAGTGCTTTTTATCTTTGTTTCTTCTGAAAGATCCCTGACTGCTGGCACTACGTAGATATCGGGCAGGATACCTCCCCCAATGTTCTTCTGCCCAAGGAAATTGCCAACTTCTAAAGTTCTTGAAAAAGTCAAATTATCAATGTTAGCTGAAATATACTGCTTTTGGGCTTCTTCGATTATTGCTTTAGTTATTCTACCTGTCTCTGGTACATACTGTTTTAATGCTGTTTGATCAACGGCATCTCTACTTGCCAAACTCCCTGAGTTGCTCTCTTTTAGCCAATCTTCTGCGGCTTCAGATATCCAACCCTGATATTGCACTGAAAACTTTCCAGGCTCACATGTGGTTGTTTTCCTCACACAAATACTTTGATCATGCTGAAGGTACTTAGAAAACGTAGTTTTTTCTTGCTCTGACAGATCCTTGAATTCCATTTCAACCCAAACTGATTTATCTTCCCCACCACAAAAAGCAAATACTTCTGAATCAGTGACCTTAACTCCTGGGTTAAAGAAATACTCAAGCGATGACAATACGTTCGATTTCCCGTGATTATTCGGTCCAATCAGGAACATTATGTTTTGGCATTTAATCTCAAGGTCTCGAATACTTTTGTAGTTATGGATTCTGATGCTATCTATACGCATAATCCATCTCCTTATGTCATATTTACTTATATCATGCTAGGTTGGGACCATATTTACACAGGGCAACTCATAGGCTTGAATCCGAGAGTCTTTTTAAATAGGAACATTAGGTCTCCCTAGTATTTAAAACAAATACATCCTGCAACTTTTTAGATCAAGCCATAGATGTCAATAACAAAAATCACTATATCCGGATTCATTGTAGTTAGCGATACCAACCATTCCAGTCTGCTGCGGACAATACCCGAAAATATCGGTTGACGAATTGGCAAGGTTTCGAAACATATAATCCAGTGATAGTTTTATCCAAAAAATGTGGTTTTTGCATTACCTAAGCTATTGCTATTATTGATTTAAGGAGAGATCATGAATGAGATGAATGATCGCTGGCTCTCTGTAAAAGAGATATGCTCATATATGGGCGTAAGCAGTGACACGGTTTATCGGTGGGTAGAAACGCACGAAATGCCGGTTCATCGGATGGGGCGTTTGTTCAAATTCAAGATCTCTGAGATCGATGCCTGGGTCAAGGCAGGTGGAGCAAGCCGAAAACAACAGAAAGACGATTCGAAATGACTGAGATTCTGGATAAGCTAGACACATCCTTACAGTCGATTGATTCACAATACCATCGCTTGATCATTCTGGTGAATTGCGAAGATTCAAGCAAGCAGGATATCCTAGGTTTGATGAAAGAAAATCATGAGGTCAAACCAGTTAATCTAAACCTCGAGCTTTCTGCCAGATTGCTTGAATACAGTATCAAACAAAGACCATTGAAGGTGGCAGAGATAATGGCTGATTTGATAGAAGCCTTGCCATCCCCAGTTGTTTTTGATAAACTCGATATCCTTTTTGATCCATCCCTACAGACCGATCCCTTAGCACTGCTTCAATCATTATCCAGGAGCAAAACCATCATTGCTTTCTGGAGTGGTAGCCTGAAAGATAATAAGTTATATTACGCAGAACCCGGATATCCGGAATATAGATCATACTCAGTCCAGGACTTCGTGGCAATCGATGCAAAGCCACAGGAAAGTTTCTAAACCGAAGGAGAATTCTCATGTTTTACAAAGACCTTATCCAGTATGAACCAATCGAAAGCCTGGTTCAGTTAAAAGACGCTTCTGATACTCAAAGGGCGAAAAACCTGGTGAGTACCTATGTTATCTCTGCAGAAATGTCAGATCGAATCGCCAATGTGATCATTCCGCAGTTGCAGTTTGACACTCCAGCAGATAACAAAGGTCTTTTAGTAGTAGGCAATTATGGGACAGGTAAATCCCACTTGCTATCGGTGATATCTGCCATCTGCGGTGACGCATCGCTGGTAGAATACCTCACCGACAGCAATGTGAAGAATAAGGCAAAGGATATAGCTGGCAGATTCAAGGTGGTGATTCGCACAGAACTTGGTGCTACCACAATGCCATTGAGAGATATCCTGGTCAGAGAACTGGAAGAGAATCTGAAGAAGTATGGCGTCGAATACTCATTCCCTCCGATGGATAAGAGCTATTCCAACAAGAAGGACCTCGAGGAGATGATGCAGGCATTTCATGAGGTATTCCCTGAAGATGGCCTGATCCTGGTTGTGGACGAGCTTCTGGATTACCTGAGAAGCAGAAAGGGACAAGACCTGGTGATCGACCTCAATTTCCTGCGAGAGGTTGGTGAAGCCTGTAAAGACTTGAGGTTCCGATTCATTGCAGGTATCCAGGAAGCGATATTCGACAGCCCCAAATTCATGTTCGTGGCAGACAGCCTGCGCAGAGTGAAAGATAGATTTGAACAAGTCCGCATAGCCAGGAATGATCTCAAGTATGTGGTTGCCAATCGCCTGCTGAAGAAAAGCGCTGACCAAACTCAAAGGATCAGAGAGTACCTGGATCCTTACACACGTTATTATGACGATCTAACCCAACGCATGGATGAGTTTGTGAACCTGTTTCCCATCCATCCCAATTACATCGATACCTTCGAGAGCATTTCCCTGATCGAAAAACGAGAAGTTCTAAAAACCATCTCTTTGAATATGAAGCAGATCATCGACAAGGAAGTACCTCAGGACACACCGGGTATTCTGGCTTATGACAGCTATTGGAAAATGCTCAGTGACAACCCCAGCAATCGCTCTAATCCTGATGTGAAAGAAGTAATCGAGGTAAACTCGGTTCTGATCTCCAAGATCGAACAGGCATTCACCAAACCCATATACAAGCCCATTGCCATCAGAATCGTTAATGGCCTATCGATTCATAGGCTCACAACCATGGATACACATAATCCAATCGGTGCAACTCCTCAAGAGCTCAAAAACAATCTCTTCCTCTTTGATGCCAATGCTGCCAGCATGGGCGGGGATGAACCGGATAAAGACCTGACCACCTTGGTGGAAACTGTTTTACGAGAGATTGTGACCACTGTAAGCGGTCAATTTATCTCCTCCAATCCTAATAACGGCCAGTTCTACCTCGATCTGAAGAAGATCGATGACTACGACGCCATCATATCCAAGAAAAAGGATACTCTGGGTGACGCAAGCTTTAATACCTACTACAATGAAGCCTTGAAACGCGTTCTGGAGAGGATGGACGTTACCCCGCACGTAACAAACTACAATATCTGGCAATATGAGATCAACTGGCGTGAACGAAACGCTCCGCGCAGCGGATATCTATTCTTTGGCTCCCCCAATGAGCGCTCCACAGCAGTTCCTCAAAGAGATTACTATATCTACTTCCTGCGTCCCTATGATGACACCCCTGTGAAGGATCAAAAACTCGATGATGAGGTGTTTATCTATCTGAGCCGCAGGGACGAGGAGTTTGATGAGGCATTGGCTTTATTTGCAGCATCGCATGAACTATCTCTCACGGCATCGGGGAATGCCAAAAACATCTATCTACAGAAATCTGAGCAGTATCTGCGCAAGACAGTCTCATGGCTGCAGAAACATATCTGGGAAGCCTTCGATGTAGTCTATCAGGGAAAACGGCAATCCCTGGAGAACTGGGCAAAGGGTAAGAACATCAGAGATATCTCCGGGATCGGGCAAAATGAAACAGCCAACTTCAGAGACATAATCAACGCCATTGCTTCGATCTGTCTGGCACAGCACTTTGAAACCCAGGCACCCAAGTATCCTAAATTCTCCGTCTTGATAACCGGCTACAACAGAAAACAAGCCATCTCTGAAGCACTAAGAGCCATCTCCAGTAACAATCGCACCAAGAACGCATTGGCCACTATGGATGCTCTGCAGCTTCTCGATGGGGATAGAATCAACACATCAAAATCCCCCCTTGCCCAATTTATAAGCGAAAAATTGGCAGCTAAGGGTCGAGGCCAAGTGCTGAACCGGGAAGAACTCATAGCCAAGGTCAATGGCCTGGACTATCTTGATCCCAGTGGTTTCAGGCTGGAGCCGGATTGGGTGACTGTAGTTCTGGCAGCTATGGTCTATTCAGGAGATATCGTCCTCAGTGTGATCGGTGATAAGTTTGATGCAACCAAGATTCAATATCTCTGTGCCACAGACCTTGCCACCTTGATCGACTTCAAACACATCGAGCTTCCCAAGGACTGGAATTTACAATCCATCAAAGCTCTATTTGAGCTTGTGGGTCTTTCTCCCGGTTTAGCCCAAAGCATAACGCAGGGCAGCGATGATCCGGTTAGGGCTCTGCAAGACGCCATTTCTAAGCTGATCTCCCGCATTGTGATTACCATGAATCACCTGAGGGATGGGTTGATCTTTTGGGGAGAGGATATGTCGGTCCCGTTAAACCTGGATAAGGCTCAACAAACCATCACTAAAACAAAGGAGTTCTTTGAGTCCCTGACTGCCTTCAATTCTGCAGCTAAGCTCAAGAATTTCAATACTCCTGTGGCAGATATTGAATTACATCGTAGTTCTTTGGATCTGGTCAAAACAATCAATGCCGCCCGAGATTTCATCATAAATCTAAATCCTCTCATTAACTGGCTTTCCACTGCTGAGAACCTGCTCCCCACCGAGCATCCCTGGCAGACAGGATTTGGCAAGATAAAAGAGGATATCCTTGAGCAAGTGCATGATATTAAGGCTGATGAGATTAAAGCTCTAACAGGAAAGATCAGCTATGAGCTGCAAAAGCTCAAGAAAGACTACATTGAGCATTATGTGAAGCTGCACAGCAAGCACCGCTTGAACAAACAGGACGATAAAAAGAAAGCGGATCTCTCCAACGATCTACGGATACGCAATCTGCTCAAGCTTGGTGAAATCGACATCATGCCGAAGCAGCATATTAATGATATTCTGGACAAACTGACAAGCCTGAAAACCTGTTTTAACCTTACCGAACAGAGCTTGCAAGCAGATCCCATCTGTCCCCATTGCAGATTCAATCCTGCAGTGGAATCTGGCACCTTGTCCGCAAGCCACACTCTGAACCAGATTGACCAGTTGCTTGATACTACTATCGCCAGTTGGACCGAAATGCTGATCCAGAATCTGAGGGATGAGCATACCCAGGAGTCAATATCACTGCTGAGTGACAAAGACAAGGCTATCCTGGATGAGTTTATTAAAAGCAAAGAGCTTCCTGATAAGGTGGATGATAACTTTGTGAGGATTCTCAAGGAAGTGCTTGCCGGGCTCACCAAAGTGACTATCAATCTGGATGAGATCCGCAGAGTGATCAGCAAGGCCGGAGGATCGATCACTCCTGCTGAGCTTAAACGAGTTTTGGATGCCTATATTGATTCGCTCACTCAGGGAATGAACCCCCAGCGGGTAAGGATAGTGCTGGAATAGGTGTCATTATGACAAAAGAAGAGCTGCTAAAAGCTATCAAGAGTCCGGAATGGACAGGCATGGAGTTCAAACAGTGCCAATTCCACGTCACGAATCTTTCGAAACTGACCAAGTACTACCCCCATAAGCAAGCTTGGTCACTAAGCGAAGATATTGTTCAGCAGATAGATAAGAGTATAACAGATGTTGAAAGTGGCCAAGTAGGTGACCAAGTTACTGGCCAAGCTACTGACCAAGTTACCGGGCAAGTTACTGGGCAAGCTCTTTACGACAAGAAGCAAGAGATACCGCGCCTGAATCCGCGGCTTGAAGAAGGTATCGTTTTGATGAAATATCCGGATAAACCTAAGCACCCTAAGCAAAAATACTATCTAAGCGACTATGGAAAAGAATTGCTACAAGCCATGCAAGGAGAGCATTGATGTCACAACAAACCTCCATTGATCTTGAAACCAAGGCAAAAGGTCCCGTCACATGCCTGGGACAAGTATTTGCCAGCGAAGATGCACGCAGAGATCACTTTAGAAATCTCCTGCGGGAGAAGCTGAAAGATCCTGAGTTTCGCAAGATCGAAGGCTTCCCTATAGGAGAGGATGAAGATATCATCGCCTTGAGCGATCCTCCCTATTACACTGCCTGCCCCAATCCCTGGATCAATGACTTCATTACTGAATGGGAAAAGGAAAAGGGAGACAGACCGGAAGAATATCACCGGGAACCCTTTGCCGCAGATGTGAGCGAAGGCAAGAACGATCCCATCTACAACGCTCACTCCTACCACACCAAGGTGCCCCACAAGGCGATCATGCGCTATATCCTGCATTATACCGAGCCGGGAGACATCGTCTTTGATGGATTCTGCGGAACGGGCATGACTGGTGTGGCAGCTCAGCTCTGTGGTGACAGGAAGGTGGTTGAATCTCTTGGTTACACCGTAAAGGACGATGGCACAATCCTGGATGAGGAGGGCAAGCCTTTCTCCAAACTGGGAGCCAGAAAAGCCATCCTTAATGACCTCTCTCCGGCGGCTACTTTTATCGCTGCCAACTACAACTCCCCGGTTGATTTGGAGGAGTTTGAAAGAGAGGCAAAACGCATTCTTGAAGAAGTTGAAGAGGAATGCGGCTGGATGTATGAGACCCTGCATACTGATGGCAAGACCAAGGGCAAGATCAACTACACAGTCTGGAGTGATGTCTTTATCTGCCCGAATTGTTCCCAAGAAGTGGTCTTTTGGGATGTTGCCGTGGACAAAGAAGCAGGCAAGGTAAAAGATGAGTTTCCTTGTCCCCATTGCGGTACTAGTTTGACTAAACGATCCATGGAGAGGGCTTTTGTTTCGAAGTATGACCCAGATATTACAGGCAATCTTGTAGATCATGAAGGAAATCTCTATGCTACTAATGATGGAGATTTGATAAAGACTTCTGGAGGAATGGTTACCCAGGCTAAGCAGGTCGCTGTACTAATAAACTACTCAGTAGGCCGAAATAGATTTGATAAAGCATTAGATGCAAATGATTTAAAGGTACTAATGAGGATAGATAATGAGAGAATCCCATTTGTCTATCCGACTTACCGAATGTGTGAGGGAGTTGAAGCAAGAAGAAACGACAGATATGGATTCACGCATGTACACCACTTTTACACAAGAAGGAATCTGTGGATTCTATCTTCATTCGCGAATAAAATTTCTGATAATAAGCTTCTGTTACTTCTTTTTAACAGTCAATTAGTGAATGTATCTAGGATGAATAGATATAGACCGGGTGTTTCGTTCCCTTATAATCCACTGAGCGGTACTCTGTACATCGGATCATTAATATCTGAATCAAATCCAATTATAGCAATATCTAATAAAATCAGCAGGATATCGGCTGCTGTACGATCCATAGTGGATGATAACCTTGTATCTTGTTCTTCGAGTTCTGCTAGCCAAATAATGAACACATCAATTGATTACGTTTTTACCGACCCACCTTTTGGGAGTAATTTGATGTATTCCGAACTAAATTTTCTATGGGAATCATGGCTGAAAGTCATAACGAATAGTGATAAAGAAGCTGTTGAAAGCAAATCACATGGCAAATCACTGTTTGATTATCAAGTATTAATGACAGAGTGCTTCAAAGAGTATTATCGAACTTTAATACCGGGTCGGTGGATGACTGTTGAATTCCATAACTCGAAAAATAGCGTGTGGAATTCAATACAGGAAGCGCTACAAATAGCTGGGTTTGTCATCGCAGATGTTAGAACCTTAGATAAACAACTAAATACGTTCAAGCAAGTTACATCTTCATCTGCCGTAAAGCAAGATTTAATCATATCGTGTTACAAACCCAATGGTGGCATTGAAGAGAGATTTGTTAAGATTTCAGGAACGGAAGAAGGAGTATGGGATTTTGTGAGGACTCATCTGAAACAGCTTCCTAAGGTCGTAGTTGAAAAAGGTAAAATGCAGATTGTTGCTGAACGGCAGAACTATCTACTTTACGACCGTATGGTAGCTTTTTATTTGCAGAGGAATGCCCTGGTACCTCTATCTTCAGCTGAGTTCTATAGAGGCTTGGAGGAGCATTTCCCTTGCCGAGACGGAATGTATTTTCTACCAGAGCAAGTAGTCGAGTATGATAAAGCAAAGATGAAGATTCCCGATCTGGCACAGATGGAAATCTTCATCACAGATGAAGTTTCAGCGATCCAATGGCTCAGACAGTTGCTAAAGGACAAACCTCAGAGCTTTCAGGAAATCCATCCTCAATTCATAAGAGAGATCGCTGGCTGGAACAAAACTGAGAAGAGCTTGGAACTGTCCCTGATCCTGGAAGAGAACTTCCTCAAGTACGATAATAAAAGTGATGTCCCCAGCCAGATTCATACCTACCTATCCACGAACTGGAAAGAACTTAGGAACCTCTCAAAAGACGATCCGGCACTCAAAGCGAAAGCCAAAGACAGGTGGTATGTGCCAGATCCCAACAAGCTGGCTGATCTGGAGCAGATGCGTGAAAAGGCTCTACTAA
>ENA-UOOK01005205-UOOK01005205.1-fermentation-metagenome-genome-assembly--contig:-NODE-5205-length-13217-cov-3.597326_pt1 | contig 13217 bp, 10 predicted proteins | sample MGYA00245777_ERZ724023 | MGnify/ENA primary metagenome ERZ724023 (study PRJEB28704, sample SAMN03018312) | fermentation metagenome | biome: anthropogenic terrestrial biome; feature: soil; material... | reverse complement strand
TGCCATTCTTATCATGGTACCAGATAAGAATGGCAAACTAGGGAATGTCATTCAAGGCCATGACAATATAGAAGATGTAATCCACTCTCCGGAACCTTTTTTAAGTACCCTCATCGGCCGTTATGGTAACCGTATATGCAAAGGTAAGTTTACCCTGCATGGCAAAGAATACCAGTTAGCTATCAATAATAGTCCAAACTCTTTACATGGCGGTCCGACTGGTTTTCACGCAAGGGTATGGGACGTACAGCGAATCAATCAACAGGCAGCAGTATTGAAATATAACAGTTCCTATGGCGAAGAGGGCTTTCGAGGTGAAGTAGACATTTGGGTAGCTTATACCTTCACGGACGACAATGAACTAATCATTAAATACTTAGCTAAAACAAACAAAAAAACGATTATCAATCTTACCCATCACGGTTTTTATTCACTTGCAGGTATCGCAAATCCGACACCAACCGTTGACAACATCATCTGTCAGATCAATGCAGATTATTACATCCCTATTGATAAGACATCTATCCCTACAGGAGAGATCAGATTTGTAAAAGACACTCCATTTGATTTCCGCACTCCTAAGACCATCGGGCAAGACATCAATGCTGACGACGAGCAGATCAAGAATGGCGCAGGATATGATCATTGCTATGTACTGAACAAGAAAGAAGAAGGCGAGTTGAGTTTCGCAGCCAAAGTCACAGAGCCGGTAAGCGGCAGGACTATGGAAGTTTATACGACGGAACCCGGCATGCAGTTTTATACAGACAACTGGGCAGATGGCTATAAAGGTCAGAACGGAGCAACTTTTCCACGTCGTTCAGCCATCAGTTTTGAAGCCCAACATTTCCCTGATACACCTAATCATCCATACTTTCCATCTGTAGAACTGAATCCAGATGAGGAATATAGACAGAAGACTATCTATAAGTTCGGTATTGAAAAATAATCAAGGAAAATCAACTTTCATATTCATAAAAGAAAGATTATCAACAAAATTATAAATGGAAAATACTAATAAACAACAAGGCAGCATCATCGCTATTATCACGATGATGTTTCTTTATGCCATGATTTCGTTTGTAACGAATCTGGCTGCACCTATCGGAGTCATTTGGAAAAATGTATTTGAAGGTAGCAACATGATTGGTATGCTCGGAAACGCAATGAACTTCCTTGCTTATCTGTTTATGGGTATTCCTGCCGGCGCTATGCTTACTAAAATCGGTTACAAGAAAACCGCTCTCGTAGGTATTGCTCTTGGTTTCTTAGGAGTACTCGTCCAATTTCTCAGCGGAGAATTCAATCCGGGAATTTCCGGCTTCGGAGTTTACCTGTTAGGTGCTTTCATCTCAGGTTTCAGTGTCTGCATGCTGAATACGGTGGTCAACCCTATGCTGAACCTGCTGGGTGGTGGCGGTAACCGCGGCAACCAGTTGAACATGATTGGCGGAACACTGAACTCTTTGTCCGGAACATTAACCCCTATGCTGGTAGGCTCACTTATCGGGACTGTCACGGCTAACACGAAAATGGTTGATGTCAATATGGTCATGTATATTGCCATGACCGTATTCCTGGCTGCTTTCATCATTCTGGTATTCATCCCTATTCAGGATCCGGAAATGGGTAAGACAAATGCCAATACTGTTTTTGAACACAGCCCCTGGAGTTTCCGTCACTTTGACTTAGGTGTTCTGGGAATCTTCGTTTACGTAGGAGTTGAAGTCGGCATTCCCGGTACATTAAATTTCTACATCAGTGACACCTCTATGAAGGGTGGAGGATACGGACTTCTTAATGCTGCTGCCATCGGTGGTTTCATAGCCGGTACATACTGGTTCTTGATGCTGGTAGGCCGATTCCTGGCAAGTTTCATAGCCAACAAGGTATCCAGCAGGCAACTTCTGTCTATCACAACCATTTTGGGAATGATTTTCATCTGTCTGGCAATAGTTCTGGGTAAATCCTCAACAGTAAGCATGCCTGTATTCACCGGTTCATCATTCCAGATGGTTACAGTACCTATCTGTGCTCTGTTCCTGGTCCTTTGTGGTCTTTGTACCTCTGTTATGTGGCCAAGCGTATTCAATCTGTCCACAGAAGGATTGGGCAAATACACTGCAAAAGCATCCGGAATATTCATGATGATGGTTGTCGGCGGCGGCGTTCTGCCTCTGATTCAGAACTTCATTGCTGATCATGTCAACTACATGATTTCCTATGTTGTTCCATTCATAGCACTTGCCTACCTCTGCTTCTATGCACTTATCGGTTCCAAGAATGTGAACAAAGACATCCCTGTAGATTAAGGTATAAATCCTAAGGCGTAGATTCAAAAGTCTACGCCTTTCTGTTTATAGATTATAAACATCTTATCATCATTAACACAATTATTATGGATATAGAAAAAGTAAGAACTCGCTTCCTCAAGCATTTTGACAATAAGGTTGGAAATGTCTATATGGCCCCGGGGCGTATCAACCTCATCGGTGAACATACTGATTATAACGGAGGATTTGTCATGCCCGGTGCAGTAGATAAGGGGATTATGGCTGAAGTTCGCCCCAATGGCCTACAAACCGTTATTCTCTATTCCATAGATTTAAAAGACCGTGTAGAATTTAATATTGATGATCCTAAAGGACCACACGCTACGTGGGCAAGGTATATCTATGGCATCATTCGTGAGATGAAGGCTTTGGGTGTTCCGGTAAAAGGCTTCAATGCTGCTTTCTATGGTGATGTTCCTCTGGGAGCAGGCATGTCTTCCTCTGCTGCACTGGAAAGTTGTTTTGCCTGTGCACTGAATGATCTTTTCGGAGACAACAAGGTTTCCAAGTGGGATATGGCCCTTGCTGGTCAGGCTACCGAACATAAATACATCGGCGTCAACTGTGGTATCATGGACCAGTTTGCTTCCGTCTTCGGAAAGAATGGACAACTGATGCGTCTTGACTGCCGTAGCAGAGAATTTACTTATCTGCCTTTCGACCCTAAAGGTTACAAATTGGTTCTCTTGAACTCAAAAGTCAAGCATGAACTGAAAGGCTCTCCTTATAATGATCGCCGAAACAGTTGTGAGAATGTAGTCAAACACATTGCCGCAAAGCATACGGATCAGAAGATTGAAACTCTCCGCGACTGTACCTGGGACGAACTCGATGAAGTACGCCAGGAAGTCGGAGAAGAAGATTACAAACGCGCTCATTTTGTTCTGGGAGAGAAAGACCGTGTACTGGCTGTCAGTGAAGCTCTTAATAAGGGAGATTACGAAACAGTAGGACAAAAGATGTTCGAAACTCACGCTGGTTTGAGCAAAGAATATGAAGTATCTTGTGAAGAACTCGATTTCCTCAATGACATTGCAAAGCAAGACGGTGTCACAGGCAGTCGTATCATGGGCGGCGGATTCGGTGGCTGTACCATCAATCTAGTCAAGGATGAAATCTACGACAAGTTTATTGCCGATGCCAAGAAGAAATTCAATCAAAAGTACGGGCATGAACCGGAAGTTATCCCTGTCGTGATCAGCGATGGTGCTCACAAGGTATGCTAAGATTACACAAAATTCTTCTGGAAAGAATACTCAGAAATATCAAAAAGGCGGACTCATTTTAAGTCCGCCTTTTTCTTTATCCAGATAAAAAGAAACTTTTCTAATTATCCAATAGATTCTATTGATAACTTTCAAATTCTCTGTCTTCTAATATTCAGAAGGCAGATCATTCAACTGTTTTTTTGTAAATACAGGACCATCTTTGCACACATAATATTTTCCGATATTACAACGGCCACATTTGCCAACACCACATTTCATACGATTCTCCAGGGTGGTGTATATGCAATCATCAGCAAATCCCAGTTTCTCCAATACAGGGAACGAGAATTTAATCATTACAGGTGGTCCACAGACTACCGCGATGGAATTAGCACTTGAAGGAGCCGTCTTCTCAAGTATAGAAGGGACAAAGCCCACTTCACCTTTCCACAAAGGAGTTTCTCCCCCTGGATCCACAGTAGTAACAAGACGAACATCAGATCGTTCTCCCCATTCCTTCAATTCCTGTTTATAGACCAGATCATTTTCCGACTTTGCTCCATAAACGATCGTAATATCTCCAAATTCATCTCTACGGTCCAAAATATTCCAGATGACACATCGCATCGGTGGCAAAGCGATTCCCCCCGCTACAAACAGCAAGTTCTTGCCTTTCCATTCCTCAATAGGGAAAAAATTGCCGAAAGGTCCACGAAATCCCATAGTCGCTCCTTCTTCCAAGCGTTCCAGTCCTGAGGTAACACGCCCTGCCTTACGGAAAGTACATTCAATATATTCCTTTCGTGTAGGAGATGAGGCTATACAAAAGGTACATTCTCCTTCTCCAAAAGCAGAATATTCAGCAAATTGTCCTGCTCTAAAGGAAAAGGCATTCTCTTCTTCCTTATCTTTGAATTTCAAACGAAAAGTCCTAACCCCCGGAGCTTCTTCAATAATCCGGTCTATAGTCATGACATAAGGCAAGTATATATTATTTTTCATGATTGTAATTAGCTATTGAATATAAATGTTCGGCAATGTTCATGTCAACAGGACAAGCTCTGGAACAACGACCACAACCCGTACATCCCAAGACTTTTATACGGTCCGGCATATAGGAGAACTTATGCAAAAGCCGTTGTCTCCAACGCATACTTTGTTCTGGCCTGGGATTATAACCTGATGTATGCTTGGTAAAAAGGGAGAATCCGCACGAATCCCAACAGCGTATTCTTTTTCCGTCTCTCCCACACTTGTCATCTTGTATGTCAAAACAAGCACAAGTCGGACAGACAAAGGCACAAGCTCCGCATCCGATACAACGGGCAGACTGTTGTTTCCATATACTACTATCAAAAGCATTCTTAAGATGTTCCTGTACCTGCTCACTGGTAAATCTGGAAGGAATCTTCGCTAAAGCAGAAGATTTGCCCTCATCACTTTCAACGGCCTTGAATAAGGTTGGACAAAGTGATATCAATTTCTCACCTTTTTCTGTCACGACCTCAGCTAAAGCCCTCTCATCATTAAGCAACGTAACCAATATATCAGTCCCCTCTGTATTCCCTGGTCCACCGCCGACCGATGTGCAGAAACAACATGAATCAGACGTGTTACAAGAGAATGATACAATTGTAAGTTTTGCACGCCGGAGATTATAGATATTATCTTTATAGTCCCAGTTAAAGATCGCATCAAGTGGCAGGAACCCGACAGCATCACAAGGACGTGCACGCCATAATACGGTTTGCGGATAACTTTCAGCAGAAACTTCGGAGAGTGTAGTATCCTTACCTTCAGTTTTAAATCGAAAAAGAGTTTCCGTACGAGGGAACACAGTTTCCTTTGCAGATTCAGTAGTAGTCACAGAATCATAGTCAGTTTCTTGTGGCGAAGTGATTGGACGGAAGTAAACTTTCTCACCATCCTTTACAGGAGCAAGAACCCGTTCGGTAGACTTGATGATCTGTTTGAGCCACTCATTGACTTTTGATTTTTCGATAATATATCTTTTCATATCTATTTACTTGAAAAAATTTTCCTTGTCAGCAGGGTTGAAAGAGGATAAAACATTACCGGATATACCCTTCCCAAAATCTTCTGAGATTTCAGAGGACAGTTCTTTAGTCAACAGATTAATCGGCAGATCCAACGGACACGCCTCATAACAGGCACCACAACCCGTACATCGTCCTGCCATGTGCATAGCACGATTAACCTGCCATTCCATATTACTCAAAGGAGCAGCCCAAGGATCTATCCATTGCGGGCAGTTTACCTCTGCTACACAGCGTTCGCAATAGCATAACGGGCAAGCAGCCCGACAGGCATAACAGCGAATACATTTAGAAAGTTCGTTCTTCCAGAATGCCCAACGGTCTTCACGAGACATTGATTCAATATGATGGAGCCTCTCTTCTACTTTTGAGTCAGGTATTTCGGGATGAGCATCTACATAGCTCTGAATGGAAGCTTTATCTTTTAACACCTGTACATCAGATGCATCTTCACCGGCTATAAAGATGAATTGACCTTCATTGATCTGATTTTCCAAACTTAATTGGAGGGCACTTTTTAAGACCCTTAACGTTGCAACTATTCCCACAAGACCTGTGCCTAGTAAATCTTTTTTAGTCAGGTATACAGCCGTATTGTTATGACAACGTTTGTCAAGTATCAGTTTGGGAATATCATCTGTCGATGTGCAGAAGAAGGGACGTGGATGCCTTGAACCTTCCTCGAATCCGATAATCAAATTTACTTTCTCTTCTTTAAAAAGAGAACGAGCAGTTTCTTCCAAGTTACTCATATTGTTTAGCCTCCTCTGTATAATCTTTTGCCCTACGGTATTCTGTATAAGGTCCCAACTTTCTGATTTTGTCCACAGTTTCATTTACGATGTCTGCCCATTTGGCTCCTTCTGCTGCAGATACCCAGGAAAACGTAATTCTGTTAACATCAATACCCAGGAAATCAAGAAGATTCCTGAAAACTATCCAGCGACGACGTGCATGAAAGTTTCCACTAGTATAATGGCAGTCATTCGGATGACATCCTGAGACGATAATGCCATCAGCGCCACTGCCAAAGGCCTTAAGCAGAAGCATAAAATCTATTCTGCCCGTACAAGGGAAGCGTACGATTCTCACATTCGGAGCATACTTGATACGACTGGTCCCAGCAAGGTCAGCACCGGCATAGGTACACCAATTACAGACAAAAGCTACAATGCGGGGTTCAAAGTTATTATCTTTATTTTCCATATCCTTCATGATTCATAAAAATGATAAAAGAGAATGTCCTCATATTAATGATTCAACAGAGCCATTACCTCTGAATACATTTCTTCATTAGTATATCCCTGCAGATCAATAGATTTGGACCGGCAGAAAGACACACAAGTTCCGCATCCCTGACACAATCCAGGATTAATCTTTGCCACAGTCTTAATCACTTTTCCTGTCCTGCGATCCTTGATTTCTTCTTTTTCAATAGCCTGATAAGGACATGCTGACTGACATAGAAAGCATCCCACACAGGTACTGAATATAGGTGGAGCACAGCGATTGACTACCGCTATAACAGGTTCACGAACTAATTCTTTCTGAGACAAAAGGGCCACAACCTTTGCTGCGGCACCCGATGCCGTTGCCACCGTTTCGGGTATATCTTTCGGAGCCTGACATGCGCCAGCGAGAAATATCCCAGCAGTATTTGTTTCCACCGGGCGCAACTTAGGATGAGCTTCTGAAAAGAAATGATAAGGGTCATAAGAAATATGCATTTTCTGTGCAAGTTCTTCTGCGCCCTTACCAGCGACTCCAGCTGTAGCCAACACGACCATATCAGCTTCTATTTCTACAGGACGTGCTGACAAGAGGGTATCAGTTCCCTTCACAATGAGTTTTCCATTCTTTTCATAGATGCGAGCCACACGGCCACGTATATAGTTGACATGGTCTTCCTCAATGGCACGGCGAACGAACTCCTCATAGTTTTTACCTGCTGCACGGATATCCATATAGAATACTGAAGCTGTGCCACCAGGTACTTTATGTTTATAAAGCATGGCATGTTTAGCCGTATACATACAGCAGATCTTAGAGCAGTAAGGTATTCCTTTAGCAGGATCACGAGAACCACAACAAGCTATAAAAACAATATTCTCAGGAACTTTTCCATCAGAAGGACGGCGTATTTCTCCTAGAGTAGGACCTGATGCAGAGGCGAGACGCTCGAACTGAAGTCCGTTAATGACGTCTTTATATTTTCCATAGCCATACTCAGGAAAGAAATCAGTCTTTAATACATCAAATCCTGTTGTTACCACGATGGCACCAACATCCTCCGTAATGAATTCGTCAGGCTTGTCATATTCAATGGCTCCTGTAGGACATACTCGCGAACAGTTTTTACAAACCCCTTTCTGATAATACAGGCAATGTTCCCGGTCTATCACAGGTTTATTGGGAACAGCTTGAGGAAAAGGGATATAGATAGCTGTACGATTACCTAGTTTTTCGTTGAATTCACTCGGTATTTTCTTACTGGGGCATTTGGTAGTACACAATCCGCATCCAGTACACTTATCATAGTTTACGCTCTTGGCCTTCAGTCTGATGACAGCCTTGAAGTTGCCAATTGACCCCTCAAGTTTTTCCAGTTCAGCATAAGTATAAAGTGTGATATTCGGATTTTGTGCGACCTCAACCATACGTGGTGTAAGAATACATTGAGAACAGTCCAGCGTAGGGAAAGTTTCCGACAACTGCGACATGTGTCCACCGATTGATGGGCTTTTTTCCACGAGGATTACTTTTTGTCCGCAGTTGGCGATGTCGAGGGCAGCCTGAATGCCTGCTATTCCACCACCTATAACCAGTGCTTTTTTGATAACAGGAACTTTTATAGGAGTAAGCGGACTATTTCTCTTCACCTTTTCCACCAGTCCGGTTACTAATTCTATAGCCTTTCTTGTGGTAGCCTCATTCTTCTCGTGAACCCAGGAACAATGCTCCCTTAAGTTAGCAATCTCACACATATAAGGATTCAGTCCGGCTTCACTGCACGCACGCCGGAATGTAAGCTCATGCATTCTTGGCGAGCAAGATCCCACTACTACTCCATCCAGACGATGTTCACGAATAGCATTTTTAATCAAATTCTGCCCAGGTTCCGAACACATATATTTATAGTCTGTAGCAAATTCCACGCCCTCTATCTTTCGGGCTTCTTCTGCAACCCGAGAACAATCCACCGTGGCACCAATATTTTCACCACAATGACAGATAAAAACTCCAATTCTTGACATAACTTTCAGATTTAATAAATAGAAGACGTTTCTACAAAATGACGTTTTAGTCCCAGTTCTTCAGGTGACAGCCCGATAGCCAATCCGATGGCCTGAGTAATATATAACACAGGAATTGTAGTTTTCTCTCTCAGGTATTCATCAATTTGGGGGCGGCGCATATCCAGATTAGAATGACACATAGGACATGCTACAATAATAGCCTTCGCCCCCCGGTCTTCGGCGTCCTTCACGATGTTCCCGGACAGTTTGGCTACCAGATCTGTACGTGAAACAGATAATCCAGCACCACAACATTCTGTCTTATATCCCCATTCGATGGCATTAGCTCCAACCATCCTCATCAGTTCATCCATACTTTGCGGATCTTCTGTCCTGTCAAACTGGAGAATCTGATGGGGGCGGACCAAAAGGCAACCATAATAGCAAGCCACATCATACTTAAAAGGATGAACCGTTCTTTTCTGAATCTTATCTTTAATATAAGAGTCAAGGAATTGTATCACATTTAAGATTTTGACCTTTCCACTACAAGGCATTTTTATAGAGTCTGTAATATCCTTTTTCAATCCGGCATCTTCAGACAATTTATACTGTGTTACAGCCAAGCGATTATAACAGGAAGCACAAGGTACTACAATTTCATGAAATCCTTGTTTCTCTGCGAGAGCAAGAACACGTGCGGGGAGAGCAAGTGACAATTTCCTATCCATAGAATGGGCAGCTGTAGCACCACAACAGTTCCAATCTTCAATCTCCTTGATTTCAATGCCAAAAGCCTTTGCCAAAGCCAACACAGACTCATTGTATTCGCGTGATGTCCCTTTTAAAGAACACCCCGGATAAAATCCAATTTCCATATCCGATTTATTTGAGTTTTTTGTCAATAGTATGATTGAAAATATCAGAAATTTTCTTCCTGTCTTTTACGACTTCCGGAAGAAAACTCAACTTTCCTCGCTTAAGCATTTTTGGCACGAGCTTCATATCTTGCCACAAATGACGTTTTGTCCTCAATTTATAATCTGCCACAAGTCCCGCTTCATACAACCGGCCCGTATGCTTTACACTATCAAGAAAAGATTGATGAAAAGCAATGATCTGACGTGCTTTAGGAGAAACAAGTTTTTTCTCTCTTGATTCTTGTCTCAAGAAATCCATCAAAACCGGAATATCAACTTCTTTCGGACAACGGCCAATACAGTTTTCACAGTTTAAACACATCCAAATCGTATTAGAAGAAAGGACCTTTTTGTAATCTGTCTCCAGTCCGGTTTGCAGAAAACGAAGGATATAAGATGGAGGATAATCCATATCCTCAGCAAGCACACATCCTGCAGTGCACTTTCCACACTGATAGCACTGATAAACATCAACCCCCGTTTTTTTCTGCAAAAATGAAGGAATATCTACAGTTTCTTTTATTTGTGTCATGGCAAATTTTAGTATTAATCTGTTATTGCTAGTTTGTTGTTTTTAGTCAATTAGGGTGCCAAATATACTGATTATTTTTGATATAAATTTATTTTTTTATTTTTTCAAGGTTAAATATTATGAAACTCACAAAATATGACCCCTTTTTGTATATTTTTATTAATCTATAGAAACCTTTCTTCTTGATAATAAGTAAGGTATAATGATATACTGATTTTTTAATCCCTATTTATCAAAGATCCAAAAAAATTATGTATTTTTGCAGATACAAAATTTAATAATAAGAGATGAAACGAATTAATTTACTTTTTCTTGCCATCCTGTTCTCCATTACTATGATGGCACAGAAAACCATAGTAACAGGCGTACTCAAGGATTCTATTCACAATACAACTGAACCCCATGCTACTGTCCGAGTTTATAAGGAAAATCAACTTGGTAAGCCGGTAGCCATGTCGGTGACGGGTGTTAATGGTGAAATCAGACAAGCCATATCCGGTAAAGGCAAGTATGTCATCACCTTCAATTCTATGGGAAAGAAGGAAATCCGCCGTGAATTTACCCTGAATGGTGAGTCCAATATCAATTTGGGGACAGTTTTCACAGCTGATGATTCAAAGGTATTGAAAGGAGTTGAAGTGGTCGCACAGAAGCCTCTTGTAAAGATGGAGACTGATAAAATGACTTATAACGTCCAGGAAGACGTAGACTCGAAATCCCAGACAGTTCTTGATATGCTCAGAAAGGTCCCGATGGTGACCGTCGATGGACAAGACAACATCTCTGTCAATGGTGGTTCGAGCTATAAGATCTATGTAGACGGTAAACCGAATCCGATGTTCAACTCCAATGCTTCCCAGATATTCAAGGCTATGCCAGCCTCTATGGTCAAGAACATTGAGGTAATCACCAATCCTGGTGCCAAGTATGATGCAGAAGGGACTTCCTGTATTCTGAACATCAATATCAACCACAATGGGGGCAGTTCAGCAGCAAATATAAATGGATATAACGGAAGCGTGAGTGCCATGGCAGGTACACGAGGTTATCGTGGATCAGCATCTATCAGTGGGCAGCAAGGCAAATTCAGTTATAATGCCATGGGTATATACAAGTATGGTAAACAGAATGGAACTGAGGTTCAGTTTGACCGGACACAGTCAGATGGCTCTGACATGCATTACTACCAGAAAGGTAAGAATAATACACCTATCACGATGGGAAATATCGGAATGGGGCTGCAACTTGATTCTATGAGCAGTATGCATGCTTCTTTAAATCTGATGAAATACCGTATTCATAATGAAGGACATCCCACCACTACTTTCTCAGGAGGAGCTTATGGCAAAGGATTTTCTTATAGCAATCAGAATATTCTGAATATGGACAATTTCTCTCTGAATGCCAGTGCAGACTATTCCCGTTTCCTCAACAAAGACCGGACAAGCAGTATTGCCCTCACCTATCAATTCTCTACTGAGCCTCATCGACAGAGAAACTATAGCTATTATGACAAGAATTATTCTGATATTCCATTCTTCAATATCAGTGACCGCTTTACCGATGACCACCCCCACAGCACAGAGCATACTGTCCAACTGGATTATGTAACTCCTTTAGCAAAAGGACAGACACTGAGCCTGGGCACAAAATATATTCATCATCTCAACCGTTCAAACTCGAAATTCTATGACATCCTGAACGGGGTTGAGACCTATAATGCAAGTAACAGTCTGATTTACCAGGACAAACAGTCCATAGGTGCTGCATACGCTGAATACAATGGCACTTTCGGCAAGTTCAGTACCCGCGACGGTTTACGTTACGAACATACATGGGAAAGCATCAGTTACGAACTCGGTAAGGGTTCAGATTACAAGAAAAATTATGGTAATCTGGTTCCATCGGCTAGTTTTACCTATAATCTGAATCCTGCTGTTAATTTCGGACTCAATTATGCCATGCACATTCTGCGCCCGGGTATCACATATCTGAATCCATACATTGACAAATCCAATCCTACTGCCCTTACATACGGTAATCCGAATCTGAAAGTTGAGAAATCACATAACATCGGATTCGTGGCCAACCTATATACACCGAAGTTCCTTTTCAACTTGACAGCAAGTGAGAATTTCTGTAATAATCAGATCGGAGAATACACCTTCCTTGACAGTAAGAATTTGCTGAATACAACCTACAGTAACGACATCCGTAACCGTTGGACAAATATCAGCACATTCATGCGTTGGGTACCGAAACGAAATACCACATTGATGTTCAGTGGCGGTATGGATTATGGAGATATCCGTTCAAAGAAACTTAACCAGAAGAATAATGGCTGGCAGTTTAACGGCTATTTAGGACTGGAGCAGACCTTACCCTGGAATCTGCAATGGAGTGTGGGAACATTCGGACAGAGCCGACAGTATAACCTGCAAGGCTACAATGGCGGAATCACCTTCTTTACGACAGCTTTCACCAAGAAACTTCTGGACGACAAGTTGAATATCAGTCTGCGCTATAATGTACCGTTCACCGGCAAATTCAAGATTACCCAGTATACACACTCCAATGCTTACGAGCAAAAGATGAAAATCACTGTTCCTATACAGGATATCAACTTGACCGTCACCTGGAACTTTGGTAATACGAAAAAACATTTCCAACAGTACAAGAATCGTGTCAACAATGAGTTTGGCGAGCAGAAGTCTGTCGGACAGCAGATGGGAGCAGGTACAGATACTGGTACAGGAACCGGCACAGGAATGTAATACAGGAAGCGCCCCCCTGTATCATTACCGGAAATTGGTCTAAAGAACCATTTTAAACGGCTAGTTCTTTCAAAAACCATTATGGTGCATTATGGTATATCAAAATGGTGCAATTTGGTCACAATGGACTATTATCTTGAAAATCAAGCATTTATAA